>Ga0209389_1005594_pt1 | contig 10736 bp, 7 predicted proteins | sample CowpearedBW_FD_187526 | JGI IMG/M metagenome (GOLD analysis project Ga0209389, IMG submission 187526) | Root nodule microbial communities of legume samples collected from California, USA - Cow pea red BW (SPAdes) (version 2) | ecosystem: Host-associated > Plants > Roots > Nodule | place: USA... | reverse complement strand
ATGTTTTCCTTATTTATTTTGTTTAAGTTTGCAAATTAAATAGTTTCTTTCCACTTGCTTTCATTTTGAAAAGTAATAAATTTATTTACGTTATTTTCAGATAATCTTTTATAATATATATTATTAATATTTTTAAATTGAATAATTTATACGCAAAGTAAATTTTTATTTGTTAGCAAACTTATAAATATATTTTTATAAATATGATGAAAAAAAAGAGAAAAAAAAACAATTTTATTCAACAAATTTCAAAATAGCGCTTATTCTTAAATAAACGATTAACAACAATTATATTATAAAGGATAAAATAAAAAATATCAATTGTATATGCGAAAGAGAAGAATGATTTGTATAGGTATAGAGTAGATTAATAGATTAACTTAGTTTTATGCATTTATTTATGTTTAAATTTTATTTTTATATTTATTTAAATTTTATAATTTGAATATTAATGTCTTTTTGCTTTATTAAGCTCTTCAATATAATATTTTTGTTTAAATCAAATTAAAATTATTAAAATGTATAGCTTAAATAAAAAACAAACTTTCTATTTAATTTATTTTTTTATTGAAAATAAACAAATACACACATGCACACACACACACATTCATGTATATGCATGTTTTGTTGAAAATCTCACATTGACTAGAATAAGACAAATTTATAGTATATAGGTGGGTGCAAACCTTACCTTGCAAACTATTTTTGTTTTGGGAGGTTGAGTTTAAGGATGACAATATGGGCCAACCCAACCTATTTATGCTTGGCCTACATAAGGCTCGTACATTGCGGGCTGGCCTGCCCCGCCCCGCACAATTTATGCGGGTTGCAATCACTAGCACGCCTTGCACATCACTTGGCCCGCGAGCTGACCCGCATTTTTTTTTTATTTTTATGATAAAACTTTCAATGTTTAAAATTTGAGAAACTTTAAGAAGTTCAGAAAATTAAGTAAAGACGTTGGGGAGTTGGATGATAAATTGATAATTCAATATTTTCATTATATTCATATTCATACTATGACTTACACAATGTATTTTTTAAAATTTTAGCACATTAAAAAATACATAATACTTGTCTTTTCCAATTATACAAGAATTTGGAATGTTAATGCAACAATCCATAAAAAAAAATAACTAATATACACAAGTGCCAGTTTTTTTTACACGGGTTTGCGGACCGGCCCGCGCGGGCCGTAGGCTTATGCGGGCCAGGCTACTACAGGCCTGCGAGTTCACTACCTTGGCCCACCCCGTATTTTTTTCACGGACCTACAGACCGGCCCGACGGACCAAGCCCATATTGCCATCCCTAGTTAAATTAAACTTAAAGTCAAAAAGCTATTGCTCTCCTCCATGTGTCTTATAAGATATTCAATAAATACAAAGAGAAATCTTCTAAAGGAATCTTAAAAAGATGCTAAAACTAAATACAATATAGCATGAATTTATTTTTATAGACTTTAAAGGCTTGACTTCAGCTATTGTCATGGTGATCAACTTGGGGTTTCCTTCCCATGATGGATTTTCTTCTAGCTTACAAGCCCCTTTTTGTGGTGGTCAATACTGGAGGTTTCCTCTATAGTTCAGTTCATATACTAAGGTCTCTTTGTTGTGAAGTTTTTCTCTTGTAACTTAAGAACCAATATCGTTGTTCAACTACGAAAGCCAAATTTGAATTATGTTCTAACCGTCTTTCAACTCTTATCTTCAACTCTAGATTTTTAGCTATCATTCTTGAGTTCTTCCAAAAAGTGTTGTAATTCACACAAATTACATTAAATTTTCACACATCTGATTCTCCATAAGTAAAAGATGGTTTATTTACTTCAAACTAAGTTGATTATATTCAATTAAAGTGCCAAAAACATATATAAAATCAAGTAAAATAGACACTTATTACTTGTACACACTTACCCCCACGCACCAACTTCTTTTCTATTAAATTTATGACAATAAGATAAAAATATGCTAACTTTAAACTAATATTTATTGGCACTAGTACTATGTCTTCTAAATAAAATTATTTAAATTTAAATCTTGAAAATGTTGTTTTAAATATAAAACATTTTATGAAGAAAATTAAAATAATAATCTAAATGTTATGTATCTATATTAACTGTATAATATATCAAATCACTAGATCTTCATGTTAATAAAGAAAATTGTTATATATATATATATATATATTAATATTTTTTCTATAAAATACTTATTAGCAAAGGAAAAAAATGTAACTTAAGAAAAGACTCTATTAAATGTTGGTAGTCAGGTGTTTATATTTTGATAAAAATTATTTATTGACAAAACTAAAGGATGATTTACATCCAATGTCATGGAGAAAAACTATAATTTATAAATCCTTTTGGAATTATATTTTTAAATTTTAAAATTAAATGTTTTCTTCCTAAAAGACTAGTGTACGCACTTAAAATCATGTTAAGAGCGAAAAATATTATATATATACAAAGGCTTCCAAACATTTTTGGTCTTCAAAGATTGAATACATTAGACACCAATGATTGTGGAGAAGTATCCTCCTCTTCATGTCTTGTTTCTCTCTTACCTAAATTTCTTTAACCACCAACATCATCAATAATCAAATTATTGCAGTTTTTCTAATCAGACATTCTATGTTCCTTAATTTCTTAATCTTTGTACCACCATATTGGTTTCATCTATCTTCATCATCATCATCACGGTGTTATCTGAATGGGTTAAATGTGTTTGATTGTTACACAAAATAAACATGTTGCAAAGAGTCACAACCAATGCATATTCATGGTGAAGACAAAACAATCCAAATAGCTGGAACAAAGTCTCCAAGGTATGTATCTATGTCAGAATTATATAGCTTCACGGTTTTCTCTCTTGCTTTTCAATTATCTATCATTCAACTATTTATAGCCAAATTTATCTTGACTTCACAAACTTAATCATTTAGAAACGATGTAAATTTCTTGATTTGTTCTAAGATGATGCATTTGCTTCCACTTTCAAACACTTACCCCTTTCTATATGTTCACCAAATTCTGAGAAGCTTAGAAAAACGAAGCAAAATGATTGTAATGTCAAACAAAAGATAACACCACTACAATGGCCTAATTCATGTATACATTGATGGCATGAAAAACAAGTAGAAATATACAAACCATAATCACATAATTCTCGCAACTCCAACCCAAATTTCTTATAGCATTACTTTATAAAATAATAAACTTGGGTTGGAAAAATAACTCTACCAATATGAATACAAAAGTTCAACAGATATGGAGGATGTGGTGGCTGAAACCCTCAAACCCATTCACAAGGAGAATCATTTTCTCAAAGGAGATTAAGAAAAACTAACAAACATACCTATTTAATGTTTTATTCTACAAATGCTCATCGTGTCCGAACAAATTTTTCCATGTATGGAATAATACATACTTCTTTACATATTAAAAAATAGTGGTTATGGGTGAACAAACAATTTCAAAACATTTCAAACAAGCCACAAATACATCAAAATATAAATAATCCATTACGATTCCCCTTGTTTTCATAGCAACGTTCCAAGTTTGCAAAAAATCTACTAACATTTTACATTTTTTTTTAATAGTCTTCTGGAGCTAACCCTAAAGGTTGATACTTCACTAAAGGCAATGTTAATTGCATCTATTAAAGTAAGATATTTGTCATTGATAATGACTTGAGGGAACATGTCCAATCTTATAAATAATTCTCTAAGTCCTTCAAAAGTTCAAATAAAGTTGTTTTCACATTAGTGACTTGTTAATCATACAAACATAGAAGAGAAGGTCAATCCTATAAACGTCATACCTACTATCTCAAACAATGACAACTTATATTTATTGGTTTTGTAAGTATTTTACATCAACAATACAATGTTAAATGTATTTAGAAATTTAATTGAAACGGGTGTGACAAAAAAAATTCTATGACAACCTACGAAGACTCGTTATACCTACTCTAAGGAATATCATTGGCAAGCTGTAACTATATTATTAACTCTAATATTTCAGCTATGGATCTTCTCTATATCTCTTATATGTATATCTAACATTGTAGACGTGTTTTATTGTTGTGACATTCCTTATATCATTTTCTTTCAAAGTTACTAATATGTTTGTCGACTTCACTAGACTTTTAGTCAAGTCAACAAACATGAAATACTCATTCAGTTTTAATCTTCCAACATAGGGGTGATTAACTAATGTATCAACCAATTTGTGATTTTGACTCTCACATATTACCTTCAATACCCAATATTATTCAATATTACAAATATGTTTACCTTGCAATTTAAAAAGCAACCACATTTTCTTGTACTAGTCACCTTTAAATCATGTTTGCATTTTTTATACTTCCCACTTTTTTCACAACCTAACAAAATATGTGTTTTTCGACCTATTGTCCATTTGCTTCGTATGACCTCAATATGAGAACTACAAATTCAAGACCAAAGGCCACCCTACACATCCATTGAAGTAAGTCATCTCGCATATACCTGTACAAATATATTACAACATAGTTACGTGACTCGTCAAATATAAACAGATGAAATTGTATTTACCTCATTTGTTGTTGTAAAAGGACCAATGCAATCTTCTCTAATACATTCATCTAAAGATGTCACAAACTCTATTATATCTTATTCTACCATGATTGAACAACTTTTCTACTTCATTGGATTTCTACTCTACAATTAGGATTTCATATTTAGATTCAACAATCACCACTAAATTCTCGTCTCTATAATGATTACAAAACAACTTAATACCTTAGTACTGCATTTACACAAAAATTAAAATTAAAATCACAAAACTCATGGATTGTATATTCTATAATAAAAAAATTAATTTTATAACTCGGTATCAAAAGATTTTTGAATTGCACAATTCAAACAAAAAATAAAAAAAAGTGCAAAAAAAAAGAAAACACTCATAAAACACACAATGCAACAAAACTATCTACCACCACTAAGCTCCACAATCTCTCCAATGGTCAAAACGCAATAAAATCACTCCAACACTTACTAATACCAAAATTAATTTTCAGAAGGATAATTTTGGTATTTTTGGTAAGTAAGGGGGTTGGAGGTGGAAAGCATTTAGGTACATGAAAAATATGCCCATAGACTACTCCACCGTTAGTTTCCCGTTCACGCTACAGGCGTGATCACATTCCGCATTTGAATTCGACCCGAACGCCTTTTTCGCCATCTCCGTTTAATGCAAAACAAAACCACGTCCTCTTTCAAATATCCAAACGTAACGTAAACCCTTTCGTTTCATCCTATTACTTCTTCTCCACGACGAGGAAGAAATCCTCTCTTCTGTTGATTCTCCCTTCTGTTCTATCTCACACTCTTGCTCACAAGAAACTCACGCGAAGCCTCTTTCTTTCTCTTTTATGCTTCAGAACTTCACGTGTTTTGATGCTTCGTGTGCTTCACATTCATTACGATATTGATTTTTGCGATAAATTACTATTATAGTTCCCAAACAGTTAAACAGAGATGATGGAGACCGAATGCGTGCGAGTCGCGGTGAATATACGTCCATTGATTACGTCGGAGCTTCTTCACGGTTGCACAGATTGCATTTCGGTTGTCCCCGGTGAACCTCAGGTGATATATTGTTTCTGAATTCCTAGATGTTTCTAGATAAGGTTTTTTTCGCAATTTTGGAGTTTATTTTATTCTTTTAATCGTAAAACCATGAAATTGATACTGGTTTCTTCGGTAGGTGCAAATAGGATCACATTGTTTCACGTATGATTTTGTGTATGGTAGCACGGGGCTACCTTCCTCTTCAATTTACGACGATTGTGTGGCTCCGCTTGTTGATGCATTGTTCCATGGATATAATGCTACAGTTCTTGCTTACGGTCAGGTATAATTTCAAATGTTTTTGGTTATTTTGCGCTCGTGATGATTATGAAATGTTTGCTTGGGAAACTTGTGCTTTTTTAGCTATATCCTACAATTGTTGTTGAGTGTTTCTTAATCCTTTCTCGTTTTGCTAGACGGGCTCCGGGAAAACATACACGATGGGCACCAATTATAATGAAGAGGTGAGTAGTGGTGGAATTATACCCAGGGTAATAGATACCATATTTGACAGAATTAAGGCTACAACAGATTCCACGGAATTCTTGATCAGAGTATCATTTATTGAGGTGAAAAGAATGTTGTGTTGTTGATTGATGAAGACAATTTTTCTGATATTGTAAATTGAGATCAAACTTTTAGAGCTTCATTTGCTAAAAATTGACAGATATTCAAAGAAGAGGTTTTTGATTTGCTTGACTCTAGTACATCTAAAGGAGAGGCAACATCTACGACAAAGGTTGCTGCACACCCCACCAGAGTTCCCATACAAATCAGAGAAACATTGAACGGAGAAATAACACTTGCTGGGGTGACCGAGGCTGATGTTAAAACAAAAGATGAAATGGCATTGTATCTCTCAAGTGGTTCATTGTCACGCGCCACTGGGAGTACGAATATGAATAGTCAATCAAGGTAAAATGTCATAAAAATGTTTTCAGATTCTTTTACTTTGACAATAAATGTAAACTAAACTTATAGTACCAATAATACGCATGAAATTTACAATGAAAAATTAACTTATAGTATGTTAACTGTATGGTTCACATCATGTTTCGCCTAGTCGTTCACATGCTATCTTCACAATCTCAATGGAACAAAAGAATGGTGACGACATCTTATGCTCCAAGCTCCATTTGGTGGACCTAGCTGGTTCTGAACGAGTGAAACGAACTGGTGCTGGTGGCTTGCGTTTAAAAGAAGGTATTTGTCATTGTTAATGATACAACGCAACCGAAATATAGCTCTAGGAATAAAGGGTTTTGTACAGAAACCGTATTGATTCACAATTGTTAAAATATAAAACTTTGAAAATAGAGTTGAAGCCCATTCTACTAGCTGAGTTCTTTGTAATATTCAATTGTTGTTTTCATGCATTAGGAATCCATATCAACAAGGGTTTATTAGCTCTTGGAAATGTAATAAGTGCACTTGGAGATGAAAAAAAGCGAAAAGAAGGAGGACATGTGCCATATCGTGATAGCAAGTTAACTCGTCTACTTCAGGTTAAGCAATACATGTAGTAATTCTTATACTCAGTGCATCTGTCTTGTCTATTGTATCATTTGCATAACGATTCTTTGAACGATGTAAAATAATGTAAGAAATAATAGGACATAAAAATAGAACTTTTGTGCTACCTTGTTGATACTGCACCTCGTCATTTGTTTATGTATTAAAACCTTTGAACTAAAGTATCATGTGGATAGAATGTATTGCCAATCTATCTCGGAACTTGGTTTAGAAAACCCGTTACAGAAAGTACGTGATAAAAAGCTTTGTTTGTAGTGATTACTTGAACATATATATGGAATGGATTTAAATTATTTCTATCATGACATGCAATTGAATGATGAATATGTAGGATTCTCTGGGAGGAAACAGCAAAACTGTGATGATAGGTACATACTTGATGCATGATGGAATTTTTAAATTTTGTGTTTCATATAGTCAAATGCATCATCTAACCTGTCGATAATGTTACAGCATGTGTTAGTCCAGCTGATACAAATGCTGAAGAGACATTGAACACCTTAAAATATGCAAATCGTGCTCGTAACATTCAGAACAAGGCAATTGTAAGCGCATTGTATTCATAATTTTCCATCCCTTGTTCATTTTTTTACTCTAGGCAGGGTATTTTGTTCTTAATAATTTTGAATTTTATTGTTCTAGATTAATCGAGATCCAGCGGCAGCTCAGATGCAGACAATGCGGAATCAGATTGAGCAATTGCAAGCTGAGCTTCTATTTTATAGAGGTGATACAAATGGACCAATTGAAGAGGTTCAGGTACATCATTTCGATTGTGCTAGATTTGTTTGAATGTTTCTTATGTCATGGTAATATTTTTCCCTTAATTTTTCAGATTCTTAAACACAAAATATCCTTACTTGAAGCAAGTAATGCAGAGCTAAAACATGAGCTTAAAAGACGCCAATTAACTTCTGAGAATGTTGCACAACGTGCTCTTGAGACCCAGGTTTTCTTTTGATCCTTACTCCCTTCTCAGTTATTATAAATTTTCTGATTTCCTTACAATATCTCTGTAGTGTTCTCTTTTACTTCATGTGCTGGTTCACTCACAGTACTGAAAATGTTTAGGTTGAAAGGGACCAACTACTTTTGAAAATAGAATCACTTCGAAATGGTAAATCATGGGAGGAGATTGACTCAAATTCGAATCAGGTTTGAATGTGTTATGTCTTCATGGGTGGTTACGGTTTTGAGAAGTAGATCAATCACTGAAGTATGCTCTGAACTTATTTATAGGATTATGCCGTAGTGAAATCTTATGTTTCAAAGATCCAAGATCTGGAAGGAGAGTTGCTTCAATTGAAAACTTCGAGTGCAACGAATTCAAGTCATTTTGTTGACTGTTTTGATTCTGATGACGATGGATATGGATCAAAACATGCTTTATTTGCACCTGGTTTGTTTACTTCTGACTGTGATGTCAAAGCCGTTACTATATCGGGATATAGTGCGTTGGGAATTTCTTTTTGTTATTGTGGTGCGGTACATCTAACAGGAACCGTTAAAAGATTGAAAATAAAACTATACCTCTATTAGTACGAAATTACTTTTTCAAAGGAAGAAACTTATTGATAGTGTTACACAAGAACTATGAATGTGATGGTATGAAATAGAAAATTGATGACACTTACGTTAAAGTATTGGTGACTAATTCTTCTTAGTTGAGACAAGATCACTATTAATTTTGAGATTACATAATTGATTCCAGACATATAGTGCGACATCATTTTGAATTACTTATATTTCTTTCTCTGCACTTTGGCATTTTATCTAAAATATTTTAGATTTTTAAAACATTTGTATCTTGTTTGTAGATGAAATGGAAGATGATGAAAAGGAGCTAGAACACTCGTCTATTCAAGAAAAGTTGGATAAAGAGCTCAAAGAATTGGATAAAAAACTTGAACAAAAGGAGGTAAAATTTTCTTGTCTAGCTAAGCCATTTAGCAAATTCGTAAACTACACCAACATTTGATCCGTTTTGCCTTTTTGAAAGTTGTATTATGAAGCCACGTTTTCCATATAAAAAATGTTTTTTGTGTGAGCAGTAATTTTGACCACATTTTTTCCTTCTTTAAAACCTGACGAGCTGTAGCTACCTTAAGCAGGTTCAAAGGCACAGTTTCTTTGCATTTTCCTTTTAACATTCTTAATGGTTTTGAAAATAGGTTTGTAGGTTAGTTTTCATTACATTCTTTTGTCTCAGGAGGTTGTCGTTAACTTACTCTTTCATTTGAAGGTAACGGAAATGTCCAATGTTTCAATCATCCTGTTACTATTTTTATTTCTAGCCGCTCTGTTGTTGACCTATCATGCAATAAAAAAACTCAGGTTTAATAGTAGTTACTATTTCATAGAATTTGGGTTTCGGTCTAACCCAAACTTTAACTTGACAAAACTAGATTGTGTGAAGAGAGGATTTCCCAAGCATTACAATTTATATATAAGCCATATCTCCGTCACTAAGCAACAGCTTATAAGTTATAACACCCTTGATCTTATAATTTAATTCAACTCCATAAAGCTAGCTTAAAGTATGAGGATTGTAACTTTGAGTTATATGGAAGTCATATGTCTAGGTGATGTGTAACTAAATGCAAACATGCAAATAAGGCTGACTCGGGGTGACCACAATTAAGGTGGGTCATCGGTAACTACAATTAGGGTAGTTTTGCATCACTGTCATTATATTAAACTCAACCAAGTCATTGATTTAAAATGGATGAGATTTGCTCTCGGTTTGTCCCTTCAAATCAGCTTTGGAGAATAACATTTGTTTGTTGGGGTGGGTATATTGTATATAAAATGTCTCTAGAATTTTGACCCTGGACATTCTAGTAGGAGAAATTTGACCAGGGAACGAGTAACACATTTTATATATCAGTTGCATTGCATATACAAACAAAATGCTACTTACCAATGCAGATTTGAAGAGGGGTAAATCTTTTATATTACATGGTAGGGATGTGACTTTTTTAACAAGTTTCTACCTTTTATTTTTTTCTCTGGTTGAAGGCTGAAATGAAGCTTTACAGTAATGCTGATGCTTTAGTTCTCAGACATCATTATGAAAAGAAACTTCTAGAGATGGAACAAGAGAAGAAAGTTTTGCAGGTAATTTACTGTCCTGTGCAAGGACATCTAATAATGTGCTTCTTGGGAAGTTTGTTTTACATTTAAAAATGTTGTGACAATCCCTTCGATATTTTGTTGGTAGAAAGAAATTGAAGAACTCAAGTGCAATCTTGCGGATATTTCATCCACTTCTGATGACGGTTCTCAAATGCTGAAGCAGGATTATCTTCAAAAGTTGAATGCTCTCGAGGCACAGGTGGTTTTCCTATTTCGAATGTGTCAATGTTCAATGCATAAGTTAATGCGATAAACTGATTATTTTCTTTATAGGTATCTGAGTTGAAAAGGAAACAAGAAGCTCAAGCTCAACTCCTGAAACAAAAACAGAAGACTGAGGAGTTTGCAAAAGGACTTCAGGATGAGATCCACAGAATTAAAGCACAAAAGGTGCAATGATCCAGTGAGACATTCTATTTGTAGTTACTACCAGAAAATTTGTATTCTCTTTGGCA
>Ga0209389_1005593_pt1 | contig 10737 bp, 11 predicted proteins | sample CowpearedBW_FD_187526 | JGI IMG/M metagenome (GOLD analysis project Ga0209389, IMG submission 187526) | Root nodule microbial communities of legume samples collected from California, USA - Cow pea red BW (SPAdes) (version 2) | ecosystem: Host-associated > Plants > Roots > Nodule | place: USA... | reverse complement strand
CCAAAATACAAAGCCCAAAATAAAATCCTAATCTAGTATTTACAAGCAAAATGTCCTAGGCTAGGTCTTCACATCTTCCTTGGCCCATGTGAAGTTCATCTTGGGCCTTGCATGTGCATTTAAGGCCTATTCCTCTTGTATTCTCCTAGCCATGACTCTTGTTGTAGGTCCTTTGGCTCGAGGCATCTCATCAGTACACCCCTATGTTACTGCTTCAATGAAAATTTTCATCTTTCCAAATTGATCTATGCATTTACTTTCATTTGATGAATCCAAAGGGGGAAAATGAGTTAAAATGAAATGAGTTAAAATGAGTACAAGTGTGTTAAGGTTTGAAAATCTGAAATAAATCTGCCGGAACCATATAATAATGCAAACTTAATAAATGTATATGTGATATGTGACATGTATGTATGCTTGTGTGCTTTTGCTTGATTGTATATTTGGAATATTTGTATCTTGTATGCAAAAGCTTTTTCAGGTTTCTCTATGGATCCTAGCTCATCAATTCAACTTGAGGGTGTTAGCTTCATCAATTCAGGGGGAGATTGTTGGCACAAGCAAGCTTGAAGCAAAGAATTGATAAAGCCATGTGCATGAAGATCTTAAGTGTTTGATGAAGATTGATTAAGATCCATTTGAAGATTATGATTTTAGTGTGTTAAATCTGTATGTAACTTGTTAAATGTAATGTGTTAGTGTTATACATTGTTGATAGGCTATATGACATAGGTTAGATGTCTTGTCTGCCTTAGTGTGTCTCTTTTAATCTGTTAAAATGGGTTTTAACAGGTTAAAAGGTTTGTTGTATATAGTTTCTAGTATGAATGCATTTAGTCAATTGAATTATTTTTCAATCGACTGATTTCACTTAAGTCAGGTGAAATCAATTGACTGTACGGAAAATTCAATCGACTGTTTTCACTTAAACCAGACTATATAAGTTGTGTTTTCACGAGTAGAGGTGCGAATCTGAGTTTTTCTGAACGAAATCGTCTTATTCATCTTTGGGAAGCGTTCTCTCTTTACAATACACAACTGTAACTCGTGTTTGAAGATCTTGGTTGATCTTGGTTGATCTTGGAGGCATTTTGGCTTGTGAGTAGCTTGAAGAACACATGTATGGTGTGCTAGGGACAACCACCATCAGGTTTGGATGTTCTTGTGCCTCTGGATGGTTTGCCTGATGTGATTTCAGCTGACTGATTTGTCTTTTTAATCGACTGTTTCATAGCATCAAGAACAATTTAGTCTGCTGTTTTATATTTTAATCGACTAAAATTGTACTGGTCTATTGCATTTACATCCAAACATTCCAATCTATTAGATTCAATTGAAAGAGGTTTTAAGCTTTTGAAAAAGTTTTATAAAGCCAATTCAACCCCCCCCTTTCTTGGCTAAACTCACCATTTCAAAACTAATAGCAACAACAAAGGAAAGAGGTTGGTGGGCACCTTGACAGTGAGCAAGCGCAAAGCAGTAATTTGTACCACCGATTGAAGGAAGAGCCCAGGAAGTGTTTCAAGAGTCAAGTGATACAAACTCCGTTTATGACTTACGCGAGGAGGAAACAGGTTACTTAGAAGTTGTTGCATCTTTGTAGTCATGTTAGAATTTAATTTCATTTTATGTAAACAATGTGATAAATTTCTACTTCCCTTTTTCTATTCAAGTTATGGATTAATTCTGAATTTATAAAAGTGATGTTTGGAACACCAATTTTGTTATTGTTGTTTATTGCTTAATCTCCCTGTACTATTTGGTTGTTATTTTTTTATTTTATTGAAGTAAGTTCAATGGATTGAAATCATTTAGTTTAATTCTCGTTTTATATTGAAGTGCGATTTTTATAAATGGCGCCTAGCTTAAAAGGTTAAATTCAGCAAAGAAAGATTCAGAATGACTAATGTTAAATTCCGCTGTCATGTATTTGCTAAGCCATGGGTTCATAAGTGCTAAGCAATGGGTTAAGTGGTGCTAACCCATGTCAAATGTTTTGTACATAACCTGTGGCGCAATTCACTTTTTTTAGAACTTATACTCTTAACATTCCGCTTCATTTCATGATTAATATTTATAATATAGAAAATAAGTGAAGTAATTGCAAGTACTCATAATTTGTGTAGGAATAACTGATTTTATCTTATATACTGTTAAATTCCAATGCATACTTGATGTGCTAACGTGTGGGTTCATAAGTGCTAAGCAGTAATAACTGGTTTTCACTTAGGTTGATTTTGGGAGGAGGCCTTAAATATTCAAGGCTATCCATCTTGGAATATACTGAAGTCATTTAAACCCATGAGTATGTTTGTCTTCATTCCATTTGTAAGCGCAAAGCGATGACATAACTAATGCTAACCCAAGTTAAATGTTTTTAACAAAACCTTTGCCCTGCTTAATTTTCTTTATAAATAATACTTTGAAGAATCTGCTTGATGCCATGAATAATATTTATAATTTTGTGACCTTACTGCAAGTAGTCATAATTTGTGCAGGAAATACTAATTTTGTCTTATATACTCTCAATTTGCAGTGTATACTTTATTCGCTAACCCATCGCTGCATAAGTGCGAATTTGTATGACTTGTTTTACGTTCATATCCATATTCGAGTTAAAATAATAAAGGACAAAAAGTAACCTTTGACATTTATTTTAATTTTTTTTTACGTGGCAATGGTGAAATAAGAATTTATTTTTTTAACTAAGATGGACTTACATTTTATTTAGCAGTGTTTTGTTAGTGCAAAATAATTGCGAACCTATGCATAACTAAGTGCTAAGCTGGCTTAAAATTATTTGGGTATTGTAAACTTAATTATAAGAACTTTGTCATGAATATTTTGTTCACTATAACCTTAAACGTTGGTATAGGTGAAGTATAACACCATAGAATGTGACCAAATAATTTATCCAAAATATACAAATTAAGTGTAGGGAGGATAACATCTGCAAAAGTACACAATCAACCTTCATCCACCATGTCATGATCCAAGAGCTACAACAGATCCAAAAGTACTTTTTGTGTATGCCATAGTGTACAAAAAGATAAGACGAAATAAGCCTCAAAATCATGTCACTGACTTCTACAAGGAAAGTTTAAAGTCATGACATATGTGTAATGGTTTGGATCTTAATAAATGACGGCAAAATTATAAAGTACCTAATGAAGTCTTCATTTGCATACATTTGTGTATCCATATTGTTTTGTAATGACGTTAGAAGAGACACAAAACATGTGCAAAGTGTGGGTGAGAAGAGGTTATGTGAATCAGTCCTGACAATGCCTAGCTGAACTGTGGCTGCAGTAGTTTGCATGTTAAGGCTGACTTCCTGAAAATTTAACATCATATATGGGACCTAATGAAGTTATTTTCAGAGAATCCATCTAAATATAATTAAAAGGTAGGCTAAGAAGGAAGTGATGTTGGAGAATCACTTACACCATGATCCTTTGTGGATTTATTTGATAATGCTCTACATTTGCGTTTCTTGGAAACCTTCTCCACTATTGATTGAAGCCTATTTGTTCGGGGTTGACCCTTCCTCTTAACGTGTATAGGGCTTCGTACCATATTGTCCGTAGTGGGCATTGCATCTTGGGTTAATTTTTTCTTAACTTGCTGTGAAGGGGAACTTACTATATTGAATATAGGTAAGTCAAAAATTACACACATGGAGTCAAGTTGGGTTAGCACAGACTTTGTCCCATTCTTAGATTACAAGCAATTTCTGCAATTTCATAAAATCTCTTACACATTAAGTCATACCTTTCCACATGTGGCTCATCATTATTATCTTTGTATGACACTTTTATGTAAGTTTGTCGTCGTCGAATGTGTTTGCTCCACCTCTTCGAAACGTACTTGGGTGATAAATTTTTAACTTCCTTTTGTGCAAGAATAAGAAAGCAGTGTCGGCATATAATACCTCTAAATTCAAACAGACGACAAGCACATTGCATGTCTAAAGTGACTTTATCAAATAGAACTTCATGCATTTTGTCAACACTTTCCCCATTACATATGCACTTCTCTTTAACCATGTACTTTGAATAGATGTCATCACATTCACAACTCTTGATATTGTAATTAATCTTACTCTTTAGCTCTTGCTGATCTTCAGCAAGCTTTGCATGAGTGTATTCTTCTTGGAACTACCTTTAAATAAATGACTGAGTGGCACAAGGTAGGGTGGTATTTAATGAACCAAAATTGGCTTCAATTTCCTTCTGGCCTTGGACCGTAGAGCATTGTCATATTGGTCGACAAATTATTTGAGTTGTAGGTTGTTAATTTCCTTCAAACCATGCTTTATGCTCTTGAAGGTTGTCAATCCACCTAATTTTTCTTGGACTTTCTTCATGATGTTCCACAAACACCACCAATGTGTGGTGTTGGGAAATATAACAACAATAGCATTTTTCATTGCTTTGCATTGGTTAGTTATGATCCCATCTGGTGCCCTGTTCCCCATGCACCTCAACCAACATTGAAAGAGCCATGTAAAAGTTGAAGTATTTTCTGAAGACAATAGTCCACAACCAAGTAGAATTGATTGCCCATGATGGTTAACATCAATAAAAAGTGCGAAGGACATGTCGTATTTGTTGGTTAGCTATGTAGTATCAAATGAGACAACATCACCAAAATCCATTAAGGCAGCTCTACTATTTTCATCTACCCAAAAAACATTAATGATTCTATTTTCTGCATCAGTGTCAATCTCATAATAGAAGTAATTATTCAACTCTCTCATTCTTGAGAAATGTTCCATCAAAGCCTAGACATCTCCATCCTTCCCAAACACATATCTTTGTTGTCCGATGTAGTAGTTCCTTGCATCTCGCTCGATGAAATCTAAGTTCTCAAAACCCCTTGGATGGCCTACCAAGGACTTAAAAGTCTTGTTCAAACGTACACCAGCCTGGTCGTTAATATCAAGGGTTCTCTTTACCTATAAATTCAACCTTCTACTTCCACGTATTAACCTTGATTTTGTATGAATAATATCATGATTATGGTCATGAACCACAATGCTTACTATCCATGCTTGTGGTTTTTTTACAATTGTTAAGGATGCTACACATTCTTTTCTTTGGATAGGGTGTGTCTTCAATTCAGGCGGGATTTGTGACAAATACTTACCTTCCCTTAAGCAAACTAATTTAAGGTAACACAAGTGGTTATCATCATCTTTTTTTGTGGTCTGAATTCGCACCCCAAAACCACATCTGGCAGCATGTTTCTTGTAGAAACTCTTAATGTCTTCTGCAGTCTCAAATTGCATTCCATCAGTGGGCGAAACACCAAACCTAGTATGGTTAATGAGTTCAACACTATCAAAGGTATCACCCCCATCTGATGTACCTAGACCACAATCTTCATCAAGTAAACTAATGTCATCCAAGCATATAGGGTCATCTTGTTCCACATTTTGCATCTGCGGATGAAATTAAAATCAGATTTAGTAAACTTTATCCACACGTGCAACATTAATATGGCCATTGAATGAGTTAAGTCAATTTTTTTTTAAATTAGACCTATGTTTCTTATTCATGTGAGGGTAAAGAGTGAATTTCACAAAATAAATATTACTTTATAGCATTTAGTTTCATAAAGCGTAACGCACTTGAAAGACATTAAGGACAAAAAATGCACCACTACAATGGATGGAAGGTGGTTGTTGGTCGAAGTAAATGATGGTATTAACTAATTGTTGAACCACTTGAACGTATCCAAAAACTCAACAACTGTTATGCGTTCAATATTAATGGCAGATTTTATTTGCTTTAACTTGCTTTAAAGGGGTTTAATTACTTTTATTTATTTTGTCCAACCTGGAAAATGAGATAGTGGCCTTCCATGCAATGAATGCAATTTAATGATGGTGGCTGACAAGACAGATTTGAGAGAGTGGCTTGTACAATACGTTAGATAACCAATGTAATAGGATGGACTTTAAAGTAGGAAACTGTCACGTTAATTAAATTGAAACTTTTAAGGGTAATTTTGTCAAAACTACTTTATTCACTTTTATATTATGAAAGTTAGCACTTCATATAAGATCCACTAAATGGGTTTACTTCGTCGGCTTTTTATTCTTGTGGGTCACTATAGCAGAGAAAATGGAACCATGGCAAGCCTTGTAAGTAGACGAATCCAACTTGCACACATTCATGCGATGCTGTAGTGAAACAACGTCTTTTATCCCTAGTCCGACAGGAAATTTTCAAGTAGTGATGATGAACCGTGAGGCAAGTCGAAGGCAGTCAACGCAACAATTTATGGAGGACATCGCTGCAACAACATTTGCTAATGATTTTGGAACAAATTCTTGGAAATGGTCCACCATGTTCATAAAACACCATGGTAAAATAATATTGGATCAACCTTTTCTAGATATATATAATGAACCTCAATTTTTTTCATCACTGAAAATAACTGAATGGCGTAACTAATACAAAGTGCAAGTTTAGTACAAGAGGGTAAGATGAAAAATGTTACTCCCATGTTTACCACAAAGGTTTTTGACAGATTGCCTTTTATGACCTGTGTTGTGAAGGACTATCAGCCAAATGGGTTGGGTGATCTGCTTATGACTGTTAAGGTTGTTTATCTTATGTTGTAAATGTCCTGAGTTTGTCCCCAAATAACATGCTAAATACATATTATAATGCTCATAAAGTTTTAGAACCAAAAACATATTGTCAGGCTAGCGTCCACAAAAAAGTAGTTTCACATCCTGAATGTGGTCCACTAATTGGTGTTGGGTCTGTCATATTACTGAAAGAAGTGGTTGTATTCAAGCCCAATCCAGATAACTTGTACATAAACATCACACTGAGGAATATTGTTAAGGTCTGATATTTAATAATTTATTCATTATTTTGGGGTGTTGTCATAATACATATTTAATTTCATAAGTTATCATGAAATGCATAGGTCTTCAAACATGACATCAGTAGTCCAACAATTGAAGAGCTAGAAGCTTCACATACTGTGGAGGGACAAAAGGAAGAAGCGCAAGACTGTGTTCATGCTAATTTGAACACTGATATGGAAGTAAATGTTGACAATGATGTACACATCAATGTTAAGACAACTCTGGAAAAGAATGTGGATGCAAATGGGGAGCACCAGGACAAAATCCTTCTAGAAACAATAGAGGATAGCAATGATGATGAGCAATTGACCTACATCAGCGTTCATGACAAGATTAAAAGCCTCGCTGATCCAAGAAATTCAAGAATACTTAGGCAGGGCAATATAAATATGACACATTATATATTATGCTTTTGGATGTGAATCTAAACTCACTCTTCAGTTTACTTATGTTAGGTGATATTTGAACTTATAGAAGACATTATGTGCACTTTCTTTATTAACTTGTGTTCAATGTATCACATCGTTGACCCGTAATTTAGGTATGCAATTCGTAATACGGTGGGTGTGCAAAACATATAACGTGGGTTTGCATAACAGAAGCCATGGCTTTGCACTTAAACATGGGATGAAGAAAAACATAATCATTGGTTGAAATGAGTTCAGTTTATTCCAAGAAGTACAAGCTTGAAACAGACATGTTAAATTCACAATATTTAAGAGCTACTACCCACATGAACATGAGTGAAAACAAAGTAATACAAATTGGCACTTATGAATCCACTGCTTCGCACATAAACTAGACGCTTCAAATAATCATTATGTAACCCAAATTGTAGAATTTCGTGAAAAAAAAAATCTTTACTACTTCCTTTAAGGACACTTAATTCATAAAGTGTATACATTATTCATGGCACCAAGGGGAGTGTTCAAAATTGTACTTATAAAGAAACTCAAGCAGGGGGGAAAGGTTTTGTTCAAATCAATTAACATAAGTTAGCAGAACTGAAGTCCTTGGTTTGCACTTACAGATGGGATGAAGGTGAACATAACCTTTGGTTCAAATGGGTTCACCTTATTACAAGAAGTACAAGCATCAAGCACACATGTTAAATTAACAATACTTAAGATCTACTACCCACATGAACATGAGCGAAAACAAAGTAGTACAGATTGGCACTTACGAACCCACAGCTTCGCACATAAACTGGACACTTAAAATAATCATTATGTAACCCAAATTTTAGAATTTTGTGAAAAAAAAATCTTTACTACTTTCTTTAAGGTAACTTAATTCATAAAGTATATACATTTTTCATGGCACCAAAGGGAGTGTTCAAAGTGGTACTTATAAAGAAATTCAACCAAGGGAAAGGTTTTCTTCAAATCAATTAACGTAGGTTAGCAGAACTGAAGTCCTTAGTTTTCACTTACAGATAGGATGAAGATGAACATAAACATTGCTTCAAATGGGTTCACCTTATTCCAAGAAGTACAAGCATGAAGCACACATGTTAAATTCACAATACTTAACGGCTACTACCCACATGAACATGAGTGAAAACAAAGTAATACAAATTGGTACTTACGAACTCACTGCTTTGCACATAAACTGGACACTTGAAATAATCATTATGTAACCCAAATTGTAGAATTTTGTTAAAAAAATCTTTACTACTTCCATTAAGGATACTTAATTCATAAAGTGTATACATTATTCATGGCACCAAGGGGAGTGTTGAAAGTGGTACTTATAAAGAAACTGAAGTAGGGGAAAAGTTTTATTCAAATCAATTAATGTAGGTTAGCAGAACAGAAGTCCTTAGTTTGCTCTAGCAGATGGGATGAAGATAAACATAACCATTGGTTCAAATGTGTTCACCTTATTCCAAGAAATACAAGCGTGAAGCACACATGTTAAATTCACAATATTTAAGGGCTACTACCCACATGATGATTGAAAACAAAGTAATACAGCCTGACACTTACAAACCCACTGCTTCACACATAAACTAGACACTTCAAATTATCACTATATACCCCAAATTTTAGAATTTCGTGAAAAAATCATTACTACTTCCTTTAAGGTCACTTAATTCATGAAGTGTATATATTATCCATGGCACCAAGGGGAGTCTTCAAATTAATACATATGAAGAAACAAAAGTAAGGGAAAGGTTTTACTCAAATCAATTAACTTGTTAGCAGAACAAAAGTTATTGATTTGCACTTAAACATTGGATGAAGACATCTGACTTGGGTTATCAGTACTTAATTCTTTGCTTTGCAATTACATATGAGATTAAACGAACAAAGTAATTCTATCACTAAACCACGGTTTAACACTTATTGCAAATAGTAAAAGAACCATCAAAACTTAATATTTAATTTCCAGTGTCAAAGTTGGAAAAATAGTAATGAGTGCATTATATAACAACTATCTCCAATAAAATTCAATTACATGGCCTATCCTTTAATTCATGATTTTAAAAATTCAAAAATAGCGTGTCATTTACAACATATCATGTTCAAAATTCATCAATCTAGTGTTAGGAATACAAAGGTGTTGAACTGAATTGCATAAAGAACATTGCCTTGATGAATATTTTATGGATACAACACCCAATCACAGATGTAATCCTGTCTAAATTGTTGTAGCTCCTCCTGTAATCATAAATAAACATCTTAGTACATTGAACTTTACTTATTACATGACTACATTAAATAATTAGTTTACATATTGCAAAATGTACTTACGCCAGTATAAGCAGGCATACTTTTGCCACCGTACTTTTTCTCAGGTTCCCAATGCCCTAGATATTTAAGTACCATAATACCACAATCCAACATGTACATGAAAATCAAATTTAATGAAATGAAGTATCACATTACTCATCATGTCAGACATGCCTCACTACTTTCAATTGACACAAACAAAACAACTTAGGTTGTTGTGGCAGGTCTTGTTGGCAAAAGCAATACAAGTCTAAATGCTAAAACAAGATTTTGATGATGATAAAAGAAGCCTGAAAGCCATCTGGAAGTCAAAATGAAGAACATGTGTTGTTGTGTTTAAAGCTATCTTGTAAAATGTAATTAGAATAGTTAGAATCAATATTGCACAAGAAAATTCTGGTATTTCTCGAAAAATCAAAGTGATAATCGATTATCCTGAGTTGAACCAATATTTTCAAGAAAGCACTGGAATAATCGATTATCACCTCTGATAATCGATTATCTGTTCAAAAATTTGTTTTCCATAAAACACATTGGAATAATCGATTATCACTAGTGATAATCGATTATCCTGGTCAGTTGGGCGCGACTGTTCAGCTTTTTGACCTAATTTCTGGAACCCCTATTTAAGGAACATCAGAGTTACTTCTCAGTTAAAATTTTTGAGAAGCTAGAGTGCTAGTGCTGTGACTGCAAGAGAGTTCTCTGAGTGTTCTCAAAAGAAGCTTTGAAAAACCTAGTGTGGGTAGAGCGATAACTTTTCCTGAGAGGTGTTCTAAGAGATTGAGTGCTGCTGCTGTTGCTAGGAAAGCTAAGGTCAAGGTTCTCTGTGTGATTCAGAGAAAGGTGTTCATCTCTTGTGTGATCAAGAGAGGTGTTTTCTTTCCTTACTCTTTTACTATCTGATTGTAATATGTTATTTGTTAGTGATTTAGTTAATCTCATTTTTGAGAGATTAACAACTGGACGTAGGGTCTTTTGATCCGAACCAATATAAATACTTGTGTTCAATCTTCTTCTTTATCTCTTTATTTCATCTATTATTGTGTTTAAAGAAATTAATATTTGATTTAATCGATAAATTTTGGAAAAATTTTAAAGTATTAATTTTATTAC
>Ga0209389_1005588_pt1 | contig 10738 bp, 6 predicted proteins | sample CowpearedBW_FD_187526 | JGI IMG/M metagenome (GOLD analysis project Ga0209389, IMG submission 187526) | Root nodule microbial communities of legume samples collected from California, USA - Cow pea red BW (SPAdes) (version 2) | ecosystem: Host-associated > Plants > Roots > Nodule | place: USA... | reverse complement strand
AAATAATAAAACAGATTTGAGATTAATTTAACAACATGAGACGAATTATAATATTAAACCTTTAATTTATCAAAATAAGTATTTTCGTTTAATCTTTGATCTGGTCTGTATATGTGGAAAGAAAATTATAACATTATTTTTATTTTTTAGAAGGAAAAAGAAAACAGTTTATTTCATGAAAAAAATAGTCACAGCTTACATTAATAATATCGCCTGTCTTAAAAGTCCATCTAGCTTTCTAACCTTCTTCTCTTGTAGGTCATGTTAGATCTCCGCACTGTAATTTAATCATTCAAGTTGAAACTTTCCCTGGTGTTTCCGTTTGTGGGTCTTTCATCTCTCACCATGGCCACCGGAGTGAACAGAAAAATTTCTGCTGCATCAGCTCGAGCTCACACCAGGAGGGCAAAGAAATCCAATTCCTCACAACTCCCATCAGGTCCCTTTTCGCAATTCCTTTCAACTTTTCATCACACTTTCATTTCTATCGAATTTCAAGTTATAAAAACTATCTGGGTCGTGCTGCATCTTTTGTTAGACCTGAGAATGATAAGCCTTTCCTAGCATTTTGTTTTAATTGGGGTGAAGAATTCTGGTTTTTTATGGTATAGATGATGTAGATTGCTTTGTTTGGACACCTAAATTGAACCCTTCATTATGTTTCAACTTAATAGTTATTGCTTGCATTGAACCTGGACAGTTATTAGTTGCTTATAATTTTTATATTCCTTTCCTCGTGTATGCATATAATTTTATAGTTAAGTTTAATTTTTATGTACTGGCAGTATAAAACCTGTTGCAGGATTAACCAATCTGAGGTATTTCTAGATATAACCTCGAAAATATCTATTATAAAAGATAAATTGTACCGTACGTACATGCTAAATTGGTAATTGTTCGTGTAAATAAATATTTACAACGACTATGTATTGTGGTTAGATTCTTGTTAGTTATCAATGGAGTTGGTCATTTTTTATTTTTCTCATTTCTATTCTTTAGTAAGACACTAATTTATTAGTAAGCTGAAGTTGATGGGATTAATGGTAGGAGGAGTCTAACCTAAGCATTTGTAAGTAACTTGCTTTGATTATTGCCAACTGAATCAACCCTTGTTGGCATAAGAGATTTATAGCTAGTCTTGCCTGTATTGGAGCATAGGGTAATTAATAAGTTTATTTTGGCATTCTTATGCTTGACTTGTTGACTGCAAATTGTTTCTTAATCTTTTTGCTTTAACTTGTATTTATCTGCTTTTTCAATTTGGCATCTCAATCTATCAGGAATTCTTGGAACAGCACTAGCAGTGTTGTTTATCGGGTTTCTAGCATGGGCTTATAAGGTTATTCAACCTCCCCCTCCCAAGATATGTGGCACCCCTGATGGACCGCCTATAACAGCACCAAGAATCAAATTAAGAGATGGAAGGCATTTGGCATACAAAGAGAATGGTGTTCCAAAAGATGAAGCCGTTTACAAAATCATCTATGTTCATGGTTTTGACAATTGCAGGCATGATGCCGTGCTTGCTGAAAAACTATCACCTGTAATTACCGATATTACATTTCTCTTCCTTTCATAGCATTCTCTAATATCTTTTGTTGTTTGTACTATTATATTTAAGATGGATTTTTCCAGGGTATTGCTGAGGAGATGGGGATCTACATTCTCTCTTTTGACAGACCTGGTTATGGGGAAAGTGATCCTGATCCAAATCGTACATTAAAAAGCATTGCTTTAGATATAGAAGAGCTTGCAGATCAGCTAATGTTGGGGTCCAAATTCTATGTAGCGGGATTCTCTATGGGTGGACAAATTGTTTGGAACTGTGTTAAATACATACCTCACAGGTATGACTTATTCAGGATGTTTTTAGTTTTGTAAGCACAAGTTGTTTCAAAACATTTCACTAATAATATTTCTTTTTGCATTATTAGCTGTTTTGTTGTGTTCACGTATGCTTGCTTTCATATACATGTTACTGGTGTGAGATACATACAGCTGTCAACCTCTGTTCAAAACTATTTTTTCAATGCTGACAGGTTGGAAGGCGTGGTACTCATTGCCCCAGTTATCAACTACTGGTGGCCTGGTTTTCCTGCAAACTTAACTACGGAAGCCTATCGCCAACAAAACATACAAGACCAATGGGCCCTTCGTGTTGCCCACTACGCGCCGTGGCTAACTTACTGGTGGAACACTCAACAGTGGTTCCCTGGATCTGGTGTAATTTCTGGGAGTCCACATATCTTTTCTCGTGAAGACAAGGAAATTCTGGCTAAGATGTCCCATACCCATAGAAAAAGTTATGCAGTAAGTATCCAACATCTATGTGATTACAAAATTGTGGTTTTTTGCTGAATGCAGTTCACTTTGGGATGTTGACTTCCAAGTTCCAACAGAAAGTGTTTTTTAAGTTTTTCTAATTGTTTAATTTTTCATGTGAACTTTTGCATTATTTTAAGCTGGTCGTATACAATTCTCACCGCCTGATTTTTCTGAATTCTCTGTACTCGTACTCCGTGTTTTTGTTTTTGATGTTATACTGATAAAAGTAGTTTCATGGCTCTTGGAATTAATAGCGACAACAGTTTGTCTTTGGTTACAGATATTAAGATATATTTTAGACAAAAATATAGACAGGACAGGAGTATTTAAACTCTGATCATTATTGATACATTATGTTGGTATCAATTTGGAATAGACAACATTTATAGGCAAGCATTAGGATTCTAAACAATACCATTTTTTATAATAGAAATATTTGGTTTAATTCATGCTATTCATGAATGGACAGTCGTTGGAAAAATGCCTGAAAATTCACTGCTAAAGTTTTACAAACTTTTTTTGTTTCTTTTGTGCTGCTTTACATATATAGAATATATAGCTATTCAAGTGTTAACCTTGTATAATTGTTAACTATAGTTTGACGCATTTTGTAATAATCAATCAAATAACATTGATTTATGATGGAAAAACTTAGCCTTTATCCACGAATAGCACAGAATAAAATCACTGGTTAAAACTTGATATCTGTTTACATGATAAATCTTCCAATTTAAAGTATAGTACATGGTTTGCAAAAGAAATATTCTGAAACAATTTGTTATCAGAGAAGCAAAAAGAACTTTGTTGCTTCAGGCTTTGGGGCATTGCTCCTTTTGGATAACTACGATCCTTGTTCTGTTATCTTCAAAATTACCTAAGCAACAGGCAATTGTTAGAGCACGTTTCCACTGTGACCTGTTTAACTTGGCATAGCAGTTAAATCAATCTTCATGTTATTAATTTTCGTTTGTTACTCTTCTCCCTGCATCCATGAATAACTTCCCCCATTGTTTTCATGTATAATGTCTTAAAAGAGTTGTCTTGATATTTGTGATTGATCACAGTAACTAAGTTAATTTTGAAGGCTCCATTGTAATTATGGGATGTGGAAATTCTACAACGTTATTTCCTTGTTGAAGCACCGCACAGTGACATCATTGGATCAATGTAGTTTATCCAGAACACTGTGAAAAGACGTTTATTTTGTATGATAGTGTTGAACCAAGACAAGTTATTCCTTGTTTACACTGTTTCACTTGATAATGCTTCGTTAGCATGTCCTTTTGTTTTGATATTTAATTTCACAGTCATACATCTATGGTAAACCAAGTTTTCACTTCTATAAGCAACCCTTGTGGAAAGCTTTCAAATTTCATCCACTCATAAGAACTTATTCTGGAATTTGGTTCATTTGAAAAGTGGTTGATTACCGAGCCATTGAATTTGATTAGCCTCATTTTAACTGAGCATGTTCTACTGTGTAATCTCTTAGTTTCTTACTTCAATTCGTGATAGAAATTTATAAAGTTGTTTTTGTGTTGCTTCCATAGGCACAGATAAGACAGCAAGGTGATTATGAAAGCGTCCACCGTGACTTAAATATCGGATTCAGTAACTGGGAATACAGTCCCCTTGATCTTGAAAATCCATTTCCAAATAGTGAAGTTTCTGTTCATATTTGGCAAGGAGATGATGATGCAATGGTTTCAGTTACTCTGCAACGATACATAGTGCAAAAGCTTCCATGGATTATCTATCACGAAGTTCCAGGTTCTGGTCATTTGTTTCCTCTTGCTGATGGTATGAGTGACACCATCATTAAGAAACTTTTACGTGCGAAGTAGGCTTCTTCTATATTGATCACTGTCTATCTCAGATCAGTTTTGCATTTGACATCTCAGTTTTGGAGAATTCAAACTGTTGAAAAGAATGATGTATGATAAACTTTGACAAACATTGAGTGCACTTAATGGTAAGGAGAGATCCGGTTACTTAATAATTGTATGAACCTTGTTCTTTTATGTGGGAAGTTGTTTTACAGAAGCTGGTTTATTTCTCTAAAACCTCACTAAGTTATTCTCAAGTTGACACAATGGAAACATGAACATTGAGCAGTTTTTCCTTTGGCAAAATTCTTTTTTTGATGAGATGAATACTATGACGATGTTCATGATTGATAATTAGGTCCAAACTGCTATATTCTAAATATTGCTACTTACATAATCTTTCTCTGCAAAGTAATTGTCTTTATGGTTGGACGCGTTTGTCTTAAAAGTTGGACCATGTTAGCTTCTGCCATTTTAGTAATTGGTGTATAATATGTGAAAATAGAATGTATAGATTGCAAAACTCTGTTTTATAATGTGAATTATTCACTAAGTTGATTGATTTTTAGAATAACTATCTCGAAAGTGATACTTACAATGCTTTTACTTGATTGAAAGCAGCGACAACGACAACGACATGGTACAGGGAGAGAAAAGGCATTTTAATGTTTTTGTTTTGAACATGGAAATGCAGATTGTAATCATGGGTGCAGGACGCAAAACTCTTATGATTTACTTCGTAATCGTGTTCAACTTTCAAAATGTACATACAGGAAATTGTGGCCCAGATTAACACAACTAATGACGATCAAAAGAAAGAGAAATTAAGGTAGAGACTAAAACAATATTTTAATGTTTCTGCCTTTATCGAATCAAATAATTTTACTCTTTTAACTAGTTAAAAAAAAATGATACTGTAACAACTAAATCTTGAAATTTTTTTTTACAACTCGACTGGTTTTGGAATATAAGAATATAAGAAAATAGGAAAATGAAAAGTCATTCAGAGAATATGAGTTCAGATCGTAAAAATAGTTGTTAAAATTTAATTGTTAAAGTATATCTTTCTAAAAAAATATGATTGATGATATAAATTATGAGATAATTATTATGAAAAACGATAATTTTATTATTGAATAACACATTAAATTTTTTTAAACCGTAACTTGTGTTTGGATGGTGGATTTTAATAATTCCAAATAATTGAAATATTGGTATTTGAATTACTTGAATTTTCTTTATTTCTCAAATATTTTTGTTTAAATGAAATAATTGAAATATTTTAATTTTAATTTTAGATAAAAAAATTTAATTTCTCTTTTAAGAAAAAATTATATTTTTAAACTATTAAGATAACTTAACTCTATCTTTCGATTTGAATTAACTTAGTTCGTTCTTTGATTCGAGACGACTCGTTTTAATCTTCAGTCTGACTCCTTCTAATCTTCAGTCTAAATTGGCTTAACCTTTAGCTTGCACAGAATTAGGTTGACCTTTGATCTGGGCAAACTCATCTTAAGCTTTAACCTTTGTCGAATTGACTTCAACTTCAACCTTCACACACTCATCTCAACCTGGGGCCTGACCAATTCATGTTGACCTATGGTTCGAGCCAACTTGTCTTGACCTTTGGTCTAGGCCAAAATGTTTTAACCTTTAGTCTGGACCAACTCGGATTAACCTTTGACCCAATTGATTTCGTTCGACCTTCGTCCTTGTGCCAGGTCAACTTGACTGAACCTTCACTTCAGGCCAACTCGTCTCGACCATTGACCAAGACCAAATTGACTCAACTTTCGTCTTGGGTCGACTAGTCTTAACCTTCGACCTTGGTCGACTTGGCTCAATCTTCAACCTACACCAACCTGTCAACCCTTCAGCCTGGTGCAACTCGTCATGACCATCAGTGTAGGACAAGTCGTCTTAACCTTCAGTCTAGATCGACTCATCTCAACTTTCAACCTAGACTAAGTTGTCCTAACCTTTGATCCTGACCTAGTTATCTCGACCTTCAGCCCAAGCTAAGTCATCTTGGCCATCGACCTAGACCTACTTCTCCCAACCTTCGACCTAGACCGAGTCCTCTCAACTTTTGATCCAGGCTGACTCAACTCGACCTTCGATCTGCAACAACTAGTCTTGACCTTTGGTCTAGGCCACTCCTCTCAACTTTTGGTTTGGGCCAACTCATCATGTCACTTGACTTGGGCTGACTCATATCGACCTTCAGTCTGATTGACCTATTTTGACCTTTGACTCATCTCGATTTGACTTAACTTTCAACTAGGGTCAATTCGTCTCGAACTTCGGCTCATGCCGAATCGATTCGACTTTCAACACAGGCCGACTTTATTGAGTCTTCAATTCGAGTTAACTCAATTCAGCCTTCAACCCAAGCGGACTCGATTGAGTCTTTAGCCTGAACCAACTCGACTGGACCTTTGTGAGTGAAGTGAAAATGATTGAAATTTTAAATTTCTTATATTTTTAGGTTATTCAAAATTCTTCTCTTTTATTCATTTGAAATATCTTTCAAAATTTCTTAAATTTTGTAATTTCTTTCTAATTACTTTATCCAAACAAATCATTTTAAAATAAAAAATTTTAAATTTGTCCAATAAATATATTACCTTTCTAAGTTAAATTCATCCAAACACAACATATTAGTAAATTTTGTCCATAACGATATATAACATCTAAAACTCTGAAGTGAACAGCTATCATCCAAAGCAAACATGTACATAAATTATTGTCACCAATGTTTCCAATCCCTTGCACCCTTTTCCTTGTCACGTGTAAGGCCAAACATATATAATGTCATAAGGATTCAGAAGCAAAATTGTAGTCTACGAAAGAAGTAAATGGAGTTGATAATTCGTGCGTGTTGCTGGTTGTCTCACGTTGCATACACCTTTTACTTTTCTCTTTTGTAATCAAAACCACGTCCTCCACTTCCCAATAAAAGAACACAAGAACGGTGGCTTTCGCATTAATTTATAGATTTTGAAGCTTAATGATGTGGTGTGCTTGTTTTGGCAGTTGTCAATGTCTTTCGCTAGCTTTCTGAACCTTTTTTTTTTTTAATTTGCAAAGTCTTATGATTACTATCATCTCTTTCAGAAACGCCTATGACAGCTTTTTGAAGTTGTTGGGTGTAAAAAAAAGAGTTTGCTGGACATTAGCTTGAGCTCTATTCCTTGTCATCAATCGACGGAAAATTATAATTTGAATGGAATAAATTCAAAGCATTTTTCTAACTACATAAAAATGTTCTCTTTTTTTTTGTGTAGAACATTAATGGATTAGAAATTATGTTAAGTATAACGTTAAACTTTTAATTATAATATATAGCTCTTATTAAAGTCAACAAAACTTATTCTTTTACAAGAACCTTTTTAACTACACATGTTCTATTTACTTAAGTGATCACTTTCTATAATTGAAGCATAGACATTTGTTGGCTATTTAAGTGCTAGTCTAAGTGGAATATTAGATAGATAAAAAAAAGTTGAACACCTTATACAAACAATTATAATTTTATTGAATTGAATGTAGTGTTAATTGTTCATATATTAAATTGGAGTCAGGTCTTAAAGATGATAACATAATTTATTATTCATAAAGGTCATGATGACAGGTTAACACTCATCAAATAAAAAGTATCCACTTTACAAATCAAATTAATAATATTTAATTAAATATTGTTTTAATTTTAACCTAAAATTTCAATTTGTTATAGTATTAAATTAGGGTGTAAAGTGAGTATACTTTTTAGAGACTATCAAAAGTAGTATTTTCCAGTAGTTATATTAAGTATAAGATGATAATAGTTATTATAACTTCAACAAATGAATTATAATTTGTTATTAAATACCAGAGTTATAAAAATGGGTGGGTAAATCGGTCCGATTCGGCTCGACCCACCACAGGAGTCAACTCAACCTAACTCATTTATTCGTGAGACAAAAATATTTGAACCCAACCTAGTTCATCACGAATTTAATCCGAGTGAGCCAAGTCAAGAATCAACCCATATTGAAATTTGTAAAAAAAAATTAACTCAACCCGACTCTGTGATAAACTGGATTGACTTGCGGATTCTAACCCATTTTTACAACTCTATTAAATACTATATTTACTAATTTTTAGGTCATTAATTCTGTGGGGGAGAGAGGATGGAAATATTTGCTGCTTCAGATTTCAGTACAAGGTAGTGCGACCAAGATGCACTTCATATTCTTTACCTTATATAGTATTATAACAAAACAACACAAAAAGTGGGAGAAGGGGTTGAAAACTGTTTGAAACAAAGGAATAAACAAGAAAACTCAAAACCTTAAAATGGACAAACTAAAGCATTTTAGCAGTTATGATCTACCTTGCAGTCTTGGGATCAAACTTTTTCCTCAAGCTCCCAATCTGCTTAGAACTGAGTCCAAAAGCCTTCTGCAGAAGCTCCTCATCAATTCCTGAACCAAACAAAGCAGAAGGTACCTTCTGAATACCAGGGTTTTGGCTATTGAAGCTTCCGAACAAAGTAGCAGCTTCATCACCAACATTCATCATGAAGTGCACCAGACCTTTAGGGAGCACCATGACCTCTCCTTTTTCAAGCACTCTAGTAAACACCCTATTGCTTGAATCAACAAAACCTGCGTACACTTTTCCTTGCACCACATGAACCAGCTCGGTGGCTCTAGGGTGAAAATGTGGTGGGTTAATGCCCCCGACTTCTATGTCTGCACGTGCAAAAGACAAGCCCAAAGTGTTGAGCCCTGGAAAATTTGTAGCGCTTGCTGAAACCACCGCAAGGCCTGTGTCTGAGAATGTCCCTGAGGCTCTTAAACCAGAGAAAACGAAGTCTTCGGTGGTGGCCTCGGAGGAGTTCTTGCATGGGAGAATGTAGTGCATGGCATGTGCTGTTTTCATGGCACCAAATCTTGGGTTTGGTATGCAGAAATCCTGAACTGGATCAGGGTCAGAGGCCAAGGTTATGGCTACACTGAGGGAGAAAATGGCAAGCAAAAACCAAAGGGCGTTTTCTGAAGACATTTTTCTCTTGTTCTTTTTCCTCTTTCCTTTTTGGTTTCCTAGGTGTTGAAGAGAGAGTGAGTTGAGGTGGTTATATAGAAAGAAATGGATATTAAGAAGCTCTTAAACTAAACTACACTACGCCCTTGGAATGATTACATGGTAGCATATATAAGATGCAAGAGCTTTATTGCAGGATCTTAGGCACATATTGTGCAATTAATGCTTCTTCTTTGGAATAATTTGTTTCAAACTTGTATTTTATCTTTATATTTTCAAATTCACGAATGAGTTATTCAATTTTTTAAAATATATGATTTTGATATTTGTATACTGAAAGTTTACCTTGATATCATTTTTTTACTGTTAAAATTAATAGATCGACTAAATTCAAATATATATATATATATATATATATATATATATATATATTAGTTTTTACATTTAAATTTAAAGTTTAAAAACGATTTTTTGGTGTTACAAAGTTAATAAAATAATAAAATTATATACTATTAAAAGTTTAAGAACAAATTAATCAATTTTTTAAACTCATTAATAACCAAATTTAACTTAGGCAAACTTAGTAATATAATCAATGAATTTTTCTTATAAAAAGTGATATTCACTTAATTCAGTCAAAGTGATATTTCTAAGTTAAAAATATAATCGGATTGAGAGTGCATTAATTTGTAATTCATGAATAATAACTTATTATTTTTTATTAATATTTTTATATTTTAATTTTTTAAATATTAAAATGTTGTTCAACAATATATTTAAATATTTAAGATATTTTTATTTGTTTGTTCAAATATATAGGTTGGCGACCTAATTATTAACTAGTATTTTTATATATTTGGTGAGATAAAACCAATGTTTGATTATACTAGTATATAAATATATAAGTTAAGAGAACAAAACTTTATAAATGAGTCAAAATTTATGTAATTGAGCCTTTGTGATAAGTTGAATGGATTACAATTTTTTTAACACAAAAAAATAAAATAAAATAAAAATATTTATTTTAACTCAACTCATCACATTGACTTTACTTTGACCCTACAAATAATATTCATTTAAAATGTTAACACAAAAACATTATTTGTTGTACCATAGTATAGAGTCCTTCAAAATTTAATTTAATGAAAAGTGGTTAAATGATATGCGATTCCACGCGTTGCATAAAGCGGCGCTGACAATAAGCATGATTAGAATGATTAATTAGGAATGTGTGTTTTGTTTAAAGGGGTTACCCTGCGTGCAGCACCAGGGGACTAAGGTGTTGCTGCATTAATAAAACATTGAATTCATGTGCTCGTGCCATGTATCCATCGATTGTGTAGTGTTGTTCTCATTGCTTTGCTTGTGTTTGAAGAAAGTTGGCAAAGAAGAATGATGAACTTTAATCCACGCATTGCTGACGTCATTATTTGTCAGCAATATATTATCACTTATGATGCACTGTATAGGATACGATAGATATACGACGATACTGTTATTTTAAAAATAATTATTTATATTCAAAATATACAAAAACTTTGAAAATATAACTGTAA
>Ga0209389_1005585_pt1 | contig 10741 bp, 8 predicted proteins | sample CowpearedBW_FD_187526 | JGI IMG/M metagenome (GOLD analysis project Ga0209389, IMG submission 187526) | Root nodule microbial communities of legume samples collected from California, USA - Cow pea red BW (SPAdes) (version 2) | ecosystem: Host-associated > Plants > Roots > Nodule | place: USA... | reverse complement strand
GAAAAATATATCTTAGATATTTTATTTGGTATTTTTAAATAATTATCTTATTTAATTATATCATAAAATATTAAAAGATAATAACTACCAAATCTTTTTAGATATGATAAGATCTTCTTGAATATTTTTAGTTCCACAACAAACAAATATATCTTGAAGATATTGAATTATTTAGAAGATAATTTAAGGAGATTTCAAAGGGTTGATTTGGAAAATTAATACAAATACTAATTGGTGATAATTTATCAAATATCTTTAATTAATTAAATAATTTAATTATATTAGATATTGATATTATCAACCAATGATATTTGTCAAATAGTCTATATCTCTCCAAATATTTTTAAATATTTATCTTTATCTTTATTTTAAAAGATATTTGAGAGATTTTAGCAACAAAAAAGCCTAGTCCAATTCCTATATAAAAACACCAAGGGAGAAGTAGAAAGAACAAGCTCGGCATGTCGGAATTGAGGAACCCTTAGGGGGACCTAATTTCTTTCTCTCTCTTTTCTTCTCTCTATTCTTCTCTCTTTATTTTGCATTCATGGAGTTCTAAATTTCTTGGGTTGATTCCATTATAATTTCATTATGGACTCTGAGGTTATAATGAAATAATTTCTTTGTTCTTTTTATTATTGTTGAGGTTTTAATTCATCTATGTCTTTAATCTTTGAATCACATAAAAAGTAATGATTTTAAATCTATATGCATATTGATCATATGAGTCAAGGGTTTTTAAATTTAATTGAGACTTTACTTTGATTTTATTTAGAAACTTTGATGTGATTAAATGAGTTTTTACCAATAATTGAGACTTTACTTTGATTAAAGGTATTTACTCTAACAAAAATTAATTGAGACTTTACTTTGATTAATTAAGCTTTTTATTTGGTGAGGAGATAAAAGAATAGACATGATTAGGCATAGTAAAATTTGATTGAGACTATACTTTGGTTGAATTTACTGTGGATAATCTAAAAGTTCTCACTTTTGATTGAGACTGTACTTTGGTTAAAAGTGAGAATGCCAACAAATTAATTGAGACTTTACATTGATTAATTTGTAAATCTATAACAATAATTAATTGAGCAATAATCTTTAGATAACCGATGATGAATCTATTTTGAAAAAGCAATGGAATCAATCTATTTTCTTTACTATTGTTTTTATTTCTTTTTATCTTTTAAATTTTATTTCTATCTTTGTTTATCTTAATCCCCTATATTTTTTATTTTATTTGACTAACTCATTTGTATAGTTTATAAGAACTAATTTGTTAAAAATCAATTCCGTGTTCGTTGGGAGACGACTTAGGGTTGCTTTACCCTTTCTATTTTCTTGACTACTATCTTAGCAATACTGACGTTGCTATAGTTTAGTAGTATTAATTTGATCACGTCAACGACAGCATTATCACCTACGTTTTGCATTGCCGTTGCCTCCCACACATGTTGTCGTCACCTCCCACAAGCATTGTCGTCATCAGCCTCTCCAACAATGTCGTTTAGAGTGTTTTCCGACGATGCCATTTATCGCGCCGTTTGTTGCATTGTTTTCCGTGTTGTTTGCTCTCGTTGCTGCACTGGTGACTCTACCACCCTTTGGACAGGTTTTCCCTCTTTCCTTCACTTAGTTTGCACATGTCTGGTTTCAGGCTATGGTTCTGCTTTGAAGTGAGTGAGAGATGCTTTGTTGAAACTTTAATTTTATTCATACATTTCTTTTCAACCGTGGAATGTTGATTCAAAGTTTTTTCTTGAATCTGATTGATGAATCGGGCTGTGAAAGCTCTACAATTTTTTTGATTTAGTCTAGAAATCAAAGGATCCTAGGGTGTGGGCCTTCCTTTCCAAGATGTCTTCTTGAGCATAGACAATCCAGCTCACCAATTTAGAATCAATTTTTGTTTCATTCGAAGAACTTTTGTTTCGCTAAAACAATTTTCGTTATTTCTCAACCATTGAGTATGTATGTTGATATTTGAAAAGTTTTCTTAGATCTCTAAGGTATTTTTCATCTTATTATACCCTTTGTACATTTGTTTTACTTTATGTGATTTCTTTCAATAGTCTCTTAAATTATTTCTAAGGCACACATTTGTTAATTTTTTAATATTTTTATTTGTTGTTTATTTTCATTATGTACAATATTATTTCGATGTATTTTATCTAATTATTTTTTATTTTCTATCTCATTATCAATCATACTATAATTTTTCACTATAATTGTATAAATAACTTTTATTTACTACAATATAAAAATTTAATGTAATTGCCATGAATATTTTTTTTATCACCATCCAGCATACATTGAAGTTCAAAAGATAAAAGATCTATGTCAAAATTTTATTATTATGTTTATTATTTGTTCTTTGCATCGTTTTGATCAAGTGTTGTATAATAATTTTTATTAGTGTATAAAAAATAGATTCATTAGAATTTTAAAAATTGAAGTCAACAAACATTTAAAATATATTTTAACTTGAATATTTGTTTTCCTTTTATATTTTTAAATTTTATCAACTAGGTTTCATTAATGTTTGCAGTTTGCAAATTTAATAAATGTTTTGGTTCTCATGAAATTTTATTTGGTATTCTAATATAAAATGTAAAAAATTATAATTTATTTCAAAGTATTTGATATCGAAGAAAACAATCATCCTATAATGTTGAATATTTGATAATATTATGTTTCCTTTACCGTAATTTTTTATTATTTTATAAAAATTAATTAAAATTAATATTAAAGTAGTAAAAAAACGGGTATGGGTATGGGTATGAGATTATACCCGTTACCGGGTGGGGATGGGGATGAGACAAAAGTTTGATACCTGTTGGGTTTGGGGATGGGGATGTAGATGAATTTTTTCTACGGGGATGGGTATGGGATAGCGAAACCCGTCCCCGCCCTACCCCGTTGCCATCTCTACCCACATCAGAGTATATTACTTCCAGATACTGTGGAGGCATTGATGTGTCTCCAAGATTGGTTATGGACCAACATGGAAAATAATGAAATTAACACTTTTACTTAGATATTTAATTAAGTGATTGTTAGAAATTTTTAATGAACTTCTTATGTTTTTAGGCTCTTCTAGATTAAAATTGGACAACATAAAAATTTATACAATGTTACAAGTGATGGACATTGATGAAGTTAGTAATTTCTTTAATATTTCATTCAAAAATAAACTACAATATAAATTGTTAGTGATTTTTTATCTGTTTGTTTTTCAGGAATCAATCGAAGAAAGTGGGCTTGCTCATCTAAGCACTAGTTATGGTTAAATATTTATTTTTTTAAATATTTTTGTAAATACCCGCGGGTACCCGTGGATACCCGCAGATATGAAAAAAATAGGCGGGTACCCGCATAACGGATACCCGACGAATATGGGTACGGGTACAGGGCAAATATTTATCCAGCGGGTAGTGTACGGGGGAGCTACTACCCGTACCCTACCCGCCCCGTTGACATCCCTAGTAGTGTCGGTTCTTCATTGTACAAAATCATCATCATTGATAACAACTTAATGCATATGTAGTTACCATATCTTTGATATCATTCCAAGGTTCTTCATGTACAATTTTTGGTGCACATACCAATAAGTGGCACCTTAAACAAGCAAACAAGCAATTAAGTGATCGTGTTTGTTGAAGTTTGGTTGATGTATTCATCATTCTAAATACTTGTTGGTTGGGTTGGTGTTGTACAAATAATTTACCTTTAAACAAATTTCTTCTTTCTTTTCAATTTTATTAGTGATGTTAAATAATCTCTTGAAGACATAAAACAACAAATTATGATAAAGTTACGAATGTGATAAGCTTTTTATCACAACAAAAATTAAACGATTACCTAACAAGTTTTATGTTGATAAAATTGATTTCGATGCAAAGAAATGGTGAGCTTAGAAAAATTAAGCTAGCTCAAGTTTACTATATTTAATCATGTTTATTCCTTTGCCTCCTTACCATGTAAAAAGTTAATTAACCAAAATAAAATCTTGATTAGTTCTTGTTGAAGTTTTTACCTTTACTCAAAGTATAGTCTCAATTATTGGTAAAAACTTATTTAATCACATGAAAGTTTCTAACTTTAATCAAAGTATCGTCTCAATTACAATTAAAAACCCTTTAACTCATATGATTAATTTGCTTGTAAATTAAACACTATGCTACCTAGCTACAATGTAAAATTGTTCTTATTTTCATTTTCTTGTGCGAAAGGGACAAAGTTCCCAATTCTCATTGTTCCCTTTGGTCGTACTTCCTAGTTAGGGTTTATTGAGTGATGTTGTGGGCCACGCGGGGTGGAAGAGGGTGGGGTTTAGTTTATTGGGTGGGTTTCGTTCTTTTAGGGGTGGATAGTTTTGATATTGCAGGTAAAGTTTCATTCTTTCCCATCTTTGTTTTGGATTGATTATTTTTTGCTTTTGTGTTTAAGGTTAATTGGAATCCCCTTTTTTTTCGAATTGGTTGATGTGGTGTGGTTCATGTTGATGAATGTATCATGTGATGAGGATATTATTAATAAGGTTTATGAGCTTGTTATGGAACATTCACTTATTAGCATTGTCAGTGGGTTTTGGATAAAGAAATGTATACAAACTTTGTGGATAAATGTTGATGTTTAATTGTATTTGTAGCAACTCATGTATTATATTTTTGAAAAAAGTTGCATTGTGTTTGCCACATAAGTAGTCTCTGTGTGCCCCTAGTGAAATGTAGTTTCAAATAAATTGGGCATCATCATGTGGGTAACCTTTTGTGCAAAATCATGTACTATGTTTGCCACAAAATCAGACAATGTTCGTTCGTTAAATATTAAATATATTTTCAGCAATTTTTTTGGACATCTTTTTTAGTGCACAATCTTGGATACCCACAACCCACTCAATTTTGAAAAAGCAAGGTGGACATGTGACCCTGTTGAAATGCACTTTCAATTAAATTGGGCACCACCATTTGGGATACCTATTTGACAAACTCATGTATTGCGTTTTCAAATTATTCAAGTTCTAGTTAGAGAAATACCTTACAAAATTCCATTACATTGGTTGTGTAGGTGAGGAAACTTTGACAATTTTTTTGGCCACATAAATAGGATGGATATTACATCGTCAAACACCCTTTTTTTATGTTGGTTGTGTTTGTCAATGGCATGCCATGAATATTTACAAAATTACTTAATGTAGGATGGACCTTCATTGCTATTGATTGACTTTTAATTATTGATATTGTCTAAATTTTATTTTAGACACTACGTTTAAGTGGTATGATATCATGTAGGGAATTATATTTGCAATGACTATGTACCAAACACAGTGTATTTAAGTGGCAAACGCTGTTACACTTTTTGCAGAGCAAGTAAAACACATTATTCATGGTAGCACATTTGCTTCTGTATTTGGGGTGGGTGAGAACTCCATGTGGAATTTTTCAAAGATTGTGGGGTTTGAGTTTTTCATTCACTTCAAATTAAAATAAAGGTAAAAAAGACTCAGAAAATATTTGCAATACCTATGTATCAAAGACAATGTATTTAAGTGGAAAACGATGTACGAGGTTCTGCACACTAGGTATGGCAGATTACTCATGACAACACATTTGATTATATATTTGGGATGGGTGAGAACTCCATGTGGAATTCTTCAGAGGTTATGGGGTTTGGGTTTTTCATTCACTTGAAATTAAAATAAAGGGAAAAAATGACTCCAAAATATTTGCACTAATTATGTGTAAACACAATGTATTTAAGTGGCAAACAATGTAGGAGTTTTTGCACAAAAGGTAAAATAGAGTATTATTCACTTGTTATTTGACTTTGTATTTGGGATAAGTGAGAACTCCACGTGGAATTCTTCATAGGTTGTAGAGTTTGGGTTTTTGGTTCACTTGAAATTTTCTTATATAGGGCAAAAAAGACTTAGAAATATTTGCAAGAACTATGTATCGAAAACAATGTATTTAAGTGGCGAATGTTGTAAGAGTGTTTCCACAACTGGTAAAAAAAATTATTCATGGCAACACATTTGACTTTGTATTTGGGGAGGGTGAGAAATCCATGTGGAATTCATCTGAGGTTGTGGGGTGTGGGTTTTTCATTCAACTGAAATTAAAATTAAGGGCAAAAAAGACTCAAAAATATTTTTAATAACTATGTATGAAACACATTCTAATTAAGTTTGAAATGGAAGTTTTTTGCATACAAAGTCAATTAAAATTTTGTTCATAATGTATTTAACTTTGTAGTTGGGGTAGGTGACAAGTGCATGTGGAATTCAACCAAGGTTGTGGGATGTGTGTTTCCCCATGATTTGAAATGAAGATTATGGGCAAAAAAAGACTCTAAAATCTTTCCAATAACTATGTACCAAACATCTTGTAATTAATTGGTAGACATTATAAGAGTTTTCGCATACAAGGTCAAACAAATTCTCATTCACAATGTCTTTTCGCTGGGTGATTGTCTGTATTCACTCTGTCAAATATAGATCATGTAGAACACTATATCCAATTTAACTAATTCACAAAAGTCAATATTTTCCCAACAAAATTCATATACAACAATGTTCAAAAGCAACAACCATATCAAATGTCATCCTCCCTAATGTATTGTAGACAACAAATAACAAACAAAAATATGTGTTGCACTGAACCTACACATCTGATTAAAACGAAAGACTACCAAAGACTACATACTATTTATATCATCAGTTTGGACATATTCAAAGCCATTTCCATTTGCAAACACCACTTGAAAGGTGTAACTTCTATCTTTGAATGATGTATATGTCTCAAGACATCATTAATCTCAGGAAAATATAAATACAAAAGAAAGTACAAAATATTGATAGTTTTAATTTTACATCTAAACATCCAAAATTTCCAACGACCCACACGAACATGTTTCCTCCTTGCATCATGTACATTGCCAAACCAAAACCTAGCAATGTTATGCCTTCCACTTCCTTTTTCTTTTCATGACCACCCTCATATATTGAAGAAGTTTATATAAGTGCAGAAAGAAAGGTTCACCTAGTAGAACAACAACATAATCCTTCCAAAAAATATATATTCATAATAACCCTATTCAATTAGTCTACTAAAAGGAAAATGTAAAGATAAGTATGTTAGAACTGTTAATGTAATCACATTAGTGTGTTACAACTTCTAAAAAAATTTGATTGACAAAAGTTAATATTCTATACTACAAAGGAAATGAAAAGATAAGTGTGTTAGAACCTTTTAATATAATCCCATGCATGTTAGAACCTCCAAAAAAAAACTTTTGATTCATAAAAATCAAGGGAAAAGGTGAACCAATGAAAATGTCCAAAAACAATTACATTTCATCTAAAATGTCAAGAGAAACTTATAAGATATGCTAGTTTCTTTAATATTAAAACTTACTAACATCAAGGCAACTAAAAAGGTTTCTTGTGGTTGATTTATTAGAGTATAAAAAAATAATTTGTTATAATGGTTCTATTTATAACTTCATGGTCTCATATAACACTTTGGACAACACTCCAGACCAAACAAGTATGTGAAGAACACAATAGTTATGAAACAACTTTATTGAGAAACATAACACTTTGAACAAGTTGTAAGAGAATTGCTTACCTAATCTCAAATATATTTGAATAAACAAGGTTGGATCACAATTACTTCATGCAATTATAGTTTGAAATCATGTGAGAATGCATTGCCATGGTATAGCCATTCCAAAAGCATTAATATGATAAATAAAAACATGGATCCCATACTAATATTTATAGCAAAATGGCTTAAAATTGATGCACATAATAAAGTTATCCCCATTCCAAATGAATTAATATGGTAAATAAAAACATGGACGCCACACATTGATACGCCGCAAATAGTGGTCAAGAACACTTGATGTAGTGGACAAAACACTTAACAATAGCTCCCAACAAATTTTCCACAAGGTGAGTGAATTAACAATAACAAGAAATATAATTGATAAAGAAATAAAAATGACTCTAAAATTGTAGCCATATTCACCTGTAGCATACCCCAAGATCGTCTAGATCCTTGAACCTTGGTTAACATATTCTATGGTATCCCAGGCTGTGCACTAGAAAAGAGGTCCAAAAAAATTGCTAAAAATATATTGAATATTTAACTAACGAACATTGTTTGATTATGTGGCAAACCAATTATATGATTTTGCACAAAAGGTTACCCACATGAAGGTGCCCAATTTATTTGAAATTGTATTCACTAGGGTCACACAGAGACTACTTATGTGGCAAACGCAATGCAACTTTTTTCATAAATATAATACATGACTTGCTACAAATAAACATCAACATTTATCCGCAAGGTCTCAACAAAGTCTGTATACATTTCTTCATCCCAAACCCATTAACAACGCTAATAAGTGAATGTTCCATAACAACCTCATAAACCCTACCAATAATATCCCCATCACATGATACATTCATCAACACGAACCACACTATAACAACCAATTCAAAATAAAATTGGGGATTCCAATTAACCCTAAACACAAGCAAAAAAAAAAAATCGTTCCACAACAAAGATGGGGAAAGAATGAAATTTTACCTACAATATCAAAATTGTCCACCCCTAAAAGAACCAAATCCACCCAATAAAGCAAAGCCCACTCCCCTCCATGTAGTGTCATCCACAAAATCACCAATAAACCCTAACTAGGAAGGACAACCAAAGGGAAGAATGAAAATTGGGAACTTTGTCCCTTTCATGCAAGAAAATGAAAAGAGAAAGGAAAAGAGAAGATGCACACATTTTGATTTGTAAACTGGGAGCTTGCGGATGACAACCAAAGGGAATAATGAGAACAAAAGGAACGCTCAGGCACAACTTTTCATTTGTAAAGTGAGAAAAGGCAACGTTTAGGTTTCACACAAATATGGTCCAAATGATTTTTGAAAAAAAATTAAAGAGAAAACAAAAGCCACGCAGAACTTTGCTTTGTCAAAGTTTGTTAAAATAAACTTTGTCAACAAATCATTTTTCTTCGGTACATTCTTCAAACACAATTTGTCCATCCTGTCAAGCCTCACAAGCCATGCTATGTTAACAAACATTTTAATTAACCATTCATTGAAAGATAAAGAATGATTCAAGCAAAGGCATGTTAGTGAAGCACATTATTACAAGAATATTCTAGAACAATCATATTATTTCATGTATTCAACATTTTCTTATGACCAACAAATCAATGCACAAATAAATCAAACAGAAAATCAATTTATAGTTCCTAATGCATAATGATCGAGATACCATCACCCAACAAAAGAAATCACTTCCTCAATCAAATAATTTCCAAACATTAACACAATAATACAAAGAAAGAATAGAGTGAAAAACCTACGTACTATGGAAACCAATGTCCTCTACTATAACAAACTACATTTCAACAAAAATAAAACCATTTTAAAACAATAACTTTACCATTAACTTCCTATTATTACACCCTAGGAAGCTCCGACACATCTCAGAGGTCCCGCTTCCGATGCGTTGCAGACACAGACGCTCGTCGGACGCTTATACGACTGACGAGTTCATATTTATGCCCTTATTTAATATTTAATTATGGGTATTTAATTGAATTTTTGTGCTTAAAAAATGTTTTAATTGACAATTATGATAACTGGATTTATTGAACTTGTGCGATAAAAATGTCTTAAAAAGTGATTTTTATTTCATAAAATATTATTCGTGTACTATACCTAGGCAAATTCAGACAACCATTCGGTGTAAACCGCCTATATATAGTCCTATTATAAAAATAGTAGACGGATAGTCAACCAAACAAGATAACATACATGATGGCCCAGACCGCCTACTATAAAGGGTACAGTATAATGAAGAGTTGCTTCTCCAAACTTAGGGAATTACAAGTGAGGCCCCTCATAGAGACTCAGAACTTGGGCTTAGCCCAGGCCCATCGAGAATCTGAATAGTGGCCCAAAGTGGCTAAAGGGGTGCCCAGCCCACAAGAATGGGCAGACACAATTAATGACTCTATAAATACACGTGGACCCCAACAATTAAAGGTACGTTTTCATTAATTCACTAATCTGAGATTTGACTTTTTAGAGTGTTTGCTGACTTGATCGTCAGAGCCCTTTCCGCAGGTAACCCATTAAGGGTCCAAACCACCAACATTAGGAGGAGACGTACACAAGTCATGAAGAAACCACTCCGAGAAGTCCGTGATTGGGGTAAGATGTGATTTTCCACCTCAACGACGAGTTTCAAATTAAGGACACAACTTTGCTCCAATACTACCACCTGGTCCACAACATTATGCAATTCGGCTTTGATAGGGTAAAGATCTAGCACATATCAAGAAGGAAGAACGCACGAGCAAACGCCTTGTCCAAATTAGCAAGCACCAAACATAAAGGTCAGCACAAGTCCAACCTGCAACAGACGTTATCAACACCATCAACGAAAAACATCTGCCTTAACCTGGGCCACACCGACAATTGGACGACTTCGTATATCCAGTACTTGAAGACTAGAAACCTCCCGACAAATGCCAACAAGGGATGGCCATCAAAAGCAGCACGATACACAATGATAGGCGATGATTTGTATAAACGTGGATACGGACAACGCTGCTCAAGTGTGTTACGAAGGAGCAAACAGAGTATATACTCAGAGAAATTCATGAAGGAATATGCAGATACCATTCGGGTGCCCAAACCATGACGACC
>Ga0209389_1005582_pt1 | contig 10745 bp, 6 predicted proteins | sample CowpearedBW_FD_187526 | JGI IMG/M metagenome (GOLD analysis project Ga0209389, IMG submission 187526) | Root nodule microbial communities of legume samples collected from California, USA - Cow pea red BW (SPAdes) (version 2) | ecosystem: Host-associated > Plants > Roots > Nodule | place: USA... | reverse complement strand
CGCTATCGCATACGAGCATATGTATTTCTTAATTACGTGTGGTATTATATTAGTAGGTTATATTATAATGTTATTGAGTTAATATATAAATTAAAATTATATTTATTAAAAAATAAAGTAAAATATATTAAAACAGATTAAAAAATAATTATTGATAAATAAAAAAAAAAGCAGAGACATCCGATTTTATATAAAATTTATAAAAATAACGGTTAATTTTTAAAAATTTAATAAATTATTATATTTAAAAAATAAAATCAATATTTTAAAAAGTGAACACAAAAAGCGAGATCTCCTTTTATATATTGTTATAGATTTGGATAAATAGTTAATTAAAACGGAATATTAACTTTCATTCTTAAATTTGTAAGAATTCTGTTTTTTTTTATAATTATTTTGTTATTAAAATATATTTAAAGATTAATTTAATAGAAAATGGGGAAGTATTATCATTACAGATCAATTTGAATAGTTTATGTATTTATATTTCATTTTTTTTTTCAAGAACTAAATTAGTTGTCTCATATTCAAGAATCAAATTTTATATCCCTTTAACTTCTTTCCGTTTTACCATAAAAAAATTGTTATTGATTAATAATAAATTACTAAATTATTGCTTATAAAATAGTAGTGAATATCAAATAGAATTATTATAAATATTGATTTGTAATTGAATTTTAGACGGATACTAAAAGGTGATCAAATAGATTATGTGATTTATGGTAAGCAACTTTATAATAAATTTCTTAATAGAATATTAAATTTTGTACTACTTATTTCACAGATATTCTTAAGCAAGTTTAATATAGGTCAAAAATAAATTCCAATAAACTCAACTTAGTTTATTCTAATCATTTTTAAAAATAAAAAACTTGTATGCAAATTATCAAAATATTGCTGGTTGTGTAGACAAATTTGTTCGATTAAGTTTACCTATTTGGGTAGATTCATTTTTTTTTTTCAAATCAAACAACTCAATAAAAAAAAGGTTAACTAAAATTGGACTCTTAACTAGAGATAATTGTAGATTCCAAAACTTGTTTAAAATTTCTAAAAGGTTTGAAAATGAAAATGAACTTGAACACTTGATCTAAACAACATTTTTAAATATATAACGAAACTCAACACGTTTGTAAGCTCTAAGAATATTTATAATTTAAAACTTAAAGTATTTTAAAAGAATGTATTTCCCTACTATGAAAGTATAGTGAATTCAAAATGAGATAAAGGTAAGAAGTACTACAAAGTCACTACAATATTAATGGATTGATAAATAATAATTTAACAAAAATAAATTTCTCTCATGATTCTTCTTATGTTATATTTATAGACTTGAATACAGGCTCATTACATCTCATACATATGAAAATTCTATCATATCATGCAATTTTCTAAATTTCTATATATAATACTAGGCATGTATGAGTTACTTTTAAATATAAATCTTGTTGGAAAAAAATGTGTCATCAATTAAGAAAATTATTATTTTTAGTTTCGAGAAGTAAAATAAATACAAAAAACACAAAAATATATCACGAAAACTTCAAAATTGAAAAAAAAAATTATAATTGTTGTCTAAAGACAACAAAAAATAATATTATGTGAAATTTTGTATAATATATAAACCAATCTCTCGTATCTTTTGATTTCAAGTAAACGTATATTTTTCAAAGTAAGAATTTAACCATAAACCTTGAAACACTCGTATATTACAAGAGATAAGAAAAATCAAACACAAACTTAAATTATTTTTTATTAGGACAATAAATACCATAGACTTTTCATTATATAACTATTGTCATTGATTCCCTTCTTACTCTCTTACTTATCCCACAGATGTAATGTGTGACTTTTTAAAACGTATTATTTTCATAAACTCAAAAAATTTAACTTTTTTTTTTCCATAAAGTTTTCTTCTCACCTATGAAAAAAAGAGAGGTTAAATTATTTGAATTTTCCATTTTCGTATAAACACATCAATTTATTTTAGTTTTTTTTATAAGAATGGTTTTTCATCGCATCGCAAGAGAATTTGTTCCCACAAATGTAATGTGTGCCTTTTGAAGACTTATTATTTTCATAAACTCAACAAATCTAACTTATTTTTTTTTCATAAAGTTTTCTTCTCACCTAGGAAGAAAAAAAGAGGCTAAGTTATTTGGATTTTCCATTTACACATAAACACACCAATTTATTTTAGTTTATTTTTTATGAGAAGGATTTTTCATCACATCACAAGAGAATTTGTTTTATATTGAAATTGTGCTAATTCTAACAAAAGGAAAAATTATAAAATAATGTGTTAAACTTTGGTTAATACATAAACAATACAAATGAATATATATTAATTTATTTCAACATTAGAAGAAATATCTACTTATACCTTTCATTATCAAAATGAAGAGTACATCTTAAGTTATCCCAGTTTAAAGGAATTAAATAGCACAATGGATTGTGAAGAAGGGGTGAGGAACCTTCCTACATGAACAAAGCACAGTAAATCAAAGTGAAAATTCAAAAGGTGTCACATGAAGATTATTAAAAGATTAAGAGGTTTGTATAAAAAGAAGTGTTTTTAACTTTTAAGGGTTTCTCTACTAAAAATAGAGTTTTTTTCAACCTGTAGAGAAGATTCTAAAAACATTTTGCCACCGTATTGTTATAATTACACGCTTTGATAATTTTTTAGTAAACACTTTTAATAAAATTAAATAAAATAAGTAAAATAAAATTTGTCGTAAATTAATATGAAAGCACTTGTATTAATTAATTTAAATTTAAGTTAATTTTCATATTTTTTATATTCTTTATTTACCTTGTTTATTACTTTTTCTGAGTTGACAACAATCAATATGATTCTTAAGCTAACACCAACCATGGTTTCTTTTTAGAAAAATTGTTGTTTTGAGATTTTCTTTTATGACATTTTGATTGATGTTGATTGAAAATTTTTTCGAATTAACATTGATAAAAACAATCCTAATTAATATTGATCGGAAATTTTCTGGTCAACATTAAGAAAATTTCTATCAAATTATTAACAAAGAATAACTTTGATGTTAATGGTAAAAATCATTACAAACATTAAAAAAATGGAGTAAAAAATTATTATATAATAATTTAATTAAAGAAAAAACCATCCTAATTGTAGTTGACATAACGAAAAAATATTTAAAGCATCCAACGTTTTCTCTCTTTATATGTGTCCTTAACCAGTCATTGTTATTCAAGTCATGATCATTAATTAATTGTCGCCACCCACTCTAGAATTGTTGGACAGTTAGCATCTCGTACACTAATGTCTTCAACTAGGATTTAATAGTTTTGTAATGAGTATACCCTTGTAACTTTTCAGGATTTTTTTTTCATTATATACCATAAGCACCACCGATGGTGACTATTTGGGAAAATAATTTCAATTGCATTATATGCCATAAGCACCATCTGATGACTTATCTGACATGCACTTATGCCAACATTGAAAAAGCCACACAAATGTAATGTATCTTTCGTAGACAACAATCTACATCCTAGTAATATTGACTGACCATGGTGATTGACTCCAACAAATGGTGCAAATGGCATATCATAATTGTTGGTTAGATATGTTGTGTCAAGTGAGACTACATCTCCAAATTCCTCGCACGCTGCCCTACTACGTGCGTTAGCCCAAAATACATTTGATATTCTATTGTTCTCATCAAAATCAATCTCAAAGAAGAAGTCGTTGTTCATTTGCCTCATGTGAGAGAAGTGTGACATCAATGCTTAACCATCCTCATCCTTCCCTAATGCCCTTCTTTGTCGGCCGATGTAATTTCTAAAGTCAGGCTCCACAAATGGAAGGTTTTTAAATCCACCAACCTCACAAACTAGTGATTAGAAACTTTTATTAATGCGCACACCCGCTTCATCATTCATATCCAGTGTTCGCTTAACTTGCACGTTAATTTTTTTGTTCTCGCAAATCATCCTTGACTTCATAGGACTAAGGTCATGATTGTGGTGAAGTATCACATTCCTTATGTCACACTGTGCTGCCTTCTTCACAACTGTTATCCAAGCAGCACAATTTTTAGTCTTTGTTGGTTGACTTTTCAATTCAGGAGGGATGTAGGACATATAGTTGCCTTCACGACTGTAAACCAATTTGATGAAGCATATTTCATTGTCTTCTCCTTTGCTGGAACTTCTCACTCTGACACCAAATCCACATCTAATTGCATATTGCTTGTAAAATTCTTTGACCTTGTCAACCATTTCAAATGCCATTCCTATCACAGGAACTTCATCCAACTCTCTTTCTTTGGTGAGGACAGTAATAGAATCCATTAATGTAACCTCCTGAACTTGGTCGTCGTTGCATAGACTAATGTCCTCTAGTGAAATCGGGTTCAGTACTTGTGATGTCGACATTTCGTATTCTTTCCCTTACAATTGTTTAAAAATGTGCATTTGTAGAATACAATATTAAAAAGGGGGTGTCGTATAAATTGTTGGGTCTAGAAGCACCGAAGTCCAAAAAAAAACATTTCATAAGCTATTCACAGAATAATGCCATAAATATTTGGTTAACTGAACAAAATTATCTTTAATCATATAAGTAAAACAAGTAAAGTTTGAATTTTTTTTACCATTGTTGGTGGAATCAGATAATAAGACAGACCTTTAATGAAGTAAACTAAGATGAAATAAATGTGGAGCCTAACCTTTCACCAAGACGGTCTTTGTGGATTTATTTCACTTGCTGTGTGGTGTGCATTGAGGTTGAATTTATCGTCGTCGTCGCCGGAGTAATAAAGAGGATTTTAGTGTGTATAGGTAGGTGGAAGGGGAAGTGAAAAAGTGAAGACTTCATTCAATGTAAAATGGTACAATAGGTTGGTGGATAAGTTTGCTTCTTTAGTACGTTAAAGAAGGGCAATTTTATCCATTTATACTTTGGTACATTAAAATATTATTTTCCCCCATATATAACAGATCTAAGGTGAACACTTTCAGTGGTCGTCTTCGCTTAAAGCACAAGTAATTAAACTAGTTTTTTTTCCTGAAATTTTAATTTCATTTCACTACTTATTTTTTTTCTTCGTAGTTGTCATCGAAGTCCGTTAGAAGTGCAAAAAATGGAACCATTTGTTGGCAGTGAAGGTGAATACAATTTTGCCCATTCATATCTAACTGCCACTTTTAGGGAAGGAAAAATGAAGGAATATGATGATGGTGTCCAGTTTGAAGGTTCATTTCCGACCTTGTTCTGCATCCCATACTCTTGTACGTTTGAGTTGTTAACTGAGTTGGTTACCAAGAGTCTGAACTTACAAATTGCAACGAATATTAACAAGTTATACTTCAGGCAGCCAATGTTCAATGAAAATGGAGTTGTCATGTATCATGCTACTGAATTAGCATGTGATGAGGATGATTATGTGTAAGCCTCAATTACCAATTAACTCTATTATTGAATTTTTTGTAACTTACAAAGGTTTGCAAATGAAATAATAGAACTGTTACAAAGAAGTGCATGTTCGACTTCTGGACCCCCAATGTGTATGGAAAGATATAAAATGTTAATATATTATGGAGCCCAACTTCGATGAGTTACTATTGTAGAGTGCCTCTACCGTCATGGGTTAATGTTTAAGTCCCACGCAGTAGTGTCCATGTCCATTCGCCACAATTGCACCTTCACTAAGCTTGTGGAGAAGATATCACATGGAATTTGTTGTGGAGATCGGAAAATAATCACATAAATTAGTTATAGACGTGCAGTTAAAGTTGTTAAAAACAAACTATTCCATGACATTTTTGAAATCACAAGTGACAGTGATATTATCCAAATGATTCAGCAGTGAAAAGATGTTCAAAAAATTAAGAGAAAAGTTATGAGTCCACCAACAACATCTGATATCAAACTCTTTATACAAACGAAGGACATCATGTTGTATTTTATATAATTTTATTATATAAAATTATTATTTTCTATTATTATTGTGGATTAACATTAATTAATAAATTATATTATTTGTAAATATCAATTATATTGCACAATTGTTATTCATTGATGGATAATATATATTGGGTTTCTGATGAACGATCCGTGATGGGTTGGATTGTTCAATGAACGATCTGTGATGGACTTAAGTATTCAGGAACTTGTTAAGAGGTCCCTGGTCTCTGCTGGTAAGGATATAAAATTGATATCCCATTAGTTAGTTTTATGAGACGACATCAAAATACATTTGTAAGATACGCTCTAGAAAACACTACCAGAAAGAGAGCAGTATAGTCTCACACGTAAATAATTTCTAATCTTTTATTGATTCTATTTGGAAGATCAAGTATCACTTTTATCTATATTGTTCTTAATTACTGATCATTAGGTACGCTTCCGCATACTGCTGTTGTTATTAGGAACTGCTCTTAATATTACAATAATATATTATATCGATATTATATTGCATCAAATTTTATGAGAAAACCTAATTGTGATTTAGGGATTTTCTTTTATCTCTTGACAAACATTTTGTGTGCAGTTTCGTGTTGGCACATGGCAGACCTAATTGTTCTTGAAAACCCTTGTCGGTAGCCATGGGCAAATTGAGATTTTTTTTTTTGGAAAATCTTCAATTTGGTGTTGATTTCTCTCGTGGGTTTTTCGAACCCTAAATCCAATTGGTTAATCCCAATTTGATTTCATCTATAATGGGTTTTTGTATCAACATCTATCGCATTTTGTATATTTTACGAAACCCCAATTTCTTCTTCTCACGAAATTCTCTCATGGGTCATTGATGTTTGACGCATTTGAGTTTCAGACTAATAAACCCTTTTTTCGAACCCTTCTTCTTCCTACAATGGTGGACATGATTTGCAATCAAACTGTGCAGTGGTGGTGCGTCGTGATTTTGAGAGTCGTTGTGGTTCATTGCAGTGGTCTCTCCCTGTCGCGGTGAGTTTGGTTCGCAGCCTGCAGTGGTGGTTTTTTTGGTTATGGTGACTCGCAAGAGAGGAGAAAGAGAGAAATGGGGTTTGCTTTACACATTTAGTGTTTAATTAATTGGGTGTTTATTGGAATTGCACATGGTTTTGCATTGTTCTACGTGCATGTATGAATTCATTTGCAATTTGTGTGTCTTGCTATTGTTACTGGATCGTGATGTCTATTTATGACCTTTAATGGTATCGGTGGATTGTATTAATTAAGCTTTTCTCTACTTAAGCATGAAGTGAGTGATGATCTGGTCACTGTTGATACAATTATCGATGTGATTTGCAACCTGTGTGACCCATGCACTGGAACTAAAATTCATACGTTGCGTGTATTTTTTGGATGCACTAAAATGATGCATGCGTGTTGTTTAGGAGTTGAAAATAAAGTGCCATATAGTTTTTGGATACTGGATTATTGCTTATAATACATGTGTTAATTGTATTATGTGAATAAGGGTGCAAAAGGAAGCAAAATATGTGAATTTGGATTTGGAATCATGACCATTGAATTGAAAGGTTTTTTTTATCATTTTATTCTCATGTAACAACATTATTGGATTGGGATGAGAAAGTCGTGAACAGAACGGAAAATTGAAACTTTGCGTGGCTTATTTTGGATGGATAACATTTGGTAATAATTGGTGTACAATTGATTCATGCATTGGAAGTTGCGGCTGCAGACCAATATTGCAATGTCTTTGAATTAAGTAATGCAATTAATAATGCTCATAAGTAAAATCTATTGCCACACTTTTTATTTTGATTAAAATTTGATTCCAATGTTCAATTGGATGTCCGTGCATGAGTTTGAATTTCATTTTTCAAATGGAATTCAATTAGGGACATTTTAATTTTCACTTGTCTTGTATTAGGTTCCTTTATGGCTAATTGAGTGGTTTGATCTTGTCTTGTATTAGGTTCCTTTATGGCTAATTGAGTGGTTTGATCGAAAAATAAAAGTCCAATTTTAAGTGAATGTGAATTGCATAAACAATTTATTTTATTATTATAAATATATTTGGTTTTGGTAAATAAATAAATATTTAATTTCATGATAGTTTTGTATTTTATGAGCAAATTAAATGTTTAGCATTTTATGACCTTATATTCCAAGTGACATCTTTTAAGTAGATGGTTCGGAAAAAAATATTAAACATTTGTGTTTATATATATATATATATATATATATATATATATATATATATATATATCCATGCATTTTAATTTTAATTATTTTGGATTTTAACCGTCGTTGCGTGATGGCAATCATGTAGTTAGAAGATCGCGTCATTGTGTTGTATAAATTGCCCAGATATTTCTTTTAAATATAATTATTTCATGCATTATATAATTTTATTATATTTGGTTAAGTATGAGTAATATAATTTTATATGATTGTGATCTCACCTGTCATGGGCACAGTTGTATAAGATTTTGTGTGAATGAAATAATTTAATTTTTTTAATTATTTCATGAATAAAACTTAAGTTTATATATTATATTCTCGACTTTTGGGTATGAAATTTTTGTACAAGTTCTCTACTATTTTGGTGACGTGATATTATACTTGAAATTAATTTTTTGACCCTTATTTGGAAATGTTATTATTTAAGGGGTTGTTCATGCATAATATAATTTTATTATATTTTGTTAAGCATGGGTGATATAATTTTATATGATTGTGAACTTACCTATCGTGAGTACAATTATATGAAATTTTTGTGTTAGTTATATGAAATTTTGTGTTAGTTAATTTTATATTACATTAATGTCAATCATGCTCATATGTTATTTTAATTCTTGATGATATGATGTACTTTGAATTTTATCTTATGTCAATCATTTGTCTTGTACCCTATCGATATTAGATTTCTTTATGACATGAGTTGTGCATTGTCTTTTATTTCTTAATTATATTTCTTATTTATTATGATTCGGGACCCTTAGGCAGGATCACAGTGGATGAGTAATTTGGTATTCTAGGCATGTTTGACTATGTATTCAGAAACATTAAATTTTATTGCACAATAATTGTGCATATTAGATGTTTCTTTGTCATTTTGATATCAACTTTTTTGTCCATGCAATTGACTTTAGTCAAAACTTTGAACAAGACAAATTTTAAGGACCAGACAGAATAATTGAACTTGTGTTTGAGAGAAGAAAAGCCTCCCACTTTTACTTTTAATTACTATTAAGTTCATTACTATCAAGATAGCTTCTCGTAAGAAATGGGAACACTCAAATAAAGTGTGTTTAAAGTTGTTGAAAAACACTATAAGGAAGTCTATATGGTTCAACCTGATGGCTTTTGTTAAATAAGGCAAAGAGCATTTAGTTTGCAAGTTGAAGAAGTCTATTTATGAATTAGACAAACTTATAGACAATGACATTTGATATTTGGCCGGATGGTCACTTCTTTTGGCTTCAAGGAAAATACCACAAATCATTGCATTTACTTGAAGGCTAGTGGGAGTCAATTCATCATTATTGTCTAATATGTTGATGATATTCTTCTTGCTAATTAATAGCAGGGTTAAACTTTTGACTGAGACAAAATTTATGTTAAATAGCCACTTTGATATGATGGACCTATGCCTTTGTTGTTCTAGGCATTCATATTTTTGTTATAGGTTACGTGGCATTCTTGGATTGTTTCAGAGAGGATACATTGATAAAGTACTCAAAGTTTAACATGCATTCTTACTCCTCATGTGAATGTCCTCAAATAGATAATGATAGAGTTGACTTGGAAAAAGTTCCATAATTGCTTCCGCTATTGTTAGTCTAATGTATGCTCAAGTTTGTATTCGTCCCTTTAAATCTTTTACTTTAATATGGTAGGGAGGTACTTGAGCAACCCAGGTTTGGGTGATTGTAAAGCTGTTAAAAAGGGTCTTTAGATATTTGCAAGGAACCAAGGATCACATGTTGACCTATACGAAGTTTGATCAACTTCAGGTCATTAGTTATTCTGATTCTGGTTTTGATGGTTGCCCTGACGACCTAAAATCTACTTCCGGCTTTGGTTTTATGATGGAAGGAGAAGCTATTTCTTGGAAAAGGGTTAAACAAACTCTTATAGTTACTCCTACAGGCAGTATGTTGCTTCTTATGAAGCACTTGTCAAACTATGTGGCCTAAAATTTGTTTTTTGACTTTCAAATTGTTGAAAGTATTTCTAGGCTACTTGTAATATATTGTGAAAATACTACTGCCTTGGATTTCTCTCAAAACAACATACGTTCTAATGCTCAAAGCATCTTGATATAAAATTTATGTTTGTTAGAGAGAAAGTTTTGGATTTTCAGACTCGGATTGAACATATTGTTACATAACATATGTTAGCATATCCACTAACTAAAGGCCTAGCTATTGGAGTTTTTTCAAAATCATGTAACTCATATAGTTGTGGTTAAATCTTTTGATGTATTGGGTTAGTGGGAGTCTGAAATGTACCCTTTATATTATAATGGTTTTCATGAGATGTAAATTTATAAATGACGTCAGTTTCATTACATCTCTTTCAACATATAAAATGTTTGAACCATTTTGGGATCACATATTTGTTATGTTTGTTTTTATTTTATTTATTATCCATTATTTTTGAAATCTAAGCACATGATATGTATCCCTATCGGATATTATATTTGTGATTCATGCTTATATTTCTTAATTGGTATTTGTGCTTATGTTGTAATTGATATAATTAATTTATTTATTAATGTTATCCAAGTGGGAGATTGTTGTATTTT
>Ga0209389_1005581_pt1 | contig 10746 bp, 2 predicted proteins | sample CowpearedBW_FD_187526 | JGI IMG/M metagenome (GOLD analysis project Ga0209389, IMG submission 187526) | Root nodule microbial communities of legume samples collected from California, USA - Cow pea red BW (SPAdes) (version 2) | ecosystem: Host-associated > Plants > Roots > Nodule | place: USA... | reverse complement strand
GCACTATTTGTGCTCTAGAATTGATAAGTACTTGATTATCGAATTTCAGTTTAAATTTAGTACTCAATTGACAAAGATTGTAGAGCATTGAACTATTGGATTTAACTTCAATATTTATATATCGCATTTTTTAGTATCTCAAGGGTGGATAGGTACACAAAGTACTACAAGCTTAGAATATGAGTAATTATTTAAATGATTAGGTGGAAGATTAGTTGTCCTTTTGATTCTCATTTAATGAGAGTTTTGAAGATTTTGAAATGTCACGCAGATATTTTGTTTAGCTGGACACTTTACCAATGAAATTAAGCTTAGGTGTATGCAAGTTGTTTCACATGAATGCACTAAATCCTGGTTATTAAAGTTATTGTTGCATCTTATTTATACTAAATAGGTCGATGCAAGGCTAAATTCACACCTCTAAATAGAAATTAGTAAAATAAAGCAAATTAGACAATTAAAAAATCAAGTTGTACACTTAGTAAAAAACTACTAAAAAATTAAACTAATTTAAATGGGGAGTCACGTGTCAAGTTTGCTTTTTCTGTTAAGTCTGTCTAGACGACGCTAAATGGGGTGTCACGTGTCAATTCCTCGATTTTTTGATTTTTTATATTTTTTTTTTGATTTTTTTTTGATTTTTTTTGATTTTTTTGATTTTTGATTTTTGAATTTTTTTAAAAAAATAAAAATTTTGCCACGTGTCAAGCTGTCGTCGTGCCACGTGGTAGTGACAGTGTGATGTGGCAGTGACAATGACACGTGTCAGTATTATGCCAGGTGTCATTTCCTTAGTCTCAATTTGGTCTCTATATTCTAATTTTTGTCTCAATTTAGTCCTTATTTTTGTAAAAATAATTCAATTGCGTCCCTCTCCAAATTAAAACAAAAATTAATTTTATATGAATGTTATACAAATATTTTTATTAAATTTGATATTTTTATTCAAATTGATATTTTTATTATATATTTTTAACATAGCTAAGTTTATTTAAAATTGTATTTCACATTCAACTTTACTTAATTGTTTTCAAATTTTAAATTTATATGTTTTTTATTGTTACGTGAACTAGTTAATTTATGAATTTTTTTCTATTAACATGATTTTCTATTAACAACTTTAAAACAATTTTAAATAAAGTTCAATGTAAAATATTAGTTAAATGAACTTAATTTGGTTAAAAATATTTACTTAAAATATCAATTTTGATGGAAATATTTGTGTACATTTATATAGAAATTAAATTTGATTTCAATTTGGAGAGGGACAAAATTGTTAATTTTTACAAAAAATGAGACTAAATTGAGATAAAAATTAAAATAAAGGGATCAAATTGAGACTAAGAGAATGACACTTGACATAATACTGACACGTGTCACTGTCACTGTCACATCACTCTGTCATTGCCACGTTGCACGATGACAGCTTGACACGTGACAAATTTTTTGATTTTTAAAAAAAAAATCAAAAATCAAAAATCAAAATAAAAAATTTGAGGAACTAACATGTGGCACTCCCTCTAACGACGTCAACCTTGACTTAACAGAAAGGGCAAACTTGAAACGTTTTAACAAAAAAAGGGACCAATTTGAGACTTTTAAAAATTTAAATATCATTTTGAGATTTTGACTCCAAAATGGAAACTAAAGGCATAATTAAACCAAAAAATATATAAGTCCCACATATATATAGAATATTGCATAATGTATTTTTTGTTATTTGCTTATAATGAGAGCTAGAGAGAGATTTACTCATTCTTATAAAATTGGCATAAGTTGTGTTTTTAAAATTGAAAATCTAATTTAAAGAATTTTTTAAAATATAGATATTAACTTCTAACTTAATCATTTCAAATAAGCATGATCTTTAACCATTTATCTCATATTAGGATAAAAAAATCCAAAATGTGCTTATTATCAATAATTTACGCAAATGGATCAATTTACTTTTTAATTTATGCAAAAAGCATTGTTTTTTAAAATATTATGAATTTGGGTGAAGTCGTGAGAGGAATACATACTTTAACATATTTTCAGAGCTTAAGTAGTATGATGTGTTACGACTTCTATTCTCTCTTTCTTCGGTGTAGTCTTCACCTTAATGACGACTTTAGTTAATTGTTTTTTTCAACTAAAGTTATATTAAAAGCGATGACTTAATTTTTTTTTAAATGTGAAGTCATCATGCATGAAGACTTAAGTTTGATTTTTTTTTTTGCAAACTTCTTTTTAATTGGTTTTTATTATTTATTCAAATGTATTTTTATTTTGTTAGTAAAGTTATTTTATAATTTTTATTCTATTATATTTTAATGATTTATTTTTTATTTAACTACTTTAATGTTTAAAATTAATTTAATTAATTAAATACATAACAAAGATTATTACAATAATAAAATTGCACATAACTACTTTTAGAAATCATTTTAAAGCTTTTTGTGAAAATTGTATGTAAATTTGTTTTTACCCACCCAGCGTCTAACTAGCTGGCTTGCAAATATTTTCAAAATACTTTTAAACTCTATTCATCATCCCCGCACTCCCCACCTTTGAGCTAAGGAAGGATTTGTTCTAACCAAATAATTAGGAAGAAGGGATAAATTCGGATATTTTTTTGCTAATTAATTAAGAAAATAGAAAATATAACGATCATGAATGATTGACCAATAAAAAACAGATTTGTAACTTTAAATTAGAAATTCAGAGATAAAATAAAGACTTTTATAAAGGAATGTTAAAAAAAAAAAGTATCATCGCAAAAGTTTACTTAAAAATGAGCATAAAAACTTTGATAAATGTAACATATGTTTGTTTATACTAAGATTAATAGCTCATTCACTAATAAAGTTTGTCTAATAAATTCTCTAATTAGTTAAAAGAAAAGTAACGAACATAGAAGTCTATAACTATAAAAATTCGTAGATAATATATATTTATGCAATCCTTAACTCTAAGACCCAACATGCTCAAAGTACAAGACATGGTCAACAACCAAATATGATCAACATAAAGTCTAACAGAAGACCATCTAATTTGAATAATCAAAAGATGTAACTTGTTCGAAACCTTAGATGCATCTTACATGTTTTCAAGATCAAACACATCAAATAATGTGAGACTTTTTGCAAAAAACTAAACTAGAATTCATTCTAACAATTATTATGATGTAAACCTTAGAAGGTTGATAGAATTTTAATCAACTCAAAAGTTGTTGGAGAAGAACCTTGTGTAAACATGTTTAATGAATATATTTTCTATCACATTTAGAACACTTAATATTAGTTTTTATAAAAAAATAATTTAGTTTAAATCTAGTGCTTTTACTAAGCTTTATCCAAATGGGATTAACCGAGCTTTAAATAAAATCATTTGTTAAATAAACTTTTTAAGCAATGTTAGATGATAAACTTTTTAGGAAAACTACTTACATTAGAAACTCTAGTTAGACGACTCTAGAGAAGTTGATACATGACAAGTCACCTAGGTAGTGTGTTGTTGAAGTCACATAATCCGTATATCATTGGAATCGTCTAATACTTAGGAGTCTCATTGGATTGATTATCATATTGAACCTTATACAAACAAAATTTTTTACTTGGAAAATATTTTGTTTATATAGTCTATTACACCCCTTATTTATTGTTATTTTATGTTCTTAACCTCAATATTCTTTTAAGCATTGGTTACATTGAAACTCTTATTGAATTTATTGGGATACAAATTAGGTTAACTAACCTTATCTAACTCATGTTTTTTATTAGAGTAGATGTCTAACTTTATTTCATTTAATCTTAGAAACCATAGTGATCGATGACCCATGGTTATTCAAATTCATAACTCACTAAAAAATTCAAATTCATAACATTTTGCAAACAAAAATAAAGAAAATAGATTAAGGACTAGAAAATGGATAGAACATATCACTTTTGTGATGAATTCCTAGAGCATAAGTGCATGAATATTAGCTTGAAAGGCTTTATGTCCTTGAAAGGCTTTGTGTACTTAGTTTAAAAAAGCAATGTGTGCTAAGTATGTAAGCTCAAGGAATAATAGCAAATGTCCTAAATAAGTTTTATGTACTCTTGTAAATCATAAGTGACAAAGAACAATACTTGTTATCTTTATGATTAACGGAACTCTTAACAAGTTGCAAAGGAGAATTGGATATAGTTAAAATATTTACTATCTTTTCTATTGCTTGAGTTATCTTTCATTTTGAGCTATGAAAGTGTTTGTTTGTGAAAAGTAAATATAAGATAAATAAATAATCATCAAAAGATATGATCTAAATATAAAAAGCCAAAGAAAAAATTAAATTACTTTTGCTACACCTCAATAACCTTCCAACTAAATTTAGATATTCAAGTTATATTAGAGTCCAAATTTTTACTAATTTTTTTTGTGTTGTCCTTTGCTAAGCATTAAAAATACACTATGTTGTTACTTTAAAAATATTTTTAATATATTTTAAAACTTTAAAATTAGTGACCATCATGATATTTTGAAGGCATAGCAAAAGAAAAACATAAAAGACCAAGTAAAGAATTCAAATTCGTTTATTATCTTATCAATGAAATAAGTTGGTGAAATGTATTAAATGAGATTTAATATAAAGGAATGACTTTCTTTGTCTTCATCCAAAAATAAATGATAGTTCTTAAGGAAATCTTTCCAAAGTAACCATTTCTTTCATTTTGAACTAAGGAAGAGTTTATTCGTAAAAAGTAAATATAAGTTAAATAAATGATCATCAAAACATATGATCTATAGAAAGTCATAGAAAAAATCAAATTAGATATTCAAGTTGTCTTATCTCATCAATTAGTGAAATATATTAAATTAGATTTAATACCGTAGGATGACTTTGATAATATTTTTTAAGGAAATCTTCTAACGTCTCACTTATTTTTTATTTTTTTTTCTCAGATTCATATATAAAAGAAAATTAGATTTCTCTGTCTCCAAAGTGACCCTACAAAACTTCAAAATTTTGTTTATACCATTCTTAAAATCTTAAGATTATTAATAATAGTTATTATTTTAATAACTAAATTAGTATCTAAATAAATTACTATATAAATTATTATATAGTAACTAACAATATTTTATTATTAAAATTATTTTTTATCATTAAAATTGATTGTTAATAAAGAATTTTACTATATAAATTATTATACAGTAATTAACAATCTTTTATTATTAAAATTGTTTTTTATCATTAAAATTGATTGTTAATAAAGAATTTTCATATAGCGTTGGTAATCAATTAAACAAATAATTCAATTATTAATGAAACTTAAAGGTTTTTCAAAAAACTATAAATATACTAAGTGGTTGTAATATATCAGTATAAAAAATATTGAATGCATTCTTTTTCTTCTTCATTTTCTCGTCCAAAACTAATTTAAAAAGGGAAGTTGCTAATAAAATATTTCTAAGTGTAAGTATCTTTAAAAACAATAATACTACTTTTCAAACTCTTTCTGATTTAATAATCAATAAGTTATGAATTTTTTTATTTACTAAATTCTGAAAATATAATATTCTAAAAAATTTAATTTCATGTATCGCATGTTAAACATGTAAGACCCACTTTTTCATATGCCCTTATTTTAAAAGGCTGTCCAAACTATTGGGCCTTAGGGCTGGCCTAAGAAGGGGAAAACAGACCTAAGTCTGTCCTAGCTCACTTGCCTCTTGTACTTTCAGAAAACTCAGTCGTCATCTTTCCCCTTGCGCCTAAAATTGAGCTCTGCTAGGGTTTAGCTTCCGCTCGTTCGTACCAGCTCAAGAGTTCGCTCCATCTCACCTCCTAAGCCTCTACTCGGAGCTGTTGTGCTCTACGTTGCTTGTCAAATCCTGTGTTAAACTCTTCCAGGTAAGGGAAGCTAGAACCCACTCGTGTAGTACATTTTTACTACTGTTTTCGCTCTTGTGTTGTGAACCTCTGGTCGATATGGCGTTCTGAATGCTTGGTTTGTTCTGGTGTGTGGTTTTGGTTTGGTATGAGTGACTGTCGCAGGGAAACAACAACAAGGTCTGATAATCTTGCCCAAGCGAGTCTATCTCGCCTAGGCGAGATGAGTAGAGGTTTGCCCAAAACTTTTGCGGGAAGGGTCGCTCAAGCGACCAACTTAGATTTTGAGCGAGCGAACGTCTCGCTCAAGCGAGGGAAGTCTCGCCTAAGCAAGAATGCGCAAAGGGTCATTGTTTTGTGTGTCGAGCTCTCGCCTAGGCGAAGGGAGCTCGCCTGAGTGAGAGTCTGTCTCGCCTGAGCGAGGCCCTTCAGCCTGAACGACGAGCTGGGCGAGATTGCATGTTGGTTTGGTGATTTCTCTATTCTTGAACGTATGGCTTGCGTTTAATTTGTTTATTTTATGATGGTATGAGGGAAAGGATTATGCATGTGTGAGAAGGTGTATGAGTTATGAATGGTGAACTTGAATGACTTTTAGCATGTGATGAATATGGAATGATTGGTTATGAAAATGGCATGATGATAAGAGGAATTGAAATAACTACATACAAGGATGGATTATGAGAAATTGGCTATAAAGGTTGATACGTTATATATATATATATATATATATATATATATATATATGTTTGTATGAGAAATGTTAGTTGGCTGTTTGGATATCTTTGGTCAATGTCAGTGTGTAATTCCTTGGGATTTCTAGGTGAGATCTTTAGGGTCGTGCTTCAGTGGTTGGGACGTAATTCCATGGCCTCTGTTAGTGGGTGCCCATGATGGTGCCCCATATGTATAACTAGGTAAGGATTCAAGGTAAGGTTGCATCCTGACACTCTAAGGAGTCAGTTAGTCTCACCTAGAGCGGACTGACTCCTGTGGTGAGAGTAGCAGGAGGCTTGAAATTCACTAAGGGCTAACCTTGTGGTGAGGGAAAATTGATTCATTGTAACAGTTGTAACATATAGCTCGGAGGTGAGTAGAGGTATCCACCACAAGTGCAAGCATTTGCTGAATCCGACCAGATTATACGTATCCGGATGAGTCGAGTCTTAGTGTATTGATTGAAGAGTCATAACATGCTTGGATGATGTACGTATATTGGATGGTGAAAGTGTATTTGATTGCATGATAAAAACTTTGTTGGCTCTAGCTTACCCTTTTCTTGTTGGTTGCTTTGTATGTTGTGTTTCTATCTTTGCGATGATCATCAATTTATTGATGGGAGCAGATGCGAGGAATAGTCGTGGTCATTAGGGGAGAGACGACTCTGCTGCTTAGTCTTCTCGGGATATCTTTGGGGCTACGACCTATGTACTTGTTAGTCTTTACATTTCTCTATGGTTCCAGCCTGTTTATCATGTTCCTTTATTTTTGGTGACACTGTGGTATGCCTTGGTTGTAAGGCGTTATGTTAAACTCTAGGACTGCGCTGCTATATTATAATTGTGTAACGTTTTTTTTTTAATTACACTCATTAATTAATTAGGACGTTACAAAACACTTTTTTACTAGTAGATAATTATCTAATATTCGGATAATTATTAAATATTGTATCGGTAACATAACAAATCAATTCTCGAAAATTTTAAAAAAATAATTAAGTTATAGATACACATGAAAAAAAATTCTAGGAAAAAGGATTTGTTTGTGAAGATTTTTCAAAGCTATATGTTAAAGTTATTAATGTCATTAATTACTTTTAAATTTGAGAAAGATCTTACGTGAACTGAATTCAAATTATGAAAAAAATAAATTAAAATTCTTAAAAAATAAAGAATCAAAAGAAATTTAAAATAACTAGGATAAAATATTTATAATGTACTTTAGCCTCAGAATAATTTTTTTATTTAAAATAATCCAACAAATGCATTGAAAAATATGTTAGAAGTTATATATACTAGCAAATACACGGCGTATGTGTGTTCGTATTTTTTAATTTTTAAAAAATTTAAGTTAAAATCAATAACAAATATATAATTAATTTTTAAAATAGTTGTTAAATGTAAAATTTAAAAAATAAGATTTGTAAATTTTTTTTTTCAAAATAATAATTTAAGACAAAAAAAGTCTTTAGAATAATAGTTAAAAGTAAATTATTTATAAAATAATTAAAGATAAAACTGGTATAATATGGACACAAAAGAAGAAATCTCTTTATATATTATATATATATATATATTTATTTTTTGTGAGTTATGTTTTATGTAAAAAGATATTTTGCACTTTTAACTAATAGTAAAATATTGTAGTCCGAAATGTCAAGTAAAATTGGAATAGATACTAAATTAGTAATTTTAGCAGATACTTATAAGTAATAGGTAGATATTTTAATTCCTTCCATATGTATGATTATTATGATATCGGTCATTGTTAAATGTGAATAATTGATAGTAAATTTTATTTAGATGTTTTAAAATAATAGAGTGATTAAAATAAAAGTAGTAATGAGGAAAATATTGATTATTAAACAATTATTTAGAATTTAATTCTATATATAATTGCTTTTAAAAGGATTATTTTTCTAAATCTATACTTTATATTTGAACTTATTTCATCTTATCTCTTAAAAATATCAAATTTATTTTCATTAATATTTCATTATAAAATTTTATTTGAATGTATTTCAAAATTATTATTTTTTATTTGAATTTATATTTTAAATAATTTTATCTAAAATTAAGTAACATAAAAATAAAAAATATCCACAATATACTCATGAAAGTAAAAAAAAAAATCACAAGTATTTTGTGATATCAAAAGGTAGTAGGATGAATAATAAGACATTTTGTTTTTAAACATACCTAACCTTCTAATTAGTATTTGTTTCTCTTTTAAAAATACTTCTTTTGTTTTAAATGTATTAACAAATACATAATTGCCAAAAAGTTGTAATTTTAATAATAAAATTAGATTAAAAAGATGTATTAGTAATATTTCTTTTTCTAACAAATTTATTGGTATTAATTAAGAAGTTGAGTACAAGTAATTAATGAATTTAAAAACAAGGTTGAATTTGAAAAAACAAAAAATTCAAATTTTCTTTCCCTCTCAGATAAAAATCATGCTCATGAACAATAAAGGTTAAATTACTCTTTTGGTCCCTCTATTTGTCAATAAATTTTAGTTTGGTTCTTAAGTTTTTCGATTCTCAATTTGGTCCTCATTTTCTTAAAATTGACTCAATTTGGTCCTCGCCGTTAATTTTGACCAGACGGTGTTAAAGTCAACGACACGTGTGAATTTCTGAATTTTTTATTTATTTTTTAAATTTTTTAAATTTTTTTAAAATTTTTTACACGTCTCACTTCACAGTGTCAAAGTAACTCAATTTGGTCCCTATATTTGTTTTTAGTTTCAATTCAGTCCCAATTTTTGTAAAAGTGAAGCAATATTGTCCCTCCTTAGATTGACACTCAATTTAATCTTTGTATATAACTTATGATGATATTCTTAATAAAATTGAAATTTTTATTAAATATTTGTAGAAATATTTTTAAACAAGTTTTTTTTAGTTTTATTATTAAACAAAATTAAACCCCAAACTTAATTTCAAAAATTAACAATTTTGTCATCATATATAAAGACATCAAGTGTATCATATTATACAAACTTAGTGAAGATTAAAAATCAAATAACTTGTCACACATAAGTTTAGAAACAAAAATTAAAGTTCAAAACAAAAACCAAAGTCTAATGTTTTTTATAGAATTTAAAGTTAATTTAAAATATTTATAGAAATATTTAATAAAAAAGTTAATTTTAGTAAGAAAATCACCATAAGATTTATAAAATGTAAATTTAGTGTCAATTTAAGGAAGGACAATATTACTTCCTTTTTACAAAAATTGGGACTAAATTGAAACTAAAAACAAATATAGGGACCAAATTGAGTCACTTGGAACAAATTGAGTCACTTTGACACATGACACAACTATGAAGTGACATGTGTAAAAAATTAAAAAATTTTAAAAAAAAATTTAATTTTTTTTAAATTTTAAAAAAATTAAAATAACCAGAAATTAATGCGCGGCGTTGATTTTAACATCGTCTGGTCAAACTAACGATGAGAATTAAATTGAATCATTTTTAAGAAAAATGAGGACCAAATTAAGATAACGGAGAACTTGAAGACCAAATTGAAATTTCTTTACAAATAGGAAGACCAGAAGAATAATTTAACCAAAAATAAAAAATGGTTCAAAAGTACTTTAGGAGTAAAACTTAAAGAATTATTGGAAATAGGTTCTTCTAACTATATTGAAGATAAGTTTTAAAATAACATAACCTTGATTTTCCATAAGTCAACTAGGTAAAAGTGGGTATCACTATTGTTGGGTATTGTGGTCCACACAAAGGCACCACTTTCTTCAAAGTGGGAGAAAATTCTTCCTCTTCTCACCCTTCTTAATTATCTTTACTTCTCCCTCTCTATCTATGAAAACATTTGGGACCCATAAAGCAACACCAATGGATAACATTGCAAACTCTTCTCAAACAAACTTAACCATATAACGGTTACTTTGATGTTATCATAGAAAGAAAAGGTTTTGCCATAAATGCATTTACAAAATGTAAATAAATATGACTTACAAATTTTGTTAAATACATAGTAGTTATATTTAAAGTGATATATGTATATTAATTTTTTATTGTGTTTTTTTATCATAGTTTATTTTATTGAGTATGATGAAATGAATGTTAATAAGGGAAAAGTATCACAAGTGGGCTTAGATAGAGATAACTCATGATTCTTTTTTTTTTTTTGTCATAGA
>Ga0209389_1005579_pt1 | contig 10747 bp, 7 predicted proteins | sample CowpearedBW_FD_187526 | JGI IMG/M metagenome (GOLD analysis project Ga0209389, IMG submission 187526) | Root nodule microbial communities of legume samples collected from California, USA - Cow pea red BW (SPAdes) (version 2) | ecosystem: Host-associated > Plants > Roots > Nodule | place: USA... | reverse complement strand
ATTTATTTTAAATTTTTCTTCTTTTTTGCTTTTGTTTTCTTCTGATAAAAGATCAAGTACATAATTTCATTTCCTTTAGTTAACACGATTTAAGCAACAAGTCACTACAAATAGTTTTTTTTTTTTCTTTAGAAGCTCAGATATTTTAGGGAAAAAATGTTACAACAAGAACTTACACTATTTTGATGCTGTAAACTGCAAACTCACCCTGTGCAAATAACTAAACATGAACCTTTGAGGCACACATCAAAACCAAAAAAGTGAAAACCTTTGTATTGACACTAATGGAAGGTCATTCGTATAGATGCTAGAGGTGAGATGGGTGAGCCATCACTACTACTTTGCGAGTCTCCTACCCATGCATCTTGGACTTGAGTTGCAAACTGCAGATTCCACAAAACATCCTCAATAGAGGGTCTCTCTGCTGGTTCTTTGACTAGGCACCTCACACAAATTTCCATCACTGTCTTCAACGATTGATCTAAGCACACCTTGCGAACTTCTGGATCTATAATGCTCCTCCTAGCTTCACCATCAGCTGTTATGCTTGCTTGCAACTATCACATGGTCCAAAGTGGAAACGAAATCATAAAAGTGCAAAGTAATGAAAAGTACTTAGCTTAATTGTGCTTTTAACCCTTCATGTTTTGTACTTTAGGTATTGAGAAAGAGCAATATTAAATTAAGTCATATTAACAAGGTGTAAAGTAAAGTTGTCAATTTAGCATAATATGTTAAGGCTGAATAGCATTTTTTGTTCTTATATTTGTAGCAATGATCCAATGCTTTCCCTTTATTTATTTTGTGTCAATGTTCTATACCTTTTAAAAAGACTCAATGTGATTTCTTTTGTTAAATTCATGTTGGGTTGTTTAGAAATAATGAATTGACATATACTAATACAATCATCCACTTTTTTGCACGTTCCTTGTTCAATCCCAAAGACAAAATTAGAGGAAAGACTTCAAGGTTGATCTAACCAAGAAATCACATTGAATCTTTTTCAAAAATATAGTCTTTTTCAAAAATATAAGGACCACGTTGAGTAAAAAATAATGAAAAGGAAAACATTAAATCATTGCTGTATATAGAGGACCAAAAATGCTATTAAGTCTATATTAAAAGTATAATTAAAAAACTTTCAGAGACCAAATTCACTATTTTGAAGGACTCAAGTTGCACAATTAAAACTTCAAGGATCAAAATGGCAGAATTACACTATCCGAAGTAAAGGTGCACTTAAGTTAAACTATTATTATCTTGCAAAGTAATAGTTTACCTTGATACCCTATGAACATGTGAAGTCAAGTTAGATGTCTAATTATTCTAAAATCCTTATTCATCCATAGTTAATTTATATATCCAAAGTCCTGATTCTTGTGAGTGAACATTTTCTTCTATATTTAATTAATATCTTAGTTATCAAATGTATTCGAATACGATAAATTCATATTAATGGGAAGCACAAGTAGGCTTGTTTAGAAATATTAAATTGATATTGTTAATGAAACCTGATGTAATCTTACAATTTAATCATTTAGTTTGATACCCTCCGGGCATGAGATTGTAAGTCTGGACTCTGCTTATTCCAGAAAACCCCTTTTCTGTTCATAACTAATTTATATCTTAAATTTTCCTCCCTGCTTTACAGTGATTTTTTTCCTTTTTTTACATTTGATTAATATCTGTGAGATCATGTGGAAAGGGTGGGTTTTACATAAAGTCTTGAGGTTTTATGTTGGATGTGTTTTCAAGTCTCTTATATGGACAATTCCGACCTTAAAGATAGTCGATCTCTCCAGTTTATTCCAGTAAAAAAATTCCAACACTTATAAGGATGTTTGCTGGATCATACCAAAGTTCTCTAATTTTGAATGATTAAAGAGAAAATAAAACTGGAAAATGTTGAATAAACCAAAATCTCCTTCATTACCAGATCCTTTAAAGTGTCCACATTCCTTGACTTTATTGTCCTTCCTAGAATGAGTTCCAGCAGGATTACTCCAAAGTCATATACATCAGACTCGTCTACCTGTTTTACACTGCAACAACATGTTTTAAATCAATGTTTTTCATAATTATGTTCGCATCAGTATCACAACACGACTTTTTTCATGCACGTAGAAAAATAAAGCAAGATGAATCCTCTTTTCCATTAACAGAAGCTGAGTACATGTAGCTCAAAACCAAGTTAAATTTCCCTACTCACTTTTTGTTAGTGCTAGGACTTTTTAATTCTCTAGAAGGATTACCTTGCCCAACCTGAAAGAATAATAAAGGTTGATTAACTGAAATCAATTTTATCAAGCAAATAAAGGACCAAACATAATGGTAGAACATGATTTCTTTTTCCTAAAAAAATGTTAAAGAAGTGGATTTTAAACTTAATTAAACTTTATAAAATCAGCTTGTAAAGTGAGGTTTCTACCCACTTATATATTGTGAATTGATCTTATCTCTAGTGGACGTAGTACTTCTAACAGAAAAGAACACAAATAATCCATACCTTCCTCATAAGAGATAACAAAGGCGGGTCATAAATTTTGATTTTTGCAACAAAATTTTGGTCAAGTAAAACATCTGAGATTTTGAGATTATTTGAGTATACACTAGGTACAATTCCTGTATGCAAATATTGGATGCCTTTTGCTACTCCAATAGCAGCTTCTATGCGTTGCGTCCACGTCAGGGATTTTTTGTAATGCCTATCTGCCACATAACATGTTAAAGAGGTGGTTGTGAGAAATGCCATTATTGTATCAATCTTCCATTGTGACTGAAATAAATGGTTTAACAAGAAAAAACATGTTAAATTTAGAACATCATGAAAGTCATATACAGATATTTTACTAACAGAATTTCATCAAGAGAAACTTCCATATCCATTCTATTTCTTGTTGGAACAATACCAGTTTTACACTATCCGAGAAACAAGTTTTAATGAATCACCTGAAATCCAGCTCTTGAGTGTGCCATTAGGAATATACTCAAACACAATAAATATGCTACTGACACTTGAATCATCCAAATAACATTCAATGCAGTGTCCAAGAACACTGACTAAATGACGATGCCTGTATTTGAATATCTGCTCTATGTAATGCACAAAATCTTGAGTGCTGAAGCTTTTGATGACTTTTACACTTCTAATGGCAACAAGTAAGCCATCCTTTAGTTGACCTCTGTGCATCTGAAGCACATAAGAAAAAAAAAAATTATGATGAAACATAAATCAAATTACTTTCCTCGTGTCATGCAAGCTGATGGGCATGTTATGACATGAACATGTATTAGCCGCAGTATATTTGTCAAGACACTAGTGTTTCATAACTTTTAAGCTATCAAACAGATTCATTCTTTAATATGACATAACACCCTCCCCTGACTGAACCTTTTCAACTGGCTCTACATTTAAGGCAGACTAGGGTAAATAGGTTACTGAAGTGCTTATCTAAAAAGAGCTTCGTAACGCTTAATCCAATAGGCTTATGAAGAGCAAGAGAGAACTTATACCGGTCCATTAGTCCTTATCATAAGCTTAACTACCCATGTTAAATTTTAAACTAAGTGCTTATCCTATAATTGATAGACTGAAGAAAGAAACCTTTTTTCCATCTTAATTCATGAAAAACCAGAGAGCAATGCGAGAGCATATTTCCTAAATCTTATGGCTTAAAAGAATAGTTTTCTATAATAAACATAGACATTATATTTAAAGCATGGGACGTACCTTTCCCTGAGAACCTTCACCCATAAAACAAGCCGAGTCAAAGTTGTTTGTAGCTGCTACAATCTCATCAAGTGAGAAAGCTCGATAAGGAGGCAGATCCACTGTTCCGAATTTCATTGTTTGAGATATATACCCTTTAGTATAGGAAATGTAAATAGTTGTCATCTATCTTTTATATGTAAGGATAGAAAGGAATTCATGAATCAAATTTAATTCTTCTGTATGATGGAACTAAACATTTTTTTTTGAAGTTCTAGTGCATGTAATTTTCTTTTCTATTCATAACTAGAGTTTCATTTTCTGCTATATTCCATTAATGACTGCATCTCTGTTCTAAATTCTTGTCATCCTAATCTTCTAATATTTGTTACTGGTGGATTCTGATTTTTTGAATATCAAAGGCTCAAGGATGCCACACAAGGACAAAAAAAAGATGCAATAGTTTATATTTTCATTGAGGCAAGAATTGAATAAAACTCAAGCATCTAAAGTCTAAACTGAATCACCCAATTTGCTTCCAATAACAAAGTTTTAAGCATTTACAAATATAGAGTATTTTTACTTTTTATGGTGATAATATAACTTCAGCACTTTGTCTACACAAATTCCTATTCCCCATGGTAGTAGGCTATATATATATATATATATATATATATATATATATATATAGGCTAGATACTATGTCAAAGTTCTCAAGATACTATGCAAGTTGAAAAATGCAAATATTGTATAAGGAATGTGCCTGTGTGCAAACACATACAAATGTATGCAATTCAGAGTGAGGTAGTTACTTGCATCAGAGAGTAACTTAGAGGTATATCCTGAAGCTGCATTCTCTGATATTAATTTTGTTGGAGGAGGATTCTTGGTTTTTCTTTTGACATTTTCTCTTCTGATAATAAAAAAAAGCAGTGCAATAATTGCTACTCCTCCAAAAGTTCCACATACTATCCCAAGGGAAAGAACTGCCTTAGATACTCGTTTGTGCTTCTTTCCCTCGGGTACTACTCCCACAGCTATGGCTTCAGTGTGGCAAAAGGGTAGTGCATGCTGATTTTGATTTGTCTCCTCTAGACAATTTCTGGCATACAAGGCAGTCCTATCATTGGCATTTGAGATTAAACATTTTGGTAAGATCCCAGTCAAAAGATTTGAGGACAAATCCACTGCTTGAAGTCCAGGATTGCAAGACAGATTCTCCAAAAGCATTCCTGTTAATTTGTTCCCGGAAATGTTGAGGTAAGTAATAGAAGGGAGTGACATTAGTGCTAGTTGGAATGGTCCAACAAATGTGTTTGCTGAAATGTCAAGTCTCTCAAGTTGATAGCATGAGCTCATTTCATCAGGGATGCTAGACCTGAACTTGTTGTTTCTTAGTACTAGAGTAACAAGTTTGTCACCAAGCTGGGGAAACCGGGGTCCAAAACCATTATCATCCAATTCCAGCACTTGGAGATTCGTCAAACGGTGCAAATCAGGCACTGGTCCATAAAAGTGGTTATGAGAAAGTGAAAGAATTCTCATATTCTCCAAGCTACTCAGAGAATCCGGAAGTGAACCATTGAACAAGTTGTGTTTCAAACTTAACACAGTTAAAGCTGGAAAGGAATCAAACCATTCAGGAAGATGGCCAGAAAACATGTTGTGATCTAGAATGAGTGTTTGGAGATGTGACAGTAATGAGAACTCTGGAGGGATGGAACCATATAGGAAATTTGAACTAGCATTGAAAATTTCCAGTGATGACAAATGAGCAATCTTACCAGGCAATGGACCCCATATGCCAAGAGAAACCAAAGTGAGGACTTTCAGATTGGGAAGCCTAACCAGTGTTGTGAAAAAGGAATTTATTGAGAAATTTTTAGCGAGAAGTGGAGCTCTTGATTCACCAACAATGTGCAGCTGGGTTATGGTACCATCATAGCATACAACAGTGAGAGAAGATGTTGAATCTGTGCTGCAAAAGTCTGTGTTGTTGTTCCAGCTGCTTAAAACAGCTGGAAAGTTCAATAGCCGTTGAATTCTTAGCAGGGTCTGAGAGTGAGAGGATAGTTGCTCCGAGTGAAAGATTGAAACTAAAACTGTTACCAAAACCAGAAGCACCGAAAGATGAACCCTATTTCCCATTACAGGCAGAGGAGATTTTGTTATACTCTCTAATGTGCTCTAGATCACACTCTTTTCAGAACTGAAGCTTGGTTCTCCTTTACATATCCACAGGCAGATTCTGTGCAATTCCAGGAAGGCAAGAATAAGAAAGTGGCAACAATATGTTGAACTGAAAAAATAAATGGTATATTACAATCTTTTTGCGAATGAACGAAATGATTTGAGTGAATTCACTGCAAAATTTCTGCAAGGTTGTTCAAGCCATGATATAACTCAACATTAAAAAAAAAAAGTTTACCCCCAACAAAGTAAATAAACAAATGAACGAGAGTAATGAGGGTAGCAGTGTTAAGAATACAATAGCTATCACATACGCTGCTTCTATTTTAATCCAAATCAAGCAAATCTGATTATTGCACTTTCACACATTTTCATAAGCTTCTTCCAAAAGTTTTCATTGAGTCCTCCATAACCAACTAAGAACCCGTTGATAAAATCTGAAAAATATTTCATCACATCTCATTTTTTTTTTTCAGCCAAATTCAAAATCTGAAGAACAAGCAAATCAAACAAACATACAGGGACAAAAATAGAACGAAGACAGAAATCAATAGTTTTAATTACCTTAATAACTTGCACAATCGACCCAATTGAATAGAAAAAAATAAAAAAATTCTGCCATATATTCAGAAACTCATCTATTACAAATTTCCAAAACTTGCAGTTCACACAGAAACCATTTTTCCAGGTGTCACCGTTTCTCTGCACACACCAAGACAAACAGGGGACACGGGTTGTGAAAGAAAAATGGAAATGCCAAAACTCACACTCTGCATCACTTCACAAACCAGCAGTTCATTATTAATCAACGAGTGTACAGAATTTTCTTCCATTTTTCTTCTCTTTTGTTTTATGGTCATAAAGTGAAGTCGTATCTCTTCACAAAGAAAAGATAAAGAGAAGATTCTCTGCAGAGAAGGTATATGTCCCTTTATTCCTCACCATGATAGTTTAACATGTCATGTGAGTGTTGTTGAAACAACACTTTTTTTGTAATTGCATACACTTTGAGCATATGGTAATTCATGGATAAAAAAAGTTAAAAATAGAAAAAAATTCATAGGTTAAAACTAGTCATAAATTAAAAATCATTGTTGTACAAATTATAGAAAAAAATATTTTCTTACTTTTAAAAATTTGATCATTATAAGTTTGTATAAAGGGTAAACAAATTTTTAATTACTCCATGTGGGTTTTAGTATAAAGCATTGTAATTTCTATAAAATATTAACTTTGTCTAAGGTTATTAAATTTTATAAATATTTAGAATAAAGTCTTAACAAGCATTAGTAATGAGATCGATTGTAGTATATTAATAACATTCTTTCAAAAGATTAATTAAATTAATCATGTTTCTTGTAATTCTGTGGTTAGATTTTTGTAATTTTGAGGGTAGATTTTACGAAGATGGGGTTGGACGAGAGTACTGTAACGTAAACTTTGACTGACTTTATTGTTATCGCACTTCAACTTTATGCATGACCTTTATGCATGACCCTTCATTTTACATGTACATGCTGCTTTTGGCGCTTTTTTTCTTTTTTTAATTTGTAACCGTTGGTGGAGAATCAATCAGCTGGTTTTGTATAACTGTCTAATCATTTATCATTTATATGGATATAAAAAGCAAAGAGTAAAGGATACAAACAAATCAATGGAAGATTTTATTTTTCTGATTTTAGCTGTTTCTAAGATAAAAATCTGTTTTTGATAATTTCAGGTATTTGTTTTGAACTAAAATTTTTAAATAAATCTTAACTGTAATATATCTTTTATATGTTTAATAGCTTAACATATGAACACTTATGTTCTTCCTGATTCTAGAATCATTTTGAAGATTATATGCTGCAGGAATTTGGTTTGGCCAAGAGCTTCTAAGTTGTTTAAAAAAAAAAGAAAAATTGTGCAAAAAGTTACATGTTGCATCTAGAATTAGATCATCTAAGTGTGTTGATAAGTATGACAAAATTAGTTCCATCATTCTAGGTTCTTAATCTTCTCTTCTTGACATGTGTAGTTTAGCTACATTATTATTTATATGTTTAAGTGTTTTCCTTTGTGTCTTCTTTCTAGATTTTCTTCTTTTAGTCTTCATAAAAGTTGTCTACAACATCTTTTCTTTAGTGTGCAATTTCTTGCTTTTGTGTTTCTCTTGCTTAGGCTTTAAGTTTTGTTGTTGCAAGTTTTCCTTCTTTGTTTTCCTTGAGTGGGCTAGTCAAACACTTGGAGAGGTTATTACTTTCTTCTATTTTTCTCTAAGCGATAACTTTTGTGTATTTTTGGTGTCGGTTTTACGTGTTTTATAGGCTAAAATGGCAAGTTCATCAAACACTTCAACACCCAAAGATGGAGAGTGTATTATGACCCAACTTAACAATGAATCATCTCTAGTGGAGCTACTCAAATAAATGGAAATATCTAGAAAGGAGAATGAGAGGCATTTGAGGGAAACTATTCAAAGGCTTGAGTTAAAGAAAGCCAAGAGAGAAAGGAGGAAAAGTCATTCACCATATAGCTCCCAAGAAGAAGAAAGGAGATTCTATGGAAGGAAGAGAGATAGGTGCATTACTCCAAAAAGGAAACCACCACCTAACCTGAAGATCCCCAAGTTCTATATGGAGATAATGATCTGGATGTGTACCTAGAGTGGGAGGCCAATGTGGATCAACTTCTAAGTGTATACTCACTAGGAAATCAAAAGCAAGTAGATGCCATTGTAATAGAATTTTAGGGATATGCCATGACATGGTGGCATAAATTTTGTATGGACAATTACTACTAGTACAGTAAGGGCTTTTTGCCCCGGTTATTTTCCTCATTTTACCTCGAGTCTGGAACCGAGGCATATTGGGGTGAGGCCAAAAGGTACCCCTTTTTGGCCTTGGTTGTTACCCAGAGCTGTAGGGTTCTTTTTCTGCCTCAGGTCCACGAGAACTGAAGCCATATGGTAAAAAAAAATTTTAATTAAATTTTTTGCAGCACAGCACACTCCTCTGTAACCTGCTTCCTCGCGCACCACTCATGGAAGCAACAGCACCATGCTCGAGCAAGCCGCCACCATCACAAAGCAACCTGAACGCAGACCAAACTCTCCGGCCACCATAGATTCGCGCAGCCACCATGCTTGCAACTCGCCTGAACCAGCGCATCCACTGCGACGAACGGCGAGAACGATTTCTTCATCTCAGCGGCGACGATCTGGAGGTTCGCCGAAACCAGAACACGGTGAAGGTGAAGCATTTTGACGCCGTTTCGACTCTCAGCCTGGATAAGAAGGAAGGGTTGTTGTACTTCGGGTCATGGCACAAGACGGTGAAGGTGTGGCGCGTGGCAGATTTCAAGTGCTTGGAGTCGATCAACGTGCACGACGATGCAGTGAACGCGGTGGTGGCGATGTTCGGAGGGTGCATGTTGACGGGGTCCGCGGATGGGACGGTGAAGATGTGGAGGAGGGTGATTGATGAGAAGGGGAAGAAGCTGAAGCATGTGTTGGACTGGGTTTTGCTGAAGCAGGAGAGGATGCAGCGGCGCGCGAGGAAGAAGTAGAGGGGTTCACGTTTTTGTGCCCTAATTAAACTATATGGCCTCGGTTCAATTAATAACCGAGGCATATAGCCCTATTTGGCCCCGGTTCAGTGCCACCCAAGGCCAAAGACGTAATGACTAGTGGCATTTTTAAAATTTCTAGCCACGTTTTTGGCTTTGGGTCTGTTTGACTGAAGCATATAAGCACCTTTTGGCACCGGTTTTTTTTGAACCGAAGCCTATAACCCCTTTTGGCTTCGGGTTTTTCTTGAACCGAGGCATAAAAGTTGCCTGGAATTGCAAAAATGCCACCGTGCCATTATATGCTTCGGTTCCTTGCCAACCGAGGCCTATAAGGCGAGGTAAAAATGCAATTTTGCACTAGTGTACCAAAGGCCAGCCGCTTCTTCTTGAAAGGACATTACACATTTGATGTGCGTTACTTTTGTTCCTTCCTACTATTGGAATGAGCCACCTTTTTAGGTTTCAAAGGCTTAAACAAGGTTATATGTGTGTGAATGATTACTCATGGAGCCTTTCTTGGTTAAAGTCAAACTTAGTGATGAAACTAATAAGGCCAAGGTAGTTAGGTTTGTGAGTGGGCTTAGGAGAAACATTCAAGACTTAGTAGAATCGTATAAGTATTCTTCAATTGAAGATGTTTTACACTTTGCCATCAAAATTGAATCTCAACTCAAAAGAAATGAAGGGGCAAGGAAGAGTTACTCAAACAATGACTAATATAGTTCTTCATGGAATTGCAAAGATAAAGAAAAACATGCTAAGAATCCCTCTAAGTCTCCCAAAGAGTCAACTCTTATGAACAATTTGGCTTGGAGCCTGAATTCCAATCCCTCTTCTTCACAAAGGTAAAGTGATGTTTGATGATGCTTCACTTAGACTATTCACCCTAGGGATGACAACAGGGCGGGGCGGGGCGGGGATGGGTTTTGTTATCTCATACCCATCCCCGCAAAAAAAATTCATCCCCATTCCCATACCCAAACCTAACGAGTATCAAACTTTTGTCACATCCCCATCCCCACCGGGTAACGGGTATAATCTCGTACCCATGTTCTAACTACTTCAATATAAATTTTTATAAAAGAAAAAAATTAGGGTAAAGAAAACATAATATTATCAAATATTCAATATTAGGAGGATGATTGTTTCTTCCATATCAAATACTTTGAAACAAATTATAATTGTTTACATTTTAGATTAGAATACCAAATAAAATTTCATGAGAACCAAAACATTTATTAAATTTGCAAACTACAAACATTAATGAAACTTAGTTGATAAAATTAAAAAATATTTAAA
>Ga0209389_1005578_pt1 | contig 10748 bp, 9 predicted proteins | sample CowpearedBW_FD_187526 | JGI IMG/M metagenome (GOLD analysis project Ga0209389, IMG submission 187526) | Root nodule microbial communities of legume samples collected from California, USA - Cow pea red BW (SPAdes) (version 2) | ecosystem: Host-associated > Plants > Roots > Nodule | place: USA... | reverse complement strand
GAACAGACAGACGTTAATTTACGTCTGACCTGGAATAGACAGACGTTAAAAAAGTCCGATAATTTACAAAAATGCCACCGGTCATTTTTAACGTTGGACTTTTTTTGGACAGACGTTATAGGAGTGACGTTATAACGCTTTTTTGTGTTAGTGTAGCAACTTAATTTGTGATCGAATTAAATATTGTATTAATCATCATAAATTTATTGGTTACTAACATATATTTAATATGATTATCAGTGACAAAAAAAATTGGTTAAAAGTTTTTGTCAGTGACAAAGAAAAATATTTGGTCACTAACTAAATATAAGTTATAATTAACTAAAATATCCACTCTCATAATTGGTAAATATGTTTTCATTTAAAAGTGAAAAATAATATTTAATTAGATTAAATTAGGTTTAATTACTCTGAACATATCTTGGTTCCAAAATTTCAAAATGATACCCATTTTTAAGTTTGTTTCAATTTAGTATCCAAATTCGAAATTGTGTAATAATGTAGTACACTCCGTTAATTTTTCGCAAACACGTTAACGGTGTGTCACATGTCAGTCTTTGGTTTTTACATTTTTTTTTTGAATTGCCATGTGTCAAATCCTTTGTGTGACACGTGACAATACCAACCAAGTATCATTGTCTTGATTTCGACTCAGTCTCCATATATGTCTATTTGTTTCAATTGAGTACCCATATATGTTTATTTGTTTTAATTTAATCCCCGCTCTACTTGTTTGAATCTTGTTCAAATATTTTTTTTTTCAAAATAGAGAAATATTGTCTCTCTTTTAAGACAAAATTTATTATTTATATAAATGTTATATTGATATTTGTTACTAAAAATGACTTATAAAATTAACTATTGAAATTTACATTAAAGTTAATAGTAAAAGTCATGAATAACATATTTATGTTTTGTTACATTGATATTTGTTATACTCATGAATAACAAAGTTTTGGTAAATTTGTTATTTATGACTTTTATCACTAAACTTTAATATAAATTTCAATACTTAATTTTATAAGTCATTTTAATAACAAATATAAATATAAATAATAAAATTTGTCTTAAGGACACACAATATTTTTCTATTTTGTAAAAAAATATTCGGAAAAAATTGAAACAAATAGAGCGGTAACTAAATTGAAACAAATAAACAAATATAGGTACTAAATTGAAACAAATAGACATATATGTGGACTAAGTTGACACTTAACAGGTATCTTGCCACGTGGCGATACCTTGTCACGTGTCACTAACAATGCCACATGTCACACTAAGGATTTGACACATGGTAATTTTTTTTTAATTAAAAAAAAATTAAAAAAAACCAGAGGCTGAAATATGGCACGCTGTTAACGGCGTTTGCGAAAAATTAACGGAATTGATGCATAATTTCGAATTTGGATACTAAATTGAAACAAACTTAAAAGTGAGTACATTTTAAAATTTTGGAACCAACTGTATATATTCTGAGTAATTAAGTCATTAAATTAATATGATACATTCATATTTTTTATCGATATAAAACAAAATTATGAATAGTTTAAAATAAAAGTATATAGCAATCCAAAATATATTATATACATTTAAAATATTTATTTGTAAAAATTAAAATTATAATAATATTTGTATTACATTTTTTAGTCATCAAACCCATGATGTGGTGCGTATAAAAGAAATTTCATTAAAAGATTATTTAAAATAAAATTTCAAGAAAAATAATAGATCGAATAACATGATAATGAATATATTTATCTTTTTATTCATAATACCAATACTTACAATGACGAATTCCAATATATTCCTATAATCCTACGTATTAACTCTAAATTGAAAAACTAAATCCTATATTTCAGTTTATCACTGACGCATAAGGGATTTTGTTGAATCAAAACTTCACGACCAATCTTTTTCAAATCTATTTCACATGCATGCATCTCTGGATATCGGTGTATTCCACAAAAAACATCTCCACAACGACATTGAAACCCTAATAACCCCATCTTCTTTCTGCAACTCTTGCATCTCTTTCTCTCATTCTTCTCACTTGTTGTCTTAGAATTTGTGACAGAACGAGAAATCATGTTATCAATGGTGGAGCTTTCACTTTCAGAAATGCACGATGATGATGATGATAAGTTCTCCAAATGAAAACTCTTGCTTTTCGTTTCACATTCTACACTCTTGCAACACTTTACTTTGGTAAGATAATCTTTATAGCACTTTGAACAAAGGTTCTCTGTTGCAGCAGAACCATAGAAACCACAACCATTAGCACAAAGTGATTTAACCATGCTCTTTGCCTTCAAAAATTTGAAGCCAAGAAAATGAGAGAAGTGTGCAACTGTGAAGAAACTTGAATTGTATTTATAACTCAAGAATGATAAGAAATTTCTAAATAAATCTTATCTTAATCAACATATTTTAATCAAATATAAATTTTATCAAATAAGATATTTTATCAACTTAATATATATATATATATATATATATATATATATATATATAACATTTTCGGCATAGTTTCATATTTTTGTGATTTTATTATTAGTGTTTGATGCAAAGTGTTTAGTAAAATTTCTTCATGACTTTAGTATATTTCATTTCAATGTTAATACATTTTTATGCACTACCTCCTTAGTTGAAAAAGCTTCTTCAAAACTCTATACTTTACAATTTTCATCCTAAAATCATTTCAATTGCATTTATATTCTTCATCTCAATTTAGAACCAAGTGCTGACAAACATTTTGAATTTAGTCTCGTCATGAAATACCATCAATATGTTTGCATACAACAACATGTAACAAGCTCACCATTTTCCACCTCTTGATAGACACATGGATCATAAATACTTTTATTGTGTACCTTAAGAGATGATAAATTGATTAACCTCTTATACCATTGTCTAGAAAATTGTTTCAGTTCATACAACAACTCTTTTAATTTACTCATATACTCTTCCTTACCAACCACATTGAAGCATTTTAGTTAACACATCAAAATGCTTTTCTCCAATTGGTCATGGAGGAAAGGAATCTTTACATTAAGATTTTCAAACTCTAATGCCAAACCCTTAGCCAAGGTTCAATCATAAGAAGCATGGCCAAACAAATTCAAGAACAGCTAGAGTCACCTTTGCAAAGTGAAGTTAAGCTCTTGTTCTCTTGGGTCATCATGGAGCACTTCTGGTAGATTATGAATATCTAGGTCGAATAAGTAGTGTAGGATTTCCTTTTTAGGCCTTAGATCATCGGCCAAGTACTATAAAATTTTATGTCAAATTAGGTCAACTACTAATTTGTGCATAGCTTAATTAATCATAGGTAGTCTAAGATTTTAACCTAACTTGGTGGACAAGGCCAGATGAAGGGTGTCCCACATTAGGAGAAGTGACCAAGTGTCATGATTTTGGTGGGGGAGCTTTTGCAAGAGTTACTGGCCACATGTCCCCTTATTCTTCACAAAGATAGGATTTTTAGGGTTTGGAGCCAAGGAAACATTTTTAGGGTTTTGTGTCTACTTTAGACACACTTTCTTTTATAAATAGACGTGTCTCCCACATTGTAAAACCACTTTGAGATTTGTAATGAAATGTTACCAAAATATTGAGTCATTCTTAACTTGTCTCTTAGTCAAGGCTAAAGCATCCCAAGTGGACTTCTATAGCCACCCTTCTCTAGAGTTGGCCTAACCTCTCAAGAGAACCATTAACAATTCCATCCCATAACAAACAACCATAAATCGAGAGCCATTCTTCCTCCATCACCTTGCTTTCGCGCCACTCACCACCATAGCCATCATCTTCATGCTTTGGCCCAACTTAGCATAAGGAAGAGGCTATCAAACTCTATATCTCAAGTTTCTACTAAAGTAATCAAGATCCTAATGGACGTGTCTTTAGCTATTAATCGAGCCTTGAACCTCACAAATTATACTGTAAGCATTTTAGCACATGCATGACCATAATCCTATTGTCGCATTGAAAACAAGCAACTATATCCTGAAACATAACTAGCTCAAATGTCTCCATATCCTCTATTATGACTAGGACATAGGCTAAAAATACCAAACAATTATTAGCACAAAAGGATTTGGTGCATATAGATTTAGTGAAGGATTGAATATCATGAGGGATTGAAGTTTTGATTGAGATTTGATGAAGGTATGTTTTTACAAGTATAAAATTGAACCTATTTCTTTTTTAAAAGCCCAATTCAACACCCTTATGCTTGGCTTAAAACCTTCTTTATTAATTATATTTTGTATCAAAAGCGGGTTCTTGAAAGTTAATCAATTTTGATCCTAATTTTTTTTTTTCAAAATGTGTAAAAACAAGCTTCCTTTTGTAGAAGGTGCCTCTTTACATAGGCCTCCTTTGTTTAGTGGTGTGAATTATCAATTTTGGAAAATTCGCATGAAAATTTTCATAGAATCTATTGATTAAGGAATTTGGAATGCTATCATGAATGGACCATTCATTCCTAAGCATATTGTTTATGATAAGAAGGTTGACAAGCCATGAAACCTCTGGACAGAAGATGAGAAGAAGAAAGCTCAATATGATTGTGCTACAAAGAACTTGGATGATTTTTTCAGGATTTCTCAATGCAATAGTGCAAAGAACATGTGGGACGTGCTTGATGTCACACATGAAGGAACCAATAATGTAAAGAGGGCTAGGAAGCATGCATTGATTCAAAAGTATGAATTGTTTAGGATGCAACAAGGAGAGACTATATATGAAGTCCAACAAAGGTTCACACCTATTGTTAACCATCTTATTGGTTTGGGAAAGGATTTTGATAAAGAGGAGTTAAACATCAAGGTCTTAAAGTGTCTTGATAGAAGTTGGCAACCAAAATTCACGGCTATTTCATAATCAAAGGATTTGTCAACAATGATTATTGTTGCCTTGTTTGGAAATCTTAGAGAACACAAGATTGAAATGAATAGGCTGAATGAATAAGAGAGTAGTGAGAAAAAGGTAAAGAACATTGCCTTGAAGTCAAGCACCAAGAAGAATGATGAGGTAGATGAACATGTGTCTGAGTTTAGTGAAAAATGAAGTCAATCTCCTTTTCAAGAAGTTTGGAAAGTATCTCAAGAGAAGAGGTAACAAAGGTAATCAAAGGAGTTACAATTCTAAACAAAATGATTCTAATAACACTTCTATCTTCACTTATTATAATTATGGACAATAAGGACACATCGAAATTGAGTGTCCAAATGTTAACCAAAACAAAGATAAAGGTGCTGACAAGAAACCAGAAAGCAAGTCCAAGGAGAGACGTGCACACGTTACTTAAGATGATAATGATGATTCAACAAGTAGTTAATCACAAGAAGGAAGTGAAGAAGCAACCTTGTGTGTCATGTAAGATCCATGGCTGGGATGTTACATGTCATGGTTGGTTATGAGTAATCATCATCAAGTCAGGCAAGTTCTCTGTCCTCAAAAGATAAGAATGATTATTATTAATTACTGCATTATTTTAGAAAACAGAGTCAAATATCTTTTAAAAACCTATCTAAGATTCACAAGAGGAAAAGCAAACTTAGAAGTTCTTCTTGGCTATCAAAATTGTGTTTTGGAAAACTTGGTATTAGATATAATTTTGTTTCTGGAAAGAAAATCAAGAAGTTTACAAATTTCTTTTCCACAAGTAAATCAAATGATATGCCTTTCATTATTTACAATTATTATATAAAAAAAGGTCATGTTTCTAAAAACTGCAGTGCAAGAAATTATGATGTACCTAAGGGATATTTGAAATGGATCCCAAATGAACCAAGAAAAGATTAACCATGATTGGACCCAATCTATTACGGGTACCACAAAATACAAATTTGTTTTACAAGTCTTAAAGAATGATAAGAAGGATTTGTGGCACGTAGATAATGGGTGTTCCAAGAACATGATGGGTGATCAAGCAAAGTTTGCAAAGTTGAGCTTGAAGAATGAAGGATTCGTGACTTATAGAGGTAACAACAAAGGGAAAATCCTTGGAACATGGACCATAAATAATGGATCTTCATTCAACATCAAAGATGTTCTCCATGTTGAATGAATAAAGCATAATCTGATAAGTATAAGTCAATTGTGTGATAAAGGATATAAAGTAGTGTTTGAACCTAGTCATTGTCTTATCTTTGATGCATTTGGTAGCATTGTGTTAATAGGAAAAAGAGTTAACAATATATACTTTATAGATCTGTATCATGGATCAAATAACATGCATTATTTTCTTACAAAAGAAGATGATACATGGTTACAACATAGAAGACTTTGTCACATACATATCCATCATTTAAACTAGTTAAATAAAAAACATTTGGTTGAACGACTACCAAAACTGAAGTTTGTAAAGGACAAAGTGTGTGAAGCATGTCAAAACGAAAAACAGACTAAGGTTTCTTTTAAGCCTAAGAACTATGTTTCAATTAGGGATAACAATGGGTCGGGTCGGACATGAATAATGTCTTCTTGTAACCTGACCTGCAAAAAAACAAAATCCACCTGCTACTCGTCCGTGTACCCCGCCGAGTACCGTTTAAAAATTATCTGCGAATTTTTTTAAAATCCGCTTGTACCCGTGGATACCTGCACATCTACAAATATTTAAAAAAATATATTTTTTAAATTTTTTAAATAAAATTTAACTAAAATTATAAAAATAAATTAAATTAAATTAAATATAAATGAAATTTTAATTTTAATTAAATTTAACATAATAAAATATATTTTTATTTTTACTTTTAATTAAATTTAACTTAATAAAATATAAATTAAAATTTAATTTTTAATTTTTTTTATAACGGGTACCCGCGGGTATGGGTAGTATGATACCCACACTTGACTCGTTTATATTGAAATACTTGCTACCCGCTATCCGTGAATAATAAATACTCGTGGGTACTAACTATGGTAATAACTACCCATGGGTAATAAATACTCGTTTATGATACCCGCTACCCTAGTTTCAACAGAAAGACCTTTAGAACTGATCACATGGATTTATTTTCACGAACCATGAGTCTTAGTGGGAATTTTATGCATTAGCAATATAGTAGATGATTTCTCTATGTTCACATGGACATTATATTTAGCATCACAAATGATGCTTATCATGCTTTCAAAAGACTTGCCAAGGTTTTAGCAAATGAAAAGAATTATAAAGTTGTTTCTATTCAAAGTGGTCATGGAGGAGAGTTTCAAAATGAAAAGTTTTAAAACTTTCTTGAAAAACATGGTATAAAACACAACTTTTCCACTCCTATAACTCCTCAACAAAATGGTGTGGTTGGGAGAAACAATAGATCACCTGAAGACCTTGCTAAAACCATGTTGAATGAAACTTTATTGCTAAAATACTTTTGGGTCGATGCGGTCAACACAACTAGCTATATTCTAAATCGTGTGTTGATAAGGCTAATTTTAAAGAAAACCACTTATGAGCTTTTTAAAGGAAGAAGGTTCGTTTTGGAATCATCTAAGGGTTTTTGTTGCAAGTGTTTTATTCTAAACAATGGTAAAGAAAAACTTGGTAAAATTTATTCAAAAATTGATGAATAAATCTTTCTTGGGTATGCTACAAATAGTCATGCATATAAATAAGAGACTTGTGTTTGTTGAAGAATTTGTACATGTATTTGATCAATCTAACTCAAAATTGTAAGATCAGGTATATATTGATGTAGACGAAGAAGATATAATTCAAGAAAAACAAGGTGAATCTGGAAATAAATTAGCTAAAGATGCAAATCAATTAGATGAAACTCTTGTTCACAATAGATTGCCTAAGGATTGGATTGCTCCTAAAGGACTATCACAGGATAACATTATTAGCGATATTAATAAGGGAATTTCTACAAGACTCAAGATAAATAATTTTTGGTGAACATGTTGCATTTGTATCACAAGTTGAACCTAAAAATGTTAATGACGCATTAAATGATAGTAACTGGATAATTGTTGTGCAAGATGAACTTAATCAATTCACTAGAAATGATGTGTGGTTTCTAATTCCTATAAGTAATTATATGAATGTGATTGGTAGTAAATGGGTGTTTAGGAATAAAAGGGAAAAAGATGGTAACACTGTTAGGAACAAAGCTAGGTTAGTTGCAAAAGGTTATAATTAAGAGGAAAGAATTGATTTTCATGAAACATATGCACTTATTGCTAGACTAGAAGTTGTAAGATTTTTATTAGCATATGCTTGCATGTGTAGCTTTAAATTGTTCCAAATGGATGTAAAAAATGTCACTACAAATCCAATGAAAATAACAACACTACAAAATGTTATAATTCATATTATATTACGACATTTATAAATATCACTATTATAATAAATTCTTTAATAAAATATTTTATTATTTATTATTATCCACTATATTTATGATTTCATAGTTTAATAATGTTTTATTATTTATTAGGCTTAATTACTCGGAACATACCCAGTCTGGTTCCAAAATTTCAAAATGGTACCCACTTTTAAGTTTGTTTCAATTTAGTACCCAAACTCAATTTTGTGCATCAATGTAGTACATCCTATTAATTTTTTGCAAACGCCGTTAACAGCGTGCCACGTGTCAGCCTTTGGTTTTTTTAATTTTTTTAATTTTTTAATTTTTTTTTTAAAAATAAAATTGTCATGTGTCAAATCCTTGGTGTGACACATGGCATTGTTAGTGCCACGTGGCAAGGTACCGCCATGTGGCAAAGTACTTGCCAAGTGTCATTGTCTTGATTTCAATTTAGTCCCCACATGTGTCTATTTGTTTTAATTTAGTACCCATATATGTTTATTTGTTTCAATTTAGTCCCCGCTTTATTTGTTTGAATTTTGTCAAATATTTTTTTTTTTCAAAATAGAGAAATATTGTCTCTCTTTTAAGACAAAATTTATTATTTATATAAATGTTATATTGATATTTGTTACTAAAAATGACTTATAAAATTAAGTATTGAAATTTATATTAAAGTTAATAGTAAAATGGTGAGCATATTTTACAACCATTATGTGAGAACAAGGAAAAACATAAGAAAGAAGGATTGAATTGTATTTTTATGTTTTTTTTTAACTTTTTACGAACAATCGTTTGGTATCAATAATTATCAATTAGAGAAATTTGCATATGTTGAAGTATATCAAAGAAAGAGTTGGGCTTTAATTAATTTACTTATTTTATAGAAGATTTTCATTTAGTTTGTTTTCCAATGTCTCTCATTCAATGTTAATGTCAATAACAACACACACATTAAATAAAAAGGGAGAAAGAGAGCATACCCATTACTTGTATAAAAGTGTGTCTAAGCACACATACTATATACAATTCTCAATCAACCTATTGAATTCAACTAAGTTGACTATTTTTGCAAAATACAAAAAGTATTATTTGGGCTTGTAGCCACTCCTAGCTAACCTCTTGAGTATTATTTTACCAAACCATGTATTATTTCTCAAGCCACTCTAGGCTCAACCAAGAATTATTTTCTAAGTCATCCCTCCTTTACTCAACATGGGTATTCTTTCAGGTTCTAGTAAAGTTCTCTTTCAACAATTTACTTCTTACTTAAGCAAGTACTCTTTTCACAAGTAATTTATGATTTAAACAAGTATTATTTGAATAGTATCCACTTTGAGATAATAATCGACTATTCTTTACCAAACAACCATTCTTAACTAAGATGTAGAGGTTGGGTATTTTGTGATCTCAGATCACGCTTTAGCTTGGTAGATAAAGATGATCTTTTTTTTAATGTATGAGAAATTGATGCACTCCTCCTTCTAACTTGTTGAATTTGAACACTTACAATGTTCTTCCTTGAAGCTTTTATTGGCTCAAAATTGGGACATCATATTTTCACTATGCATGTGGTCTCTCTCAGTTTCTTCTTCTTATTGAATTTGAAGAAAGTAGGCATTGCAAATCCGTTTCTAGCCATTGAGTAGCTTTAACTCTTTTGAATGTATTTCCCTTTTGCTTGATGACTTTGATAGTGGTGATGCTTTTAATGCTCTCCATGAGGCAATGATTTCTCTTTTCTTCTTTTATGTAACAACACAATAACTTGATGTACTTATCTTTGTTAGAGAAAAAAGACAACACATGTGATGTTTTTATTAAGCGTTTAAAAACAACAAGATTAGAACTTCAAAAACATGAAGAAAGTACATCTAATATATGTTGAATTAGATCATGTATGCATGTGCATCATCTGACAAATGATAGAGCATTATGCCAAGTTCCACTTCATTTGGTACGTTATTGAAGATCAATTAGACGCTAAGTGCAAGACTAAGACTTCAAGTTGACAACACATGAAGAATATTCTAAAACTTAAATCTAAAGATGCAGAGAATTAATTCATCATTTTTCACCGAGAGATTCATGTCTAAGTTCAAAGCTCTATTCAAATATTTCTTGGGATTCAAGCTAAAGCTAAAATTTCTACCAAATTTATTTATATAACACAAGACTGTCAAATCTAAAAAAGCTACCTGATGAGTGCGTATTTTTGCCCTCATTTAATGTTTAATTTTGGGTATTTAATTGAATTTGTGTGCTTAAAGATTGATTTAATTGGGATTTCCTATAATTGGGTTTATTGAGCTTGAGATACAAAAACATGTTAAAAATAGCTTTTTAGTTGCATAAATGTTCTTTGAATATTTTGAGGTGTGTTAGTGCAGTTGCAGCTAAGTTGAGCTCATGGAGGTGTGGAAATAAATTGCTTAA
>Ga0209389_1005576_pt1 | contig 10749 bp, 10 predicted proteins | sample CowpearedBW_FD_187526 | JGI IMG/M metagenome (GOLD analysis project Ga0209389, IMG submission 187526) | Root nodule microbial communities of legume samples collected from California, USA - Cow pea red BW (SPAdes) (version 2) | ecosystem: Host-associated > Plants > Roots > Nodule | place: USA... | reverse complement strand
ATATATATATATATATATATATATATATATATATATATATATATATATATATATGGCACAAATATACAAATCACATAATCACACCAAAGGAATTCCATCCTTTGATATCACATCACATGCCCACCACCATGTTATTCGTGTTCTACATCTTCTAATGACTACATCTAGGTGTCTTGCTGCCATACCTTTCGGCCACAACTGATAGAGAACGTGCGGAAAACCATGCTACGAATCATACACCGTAACACCAGGTGGAGTTCCCATATACGAACATAATTCGTAACGTCCCAAGACTACCAAACTCATTAGTCAACTACTGAGGAGGGCAATCTATCTGGACCTATCCGTACTGGCCACAACCAGCACACTCACACCGGCAACACTTGCCAACTCAAGGTTTCTCGTGTTCATCCGCCATCCCGAGCTCAACTCGAGGGATGCCATTCTAAGCTTAACTCGAGGAATGCCACGTGCTTAGCCCCTATCCCGAGCTCAACTCAAGGGATACGTTCCGAGCTCAACTCAAGGAACACTAGCAAGCCGACCTTTAAGATATCCTAGAAGCCTTGTAGATCACCCACATCATAGCAAGCATAACACCAATCTGTTGCAGCAAAATCACCTGGCGGGGGACACGTACCGCCAAGCGCCTTAGTCTTCACTGCCACTGCAACTATCGCCTGGCGGGACTTCCTCTACCGCCAGGCGCCACGTGCCTTAGTATTTACTGAACTGCAGACTTCGCTTGGCGCACCCCACCTTATCGCCAAGCGTAATCGTGATCCAAAACCCCCCTATTTCTACGTTGTCGTTTGGCGAGTCGATCACCACCGCCAGACACTACACCAGTACTTGTGTAGTACTGGTTTTAGTTCAGGTTCAAGCACACTTCACACCAATTGATCTCATTTGCTCTCATTCTAGAGTACCCCTAATGAAAAATATTGCCATCTATAATGTTCCAGGCCTTATATCACCTCACATGTGCATTCATCCCCTAGTCATATAGACCATCCCAAGCATGCTCAAGCAAAATATAAGCAACAACACTCTAACAATTTTAAGCACATGATCTTATGCACCAATACAATTTAATATTGACACCCATGCCTTCACCAAACCCATTCTCCACATGTGACTAACAAATTGATAAAGACTTACCACATAACCCAATCATGCTTCATAAGAAGTTACTAGGAATTATCAAGAGGTTACTCATGCATTTTAAAGACTTCAAAATCAGCAATATTGAGTAACGTATATCTCTAGCTACTGACCTCCAAATCCATTCTTCACCGTTCAAAGTGAAGAACCACATGCTATGGACCACCTGTCAAAAGTTTACCTAAATCGGACGGTTAAGAACCGGGAAATGCAGTTTTACGAAAACTGTGCGAACCAGAAAAATTGGTGGCGCCTAGCGCCCAAAATTAGGAGCCTGGCACCTGGCGGTACAGACCCTGCGTCGAGCGATTCCTGTTCAGCGAAAATACGAAAAACACTGTTTTTCATGAATCAGAACACCATGCCTCTCTAGTATGGCGCCTGGCGGCCAAATGGGTGCCGTTAGACGGTTCTTGCACCTACGAACCTTACCCCCTTCACAACAACTCTGATTTCCATCAATTTCTGACTCCATAGGATACAATCCCAGTTATTGGAATTACAGTTCATCCCTAACACTTCCCATTCCCGAATTCATTCACATTTTCCCCTTAGATTGCTGCCACTATAGAAATTCCCAATTCATCAACCTTAAGATAATATTCTTATTGTTTCATCCAATTTAGCCATCAATTAAATGAATTTCAATGATGTTTGACATCCAATCACCCCTTAACCATTAAAATTTTCTTTCCCTCCTATTAGAGTCATCCTAAAACATCCAAAACATCAAAATCAAACCAAATTTGGTTCGCATCGCTTGGCGGGTGTTCATCACCGCCAGGCCCTTCAACCAAAACCTAGTAAATTGGGTGAACAACCAAGCGTCGCCTAGCGGTTAGGCTCACACCGCCAGGCGATTCCACCTCTAGAACCCAAAAATAACATGAAAATGGCATAGGCCGCCTGGCGGCTTTGAATGCCTGCCAAGCGGTTCTTGGAATTTTCCAAAACATAGAAATTCAACATAACAGACACGAATTGATAAGTATACAATATATTCATCATGCAATTAAATTTTCTACACATAAGTAGCGTTTCTAGCTCCCCTAACCTAGATTCCTCACTTTAAAATGGATGATTCTAGAGTTCTTCCTTGATCACCAATTTCCTCCCTTGGCTCCAACCCAATTCAGCTCCTTTGCTTACTCTCTAATCACTTTGTTTCCTCTGAATTCGTGTACCTTACAACACTATAATTTTCCGGTCTCAAAAACCCTTCCAATTGTCTTAGTTTGCCTTTTTATTATGGTCCTTAATCGTGGTTAATGGCCAAAAAAGAAAATGGCAATAAAATGAATGTAATTGCCATTCAAATTAGTTTATGAGCTGTTTTTCAGCCTTGGCTTCCTATGCCCCTTCACCTTCATGCCACAAGGAATTTTGGCAAAAAGGAAGCTTAATATGGTTCTATCAAGGTTTGAACCCATGACCATGCCAATGCCAACTCAATACACAATCATTTAACCAATTCATGTTTTGTGATGATTAATATAATTTTATGATTATATTATCACTCAACATGATCAAGCATATTATTAAAAATAATAATAGATCAAATAACACACAATTGACATACATAAGACTTGAACCCAAGTCCTCTCACATAATCAAGTACTCTTAACCATTTGAGCTAGTACTTTTCCATGTCATATCAATCAATATTAATTGCCATAAAGGCTCCCACTACTCACATTTATTAAATAATTATTTAAATTTCTCGGGTCTTACATACTCTATATTATGATCATAGATACTTTAGGTTAAGAGTATTTGACTTAGATTGGAATGAAGTCTAGTATCCCGTGGTAGGATAGTCGAGGTCTGGTTTACGTTCTAATCCTCTATGTTTACCTAGATTTTTCCAATCCTTCAGAGTCAAGTTCGTGGCATCGAAGGTATAAGTTTTTATTCCTTATTTACTATTAGTGGTTTTGTATATAGTTATCTATAGTTAGTAATGTTGGTTTGCTTTTCATGTTTGTCAACAACCATATATACTTTTGTCTGAAAAGATTCAAATATTTTGTGAACATGAACTTAAACTTGATGACAAGGTTGAAATGTATGATCTTTTATCCAAAAAGTTTGAGGTATTTCTGGACACAAATGTAGATGGGAATATTGTTTGTTTAGTTTGACAGAGTTTATGAAGTACTATGGTTTGAACATCAGCAATCACCTACATTTAAATTATACAAGAAACAATATATTTCTTCATAAGATTTTCTCGCCTGAAGGAATATAAATGATGTATGAGAGGGATTTAGTTGCTGGGTTGAACAATGATTTTTATGTTGTTATTGATGATGTTGATGATGTCATTGATGATGTTGATGCTATCATTGATGATGTTGTGATTAGTGATGACTTTCATAAGTGTCAAGATGGGCTGGTGAAGAAGTTAACTGAATATGATGTTCAAACTTCCTCTTTGGTATATTTTTTGTTTATAGTTTTATGTTTTTCCTTGGTATTTCATTTTCCATTTGTTGTCTAAAGGAATTCCTTTGTGTTTGCAGTATCTACACTCGAATTTTGCTACACAGTTTTGGGTTAAGGGTCGTAAGAGGTATTTGCTTACGAATGCAACTTCCATGTATTGGCCTTGCGACATTCAATGGACTTGTAGAACTTTTTGTTGAATGCTATATGATGTGTGGGTGAAAAAGATTCTACAAGGACAATATCTTAGCAACTGGTGATGCAATCAAATTTATCATAGACAATGGTCACAAAAATGTCATCCATGTGCTTAATGTTTAGATTTTATAAGTAGTTTTTTTAATATGTATGTGGTTTTTTTTGGAAGGAACGTATGTTTGTTATGAACAATGTTATTTTTTTCTGTTTTGGATGGTTTTATAGATAGATATCAAGATCAACATTTGGAAGGATTGTATTTGGTCCTTGGTCCCCATTTTGGAGGCAAAGTCTCAATTTGGTACCCTTATTTATAAAAGTCTCAATTTGGTCCCTTTTTTTGTTAAAATGTCTCAAATATGTCCTTTTTGTTAAGTTGGGCTAGACGACGTTAACTGAATAGTGACATGGCAAGGTTGACCAGTGGTGGAACTGTGACAAGCAACAAAGCACAATGACATGGAAGGGGAATTTTTAAAAAAAAAATAATAATAGTAAAATTAAATTAGGATTAGGGTTTTTAGGCACATGAGCACAAAAGGTGAATAGCCAGCCTCCTCCTTGATGGAAAACTTTTCAGGCAATGGTGAAGTGAATCTCCTTCCGTCATTCCCCAGCGAGGAAAGAAAATTATGATTGCAAAAGAAGGGGGGAAAGTGCACATGACAACACAGAAGGTGCTGAAAGTGTTCACATCGTTGATTTTGACATTGTGGAGGGAATCTAGTGGCCGCCCTTGATGGTGGATCTTGTAATGAGGAAAAGTGGTACTTCGCTTAGAGTACCAGCCATCACAGTGGACCAGAGAGGTGTTGCTTCTGCTCAACAAACATGAAGAAGGCTCAGAGAATTTGCAGCTTCTATCAACTTTCATTTCATGTTTGATCAAATCATGATGGAAAGAGAAGAAGATATTCAAGGAATGGAAGTTGGTGAGACATTGGTAGTGAATTGTATGATACATCAGTGGATGCTTAATAGGAGCTTCTCACTGGTGAAAACTTTTTTGGATAGTGTGAGCAAGTTGTGGCCGAGGCTTGTGGTTTTGGTGGAAGAAGAACTATTTAATTTTTCTAGGCTAAAACTTATGTCCCCTGTAGAGTTCTTCTATAAGGCTTTGCATCACTACACTGCGGTTTGTGATTCACTTGGAAGTAATGTGTGGGTAGCCACAATCTTCTTCCTGCAGCTATTGCATACTGGATAACACCATCCAACATTCCCTAAATTAAACTTCATAGTATTCACAATAATGTCACAATGTAGTTCCTATATCGAACAAAAACAAAGTTATTACAATACCAAAATTCAAGATTCAATAAGCATCTTACAAACCAATAATTAGTGCTTCATTGCCTCTTTCATAGTTGTGATTTCAGATATCGTACTAGTAACAATTTTATATATAAATTTGTCATGTTCACTACTGGACGGTGAACTCAATTGGCTACATTCTTCACTCGGACTAATTTCATTACCGAAAGGTCTATAATTTTAATATCTAATTCATTGTCATACAATAAATGGTAAACAATGTTATAGAAACTAAACAATTCAAGAAACACATACTTTATCCATTGCTCCTTGAATCGAACCAATTTAGCACATTGACGCCCATTAACAACTTTAAACCATTCCAGGATTTTGATATTGACACTGGCCACCATCCTAAAAGCAATAGCAAAATCATTATACAAAACTACAAAACACTAAAATTAAATTCACAAACCTGAACATAGTTTGATCTTAGCCTGAGTCAACATAACAACAATAATATACAAATATGGGTCTCCTCTCCAATTACTCACAAATATGAAGTAATAGAAATCTCACAACGTACACCCAATCAAAGCAAAGCTGTAAAAAGAAACCACAATAGTTTATCAATATCAACTAATAAATGAAACCACAATAATAAAAAAAACACTATAGTAAATTATTACTAACCTCAAATCCCTTATATGAAATAAAACATTATTGGACTAGGGATTACACCTTATGTTATCCACCACTCTAATAATATCTAAAACCAATAATAACATGACCACAAAATCATTAAATATTTATAGGGTCATAAATATTGAAAAACATATGTTTGATATAAAAAACCAACATTATATGTTGTAAGACCCACTAAATTTAAATAATTAAATGATTAAATATTTAATTAACGTGAGGGAGAGAAGCCTTTAAGGCATTAAATGCTAACTTCATGATGTGAAAAAAGTACTAGCTCAAGTGGTTGAGAGTATTGTGTGAGAGGACTTGGGTTCTAGTCCTATATATGCCATTTGTGTAGGATTTAATTTTTTTTATTGTTTTACTAATATGTATGTGTGTGTAAGTAAGAAGATAAAAATTGGGTTATACTAATTGGCATGAAACAGGGATTGGCATGATGGTTTGGTATTGACTTAGCAATTGCATGGTGATGAGTTCTAACTTTGGGGCAGACCTAAATTAAACCTTATATTTTTTTTGCTAATGCTAGATTTAGGTGGAATGGGAAGGGTTAAAGGAAACCTATCTAGCAGCCAAGGGAGGCTGAAAAACAACCATAAAGGGACCATGAATGGTCATTAACCATTAATTAAGTGGGAATCCCGTTTTTGCATTATTGACCAAATTTAAGCACTGTTTAAAAGGTAAAAGTTGAGTATAAGGAAGGGTTTTGGCAAGGCTGAGATTATACCAGAAATAGAGCACGAAAGGAGAGTGTTGTGAGTGTTGGGTGAGGTTCTGGGTCTGAATTGGTAGAAGAGCAAGAAGGAGATTGACAAACAAGAAGGAAGTAGCACATTTAGCAAATTGAGCAAGGAAATCCAAGTTAGGGGAGTTCTTCTTTATGTTTTGTATGATAAATTACATGTCTTGTGAGAAATATGATGAATGGAATACAACTGTCTCCGCGTTTCCTTAAAATTCATCGCGTTCTGGAAATTCCAGAAACCGCCTGGCAGCATTGGGGAAGCCCGCCAGGCGACACATACACCAGAACCCAAATACTGGGTTTTCTCTATGAACCGCCTGGCGGCTGGGATGATCCGCCAGGTGGCACGAACTGCATGCTCAGATTTTTTTTTTGGTTTTTGGTGTTTCATTGTTGTGATGATGTATGGATTGAATTTTATTGCACGTATATTATTGGTAAATTGAATTATGATTGAAAGTTATTAATTTGACAAAAATTGTATGAACTCGTAATTGGAATCGGGAGTTAGGGTTTATGATGGAATCAGTGATAGATAAACTTTAATTTTGTCAATGATTGGTGGGTTGGTTTTGCAGAACTGATGTTACTGTGTGTGATGTATGAATTTTGAATGATACTTTGATAGCAAATTGTGTTAGTATGAAGGGGGAAACTGGATAGGAAGGTTTGGGTGTGTTTCGGTGCAGGAAAAATCTGGAGATTTCCATATATGTATGCACCGCCTGGCGGTGCATGAATTGCCGCCAGGCGGTCTGACAGTGTAGTGGGTGTTGTGCAGTTCTATTTGGGCTTCATGTCATTGGGTGTTTAATAGGCAAGCTATACGTGTATGATTCAAAGAAAATGTAATAGATAAGGAAAATTTGACTTAAACGAGACTAAGGGAGATTGAAATAAACGAAAGTGTGAGGTATGATATAGATAGTATTGATTTTTGAACGTTTGGGTGTATGTGGTAAGTCAGATTCAGGAAGTATGTTAATTTGATAGTAAGAGTGATATGGATGTATATGAATTGGCATGGTTGGTGTAATCTTTCCTTAGACATATTTGTGGTTGTGAATTGTTGTTATGGTACATATGCAATATTGATCAAAGTGTGGTGTCATGATTTATATAAATATCAAAATGTATGATTAAATGACTAGGGGTACCTCTCTTGTCCCTAATCTCCAAATAAAACTCCTGTAATAAGAGAGGGAGATTTGTGAGACTTTTTGTGATGAAAGCTTGATGCTCATTCAACAAAGGTCGTGGTTTGCAGATATGGCTAATTTCAAAGCTGCAGGTGTTCTCCCTGAAGATCTTTCATGGCAGCAGAAGAAAAAGTTTTTACATGATGCAAAATAGTACCTTTGGGATGACCCTTTTCTTGTTCAAGCTTGGTGCTGACAATCTTTTGAGGCGGTGTGTCACTACAGAGGAAGCTGCAGGTATCCTATGGCATTGTCATAATTCGCCATATGGTGGACACTTTAATGGAGAAAGGACAACCACAAGGGTGCTCCAATCTGTTTCTACTGGCCCACTTTATTCAAGGATGCTCATGCTCATGCTAGGAGTTGTGACAAGTGCCAGAGGATTGGAAGCATTTCAAGAAGAAATGAGATGCCACTGCAAGCAATTTTAGAAGTGGAGGTGTTTGACTGTTGGGGCATTGATTTTGTTGGTCCCCTACCTTCATCGTACAATAATGAGTATATATTGGTTGCAGTGGATTATGTCAGCAAATGGGTGGAAGCAACTGCTTGCCAAAAGAATGATGCCAAGACAGTTATCAAGTTCTTGAAGAGACAAATTTTCTCACAGTTTAGAGTTCCTAGGGTCCTCATAAGTGATGGTGGATCCCATTTTTGTAATGCTCAGTTAGCCAAGGTTTTGAAACATCATGAGGTTAGGCACAAAATAGCCTCTCCTTATCATCCTCAAACCAATGGCCAAGCTGAAGTGTCCAACCAGGAGATAAAGAGGATTCTTGAGAAGACTGTGACATCATCCAAAAAGGATTGGTCGATGAAGCTTGACGATGCTCTTTGGGCATATAGGACAGCCATGAAAACACCTGTGGGGTTGTCACCGTTCCAATTAGTATATGGCAAATCTTTTCATCTGCCAGTGGAGATGGAGCATAAGGCTTATTGGGCCTTGAAATTTCTTAACTTTGATTCATCTTTGTCTGTAGAGAAAAGAAAGTTGCAGTTGTAGGAACTTGAAGAAATGAGATTGACAGCATATGATAACTCAAGAGATACAAGGAAAAGGTAAAGCTCTATCATGATAGGAAACTTTTGAAGAGAGAATTTCACCCAGGCCAGCAAGTGCTACTTTTCAATTCAAGATTCAAGCTCTTTTCTGGCAAGTTGAAATCAAAGTGGTCAGGGCCATTCACCATCAAGGATGTCAAACCATATGGCGTAGTTGAACTAATGGATCCTTCTTCTAGTGATCCAAATAGAAGTTGGATAGTAAATGGTCAGCGCTTGAAGCATTATGTGGGGGGTGAGGTTGAACGCCTCACCACTGTCATTCATTTTTCTGATCCATGAACTGTTACCCGTCAAGCTAGTGACGTTAAAGAAGCGCTAACTGGGAGGCAACCCAGGATTGTTGTTTGTTATTATTTTAGAGTAGGTTTGCATATGTTTATATGTGCTTCTGTTCTGTTTTGTTCACCCAACGAGTGGCAGTCGCCCAACGAGTCCATTTATGCAGAATCTGTTTTTCAAAAATTATGCAGACTCGCCCAGCGACCACCACTCGCCCAGCAAATATTTGCGTTAATTTTCATCTGGAGCAGTAGCTGGGCGAGCCACTCTCGCCCAGCAAGTGTGGTTATTCTTGAATCCAAAAATTATCCAGGCTCGCCCAGCTAGCAGTAGTCGCCCAGCGAATAATTGAAGAAAATTCACTCTGGAACAGTAGCTGGGCGACCACTAATCGCCCAGCGACCAAGCTTCAGAAAAAAATAAAATAAAATAAAAATCGAATTTGAAATTGGAGGGAACTAGGACGCTCGCCCAACGAGCAAGCTTAATCGCCCATCGACTAGGACATGCTTTAATGCTGTCAGGTGGTCGTTGGGTCAAATTTGACTTTTCTAAAAACGAGGCTGCTCGCCCAGCGAGTGCGTCTCGCTGGCCCTAAAATCTCATATTTCCCCTCTTTTTCTTTCTCTTTCTCTTTCGAAAAACCCTAGCCGTTTTCTCTTCTCCCCTTGGGTGTAAGTCGCGCTGCTCTTGTGTGCTTACTCCTTGCCATTCCATATTCTTCTTGCACTCATCTTCATCAAGGTAATTATTTCTCATCTTCTTTCTCCTTTTTCCTTTCAATAATTTAGGGTTTTACTTAGGATTTCTCATTGTTGATTTTGAATCTATGGAAGTTTGTGTAACTTAGTGTTGTTCGATTATTGCATATAGAGTATTGTGTGTGAGTAGTGTGTTTGCAATTTTGATTGAGTCGTGTTCGCCTAGCGAGCTTGCTCGCGTTCGTTCTGCGACACTGTTCATCTGCTGCAGGTTTCGTCACTCGTCCAACGATTTGCTCGCCTAGCGAGTCTGTTACAGCAGCTTCTGTTGTCGCTGCTCGCCCAGCAAGTTGCTCGCCTAACGAGTGAACCTCTACAGCACTGTTTTCTTTTGTTATGTTTTGTTTGTTGATATTAGCATTGTTGTTTCTAACCTTGTTTTGTGGAACAATCTCTGTGCTGGTTAGCATTGTCACGCTGCTAGGCAGACAGGAAATAAATCAGTGACAGTGGTCACAGTGCGAGCAGGGCGCCTGGCGGCGTGTGATGGCTGTGCCAGACGGTGACGACGAAGCAGGGCGCCTAGTGGCGAGGTGGTGCCCGCCAGGCGGTGGTGGTGTAGTGAGGATACTGTAGACGCGTGGCACCTGGCGGTGTGTGATACCCGCCGGACGGTCTGGAGTGAATTCCGCCTAGCGGCGTAAGATGCGCGCCAGGCGGGTTTGGTCCAGTGATGGTGCGCGAGGAAATTTTTCTACACAGCTTTAGGGGATGTTCATGATGTGATGCTTTGGCTGGGGGCCCAATTACGAGTGTATCTTGTATTGGGATAACACGTGACCACTCTAGGTTTTAGCTTGGTGGTTTAGGAAGTCCAGTGGAGTGTGCGGGTTGTGGCTCGTACGGCGAGGTTTCAGATGATTGCCCTCTTCAGTGGATTCTGATAGAGATTTGGTAGTCTGGAAACAACTACAAACTTAGG
>Ga0209389_1005565_pt1 | contig 10755 bp, 7 predicted proteins | sample CowpearedBW_FD_187526 | JGI IMG/M metagenome (GOLD analysis project Ga0209389, IMG submission 187526) | Root nodule microbial communities of legume samples collected from California, USA - Cow pea red BW (SPAdes) (version 2) | ecosystem: Host-associated > Plants > Roots > Nodule | place: USA... | reverse complement strand
TATAAAGCGACAGCACTCGGGCTCTGTTGCGGCTCAAATCCTCCGCCGTGGCCCATATCAAGCCCATTCCCAATTCCCGACTCGCTTCTGCAACAACACAGGTTCGTAATTTCGTTTGTTTCGAGTACTGATATCACGTTAAACAAAATAAAGAAATAAATAAAACTAAAAGAGGCACGTGAATGGTGATTGAAGGTGAATCAGAAAGAACGTAGCGATGGAGAATTTGATCATATCAAACACGTTATGTAATGTTTGATGATCACTCATCCTTTTTTCATCATGTTCACCTTCTTTACCACATTGCAGAGAAACGAAATGAATGATTTAGGGTTTCTGAGATAATACCTTAATCCAAGTTGCGATGAGGAGTGAAGAGTGTATCTATGACGGCTTTTAAAGCGTTTTCATTACATGAATAACTCAAAGAAACCAAGCTCCCCTAGGTTTTGAATTTTGGGCCTTGTTTTCGGATTTTGCTTCCTGAACCCATCATTACTAAATGCAACCCCATGCTAATTGAAAAGACTAAAATATAATAAAAGGAGAGAAAATGTGGAAAAACTTGTTAAAAAAAACTTATTTAAAAAAAATATTAAATATATTTTGAAAGTTTGTTTTAAATATTATGTTCTAAAAAACCTGTTTCATAAAACATTTTTTGCATTCTGTAAATTTCATTAAAATTCATTTTGAAAATTTTATTCCAAAACTTTCACTACAAAAATCGTATTTTAGAAATTTCATAAAGTTTGTCATGAAAAATTTTCAAAATAAATAATCTAGAAGTTGCCCTCGTTAAAAATAAAATAGCTATTTTAAAAATTGAGTGTTATGCAAATCCGATTTTGGGGTACATAAAGAAAAAGTCTAGTGTTTTCGTTTTTTGTGAGCCTATTTTTGTTAGTTATCACTTGTTTGTCACTTGCTAACCAATGAGCATATATGAATAATACACTTAAAACATCACAAAAACCAAAATTTTAAAGGTTAACCAAACACAAAACATACAAAAATTAATTAAAAGTAGAAATTATAACACTTGAAAATGTTACAATTGGCATTGTATTTTTTTACACATTGCATTTTTGATCAATTATATATACACTTAGGAGTTTAACATTTGGTAACATATGTTCTTGACATGTGGCATAAAGTGAGGATATACTTCAAAAAGAGATGTAGACTTTTTGCTAGGAGGAAATACTTCAAAAGGGAGGAGATAAATAAGATCTGGGTTGATTTGCTTCTATCATGTGTCTATAAAAGAGATGTAAGATTTTCTTTCTTGCAACATAACATAATATTTTGTTTTTTCTTGTGTTTCTCTATTAAAATTTCTTTTTGTTTCCTTCAAACTGTTCTATTAATCCAAGATTTGGAGTTCTTCCTCTCACATTTAATATCATATTTTTGTTTTAATCTATATTGTTTTCTTTTTTTTTATTTGTATTTGTCTCTTCTTCTCTAAAAAATCCTTTCTTTTTATCTGAAAATTTTGACCGATTAACATCATATTTGTAGTTATTACCCTCTTCTATTCACATTTAGCCTAAGATTTATGTTACGTTTTTTGTTGTTGTTGTTAAAAGTGCAATAAACACGTGATCAAGGTTACACCCAAATAATTAAAATACTATGTAAAACTTGGTTATTCTGCTTAAAATATTTTGCTATTATGTATGAACATGAATATATCTTTTTTTAATGGCTATTTTTTTAGGTATAAACTCAAGCTTTGTGTAATGGATGCTATGAACCCTATAACTTTTGTGGGATTTGATCATAATGCTACTACAATACCGAAGAAATCTAGCTCTGATATCATTGACTCTTTGGAAAAGGTTTATTTTGTGATCTTTAATTTAAATAGATTCTTTGGAAAAGGTTTATTTTTGTGATCTTTACTTTAAATTTAAATTCCATATTGTTTGAGGTTTAAAATTCCATGTTTTTTATGTTTGGAGTATCATTTTGAAACATATTTTTAAAGCACAGTTTGAATAATGTTTTACTACATTTTGATTCACCAAAGTAACTTTTGTTATTTAGAATGCTACTTTTGAAAATATGCCTAAAGAGTTTGAAAGCCTCATTGATAAGACTTGTCCTTTCAAAGTTGAGTTCAAGATTGTCCATACTTCGAGATTTAATCAACCTTTTAGAGTAAAAGAGGTGTGCATGGACCAAAAAAAATCATTGAAAGCTTTAATGAGGGTATGCTAAAGTCAATGGTAAGATGTTGATTACTTTTAAAGTCTTCTAATATATTTGTTATTGTCAACAAGTTTTTATTCTTATTTAATGTTAATGTCAATATTAAAGGATCAATGCACTAAAAGTGTAGAATTGGAGAAACCCAAATAGTCAACTAATGATATGTCACGTGATAGCATTGCAGAGGTATTTCAACATTTCAAAATTATAATTTGCTCCACTTATGTATTGAATCCCAAATTTCGAATGTGATTTTTCAGAATTTGTTGACGAAGTTTACTAAAGAATCAACTCATCTTGAGAGACTAATCGTTGATTTGACTATTCATTTACTTAAAAGAGATTGTGAATCTTTGCCGCTAGAAAACCAGAAATTTCCCTTTAAGATGTAAAGAAGAAATGTTCATATTAAGAAGTGACTTTTGTAATTTGAACTTAAATTGTGTGAAGTTTTGTGCTTTGTTCTTGTTAAGAAGAATTTTTAATATGTTTATGTTGTCAAGTTTTTTGTGTTATGTTTTCATTAACAAGACTTTTTAATATGTTTGTGTGTTTGGTGTTTGTCATATGTATTAGATCGAACTTATGTTAATTGTGATATGTTATTTATTTATTTTTTTTATTTATATTTTTCCTTTTATTTGTATGCTTTTTACTTTTTTTTAGCTTATTGAAATTATAAATTGTTGGTTGAATAACTAGTTGTTGATATCTTTCTTGGATTGATTGTTTTTTAGGTCTAAAAATTTTGTGGAGCTTGATATCGAAGAAAATCATCCTTTGACACTCTTAACTATGAGGATAGAGTTTGGAATCTATTTTGCTTTATGTTTTTTGATAGATTTATTATTTTCAACAACTTTGTTTATTGTCTTGTTATGTTTACTATTGTCAGTATTGAAGGATTTAAAATATGAGAGTGTATAATTGGAGAAAGTCAAGCATTCAAGTAATCAAATGTCCCATAAATCTTCTTTACAGACAGAAAATCAAAAATTGTCATTCAAGATGTTCAGAAGAAATGAACATTGAAAGCTGAGTTTTGTAATTGTATGTCGAGAATAAGTGTGAACTTAACATTCAAACATGTTTCATGATAGTATTTGAGTTATTTACAATGTTTGACATATTTTTACTTTAACGCTAACTGAGAAATACGAAAAACATGTTTAGAACGTCAAATAAACTTAAAAAAATTTGGTTAAAAGAACTAAATCCACTTATTTCTAAAGATGATATTTTTAGTGTATTTATTACTAATGTTGGTAAAAATATGAAAACAAATTTTCAACACTTAAACAAATGAACAACCTATTAAAAAAAATATAAACTACTATAGTTATATCGTAAAAAAAAAATCAAATAAGTATTTATTTGAAATGAATCTTAAGCATTTGTTTAGATAGAAAATTTTATAATTTAAAAAATATACTAAATTTTAATATTTTATTATTTTAATATTTTGTTTGAATAAAAGAATTCTAAAATTTATTGAATTTTAATCTAATTTGTTTTAATAGTTCATTTCAATTAGTATTAAATACAAAAAATATTTTATTATTAACTTAAAAAATTAGTTTGTGATGCTATTCAGTCAATAGTTTTTTTTTTTTTATCAAATCTGCTAAAGGAAAATTAACTAATGTTGAAATGTTTTTTTTATTAATTTCTATTAAGGTTATTTTAATCAATGATTAGTAGATGGATTTAGTTCTTCAAAGGAATTTCTTTGCCAAATTTTGGTTCAATTAATTAAGATTCGCTAATGATTATCCACTTTGTTCTTTATTTTTATTTTTTTATTGTCTCGAAAAAGAATTCAAAATAAATTGGAGATATTAATGTACTATATATTATTCTAATTTCATATATACATTCAATAAAATAAAAAATTTATAAATAAACTATTACATAATAATATCAGTGAAACTCACATATATCACTTTTAATATCAAAATCAAATTGTTAATGACATGTTTGTTTCATTTTGTACATTGTTTATTCTCATGAAAAAGCTTTATTTATGCATATAGCACAAACGCAGTATGGCTACTATATACAGTATATAATGAAACATTGATTGACATTATTATTAATTAAGTTGTTACTTATTAGGAGAATACAGATACTAGTAATTGTTGGAATTTAATGCTTTGTATAACCATCACTAAAATTATATGGTTTATGATCAAACACATGTCTCAATGAAACTAAAAGTTTCAACACTATTGATTATATATCTATCCATATTATCCTCTTTGATTTGGACTATTGCAAGAAGTCAAATTATCATTGATCATATTTTTTAAATATATTTTAGTCATTCTGAATATAATTTCTGTAAAAGTATTTGTTAGTTTTAAATCTTGATATTTTTGAACTTCTTTTTCTAACCATTATCATTGGTTATAGTTAATTGGATTATATAATTGAAAATTATTAATTAATACAATAAAAGAATATTTCAAATTAAGATATAGTAATTTTTAAGTATGTAACTCAATTAAATAATATATTACTTTTATCTTTTCATTTAATAATTTTTAAAATTTATTTTAATAAAAAATTATTATGTGTTATTTAGAGCTTATAAATGACTCTCTATATAGGTATTTTAAAATTATTAATTATAATATATTACAATTAAATGTAATAAAATTTATTTATCACTTATTTATATTCTTATGTAATTTAAAGATAATATATAACAATATATAAAGAGAATTCTTTGTTTTGTGTTCATATTTCATAATATCAATTCTATCCTTTACAATTTAATTATTTATTAAATTTTTTTAAAATTAACGGTTATTCTTACCTATTTTCTATATCTTTTTTATTTATTTTTATTCATGAACAATTAATTTCTCTATTCATTTCACTTTATTTTTAATAAATATAAATTTATTTTATGTATTAACTTAATAACATTACACTATTATCATTTACTAACATACTATCATTCATATTTAAAAAATGTGTACACACAGGTGCGACAGAGCCTGTATTTACGCTAGTATAAGATAATTATTTTAAATATATTTTATGTCCTGTACTTTTTTGCTATTTTACAATCTTTACCAAATTGTTATTTTTTGGCTCTTTTTTATTATTAATTATAATTAATTTAACAAAATATTAATTAAAAAAATAGATAACGTTTTAGTGTATAACTCGATTAAGTAAAATATTCAATAGTTTTTTTTTATCAATATGATAGTTATATATAATTGACCTTTATTTTTAACATATTATATATTAACGATGTATTTTTTTTCTATAATTTTAAATAATATTATTTTTTTCTTTGAATAACACTTTTGCATATATGTTATTTTATAACAATAATAATAATAATAATATATTTTTGTATTACATACAATTATAATATTATAATAACCAATTCCGAAAATATAAATCATCATTTATATTTTCATCTTTAGCGACAAAATAGGATAGAAGTTTTCTTACTTTCGACCTAATTTCAATGATAGAAGTTTTTTAATGTACTTTATTCTGCCCTTATAACTAAGGAAAGAAAAGTCAACAAAGATTATTTATATTACTAAGGGCAACAGAGATGGAACAGTTCAATGACATTTAAATTATTGAGACAAAACTTAAATATTGAATAAATGAGACACAAGAGGTGTCAAGGAGTTTGGATTTAATAGGAATGTTTGAAAATCAAACACTACTTTTTTTCAAGATGATACAAAATGTCAGAGAATATCATAATAATAAAACAATAATATTATGATAGGATAATAACCAAATTCGATATAATAACATGATGCCTAATATATTTATTGTTTCTTATACACAACAAAATAAAGTCTTACGATATAACATATTATATTTAGCAACAATTTTTTTACTAAAATTATTTATAACTTTTAAAAAACGTTTTCAATTATTTTTATAAATTATGACAACTATTCAAAACTAAATATTAGTTAAATTATAAAAATTCATATTTATTTATATAACTATTTTCATTTTGTACACAACTTTAAATGAGTTAAATATGTTCTTATTTTTAAAATTGTAAGTGAAATTGAAATTTATTCATGTTCTAAATTTTTATATATTATGAACCTTGTAACGTCCCATAGAGAATAAATTCTATAAATGAAATGTCACACAAAATATAATATAACAGAGCAACACCAAGAGGTACACATGTATAAACCATTACAGTTATCTAGAATGTATTAGAAGAGAAACCTAAGGCACACTACGATACCATTAAAAAAAACAAAAAGTAATAGTTTGACAGTTGATCAAAAGCTTGTTCCTAGAGCAAGATATTACATAGGCAACAGTACCTATAGAGGTTACTTGAAGGAAAAAAGATCCAACCCAAGCCTGGATATACTGCAGAATTTCCATCACCCTGGTGATAACTAGGGGTTTCCACATCTGCTCACATCAATAAACTGATGATCATTGCAAAAGGAAAAACCACATCCAAAACACACAATCAAACAGAAAAGGTAAGCTAGAGTATAAATCATTTTAACATGTTATGGCACACAAATACTTAAAACATATCGTAAACATGCAACAAGATAGGCAAAAAATTATGTGATAGCAAACAAGTAAGACTCTAAGACTCAATTATCTCGATACATATAATCTGTCGGATTCACTGGATGTTTGCACTTGTGGTGGCCTCTACTGCTATGCATAGCCATTGCCAATGGGTTTCACCCTACCATGCACAAGGTTAGCCTTCAAACATTTAAGGCCATTATCCTGCCAAAGACTAGGGCTTCTTGCTACTCTCACCACTTGAGTCAGTCTGCTCTACGTGAGACTAACTGACTATTTAGAGTTTTAGGATGCAATCCTTACTTGAATCCTTACCTAATTATATACACTAAGGCACCACCACGAAACCTTACTAAGAGGTTCGTGGAATTACGTCCATCACATAAGGCACCACCATGAGATCTCACCAAAAGATTCATGAAATTACATCCATCACATATGGCACCACCATGAGATCTCACCAAGAGGTTCATGGAATTACGTCAAACTCATACCATAGCCATGTTTCACCAACCATAGATTTATCATGCATACCAATCTCATGCCAATATACAACCAACCACCCAATCATGTTTCATACGCATATTCATACCAAGCTCATCAATTCCAGCCCATAAATCATTTAATACATGCATATTCACACATTTCATCCTTTAAATAGGGTAATCCAATCAATCATGTGACCATCAACCAAAAACAGAGAAGAAAATAGTACTTGAGCACATCCCTGCACAATTCTCGTTCAGGTTGGAAGCACTCGCTCAGGCGAGAGAGGTTCTCTCCCTCAGGCGAGCTCCTTTCGCCTAGGCGAGAGCTCGAGCAGTGGAACAATGAGTTTTTGCATTTTCTCGCTTAGACAAGACCTCATCGCCTGAGAGAGATGAGTTATCGCTCAAAACAGGAGCTCATCGCTTGAGCGACAACGCGAACTAAAACCTGGGAGGGTTTCTGGTACTCTCGCTTAGGCGAGACCTGCTCGTTTGGGCGAGAATATCAGGTTTCTCCATTGTTCGTGCAGACAAGCCAAGAAAACTAGACAAGGCCACATCCAGTTCAATCTCATGCAAGCATAAACGTCAATCAAGCATTTTAATCATGAAACAGAAGCCAAACAACAACATATTGCAAAAATGTGAAAAATCCTAGCTTCCCTTACCTAGAAAATGCTAGCAAAACTGCACAAACAATCGAAAAGAGCACCACTGAACGTGGCAACTTGCAAAACCGGGAGTAGAGTTCGATTACCCAACGGAGGAACTAGCTCAAACCCTAGTAGAGCTCTGAAAAGAGAGAAGAAGGAGGTTGAGAAAGGGGTTTTTTGCAAAGTGAATGCATAATGAAAGGAAGCAAATGGCTGTAAGGGGTCTTGGGTACCCTATGGGCCGACCTTAGGCCCAACAGATAAGGTCAGACCCTTAAACATTCAGAGCAAAAAGAGTGGGTCTTACAAACCTCAAACTTTAAAAATGAATGGCATATACTTCTTTTAAGCCAACAACATTAACTTTTTTTGTATGTGTTAAACGATATTTCAAATTCACCTATGAGATGAAATATGATAAATTGTGTAAACAACTCAAATATGAACCTAAAAAAAAGTTAACAATTAACGTCTTTGAGTAATAATAAGGACTATATCCTTTAATTTTTTTAAAGTTTGAGGACAAAAATATATCAACGTTTGAGATATAGACGAATCCCAATTTCGATGTAAAGACTAAAAATATATTTAACTCATTTTAAATTTATAATTAATATCTTCATAAATATTTAAATTTATTGTTATTTAATTTGATATTATAATAAGTAATATAATTTAAATTTATATATCCTACTAATCATAAATATAAATATATGAGGTGATATATTAAATAAAAAATTACAATATATATTATCATCTACACTATTGCATAAAAGAGATTTTCAAGTGTGCACATCTGGTTTTTATTTTTATCTTTTAAATAATTGTTTTTTAAATTAAAATAATTATTTTACCTTTTAAGTACCATTTTTTTTTATAATTTACCATTTTTATATTAAAATAACTATTTATAATTAAATTATAAGAATTATTTATATTTTCTTTTATAATTATAGTAATAATATATGTGACATCGAATTTAATAGAATAATTCTAATAAATAAAGCACCACATAATTATAAATAATTATAGCACATGAGATGAAGTATAAAGGATTAATTATTACAATTATCCCACATATACTGAAAAAAATGAAATACGACTTAAACATAAATAGTTGAACATGAAATCGTTTCCAAAGCAAGGAATTACAATTAAAAAGGAAATGTTCTTCAAAATAGACTCAATAATGAGTCAGATCCAAGGCAGAGCTAAACTACACTACAACGTCTCCAACACCATGGTGATCATCAGGGGTTTCCATATCTCCTCACACCAAATATTTGGTGATCATTGTAAAAAAGGAAAACCAAACAGAAAAACAGACACAAAAAGAAGGATAAACTAGAGTAAAATAAAATAACTTTCATCATATATATATATATATGTATATATATATATATATATATATATATATATATATATATATATATATATATTAAAGGGTGCAACTATTATTGGATTTCCCTTATCATCCCTAAGGTTAGGGAGTTGGTATTGTGTTTTTGGAGGTAGTTCGGTTTGAACCTTTTCTCCATCTTTGAGATGCCATATCGTGATGACATTAGTGGTTTTGAAATCTATGATTTCTTCTTGGAAAGGATATTTTATATCATTTTTGATGGTATAAGAATGAAACCAATCAGAAAATGGGATATTTAGTTTTACCTTTTCAAGAAAATTGTAACAGATTTCTTGAATAATAACTCTTTTAGAATTTTGGTAATTTTTAAAAAACCAATTTCTTTGAGGTTGTAATTCCTTCGAATAAAAATTATTTTGAAGTGACTCTTTATCAATAACGAACTTAGATGTTATCATAAGGTTCATTAAGAGAAGAATAGGTTGGAGATTGAATAGATCTATGATCTTCATCTTCATTTTGTTGGTAAACGTGCCTAGGTATGGAATTAATTGTTTTTATACCTTGGAGATTGGCTTCAGGAGTAATTATTCTAGAAGAACTACCCCGATAAGTATGTTGTGAGGCTGTTGAGAAGGATCTCCTAGCAGAATTGTATTCTGATCTAGCAGCCTCAGATCTGGAGGAAAAGGAATTTCTTCTGTCAAAGATGATTTCTACTTTTCCTGTCTTAGTTTGTCTTATTTCCTGAAGTTCAGGAGTATGTCTTGAAGCACTAGGAGTAGCCCTATCTAACAGCCAAGAAATGGGTAAATCGACTTCATCCCATTTGATGAGTCTAGGGATTGTGACATTGGCTTTGACCATGTTAATGACAAATAAGGTAGTCTCCCTATCGGTAGTTTTCAGTAGAACTCTAGAGTTATAGGTATTCATAATCTTGTACTGAATTTTATATAGCAATGCTGCGGGAATAGGCCCCTCCTTCATGTTTAAACCATGAAGCCTAATGTTTAGAAATAATGAGTCTAGAATATTTCTATCCAAAAGACTCATTGTTTTGTTGGGAAAACAATTGAAATATACAGGACCATGTCCAAGACTTGTTTCTACAGTTCCTATTAAGGAATCATAAAAATCATTGTGCCTAGTATCTCTAAGGCTCATGAGAATTGAGGCGTTAAGACCTTCTCTAACTAAAGGTTTAACTTCTACTTGAACACATCCTATGTGTAAATATTTGTATTTTCTGGCATGTGCAGCTACTGATTGTTTTGTGAAAAGATGAAATTCTTCTCCGGCTTCAAGGTCGAGCGGAATATTGTTTTTCGTTGTTTTGATTATGTAATCCGAATTTCAGACATGTTTGTTTTCTTCTGGGATATACAGTTCATCCTGTGGAATCTTCGGTATTTCCCAGTTATCTATTGCTTGGTTAATATCTTCAAAGCAAACTTCTTCTTCGAAGATATTATTTCTT
>Ga0209389_1005554_pt1 | contig 10762 bp, 13 predicted proteins | sample CowpearedBW_FD_187526 | JGI IMG/M metagenome (GOLD analysis project Ga0209389, IMG submission 187526) | Root nodule microbial communities of legume samples collected from California, USA - Cow pea red BW (SPAdes) (version 2) | ecosystem: Host-associated > Plants > Roots > Nodule | place: USA... | reverse complement strand
GGAGGTCTCGGCATTGGCACTTGCTGCTGTGGTGGAAGCGTGGAAGAAGCAGGGTAGCCATACTGGGAGCCTTCAGGGAACCCCCCACCAGAATTGGGAGGCAGTCTAGCTCCGTAATCCCCGGAAACCGGCCCACCCATCTGCGAATTACCATTTCCACCACCAATCCCATGGCCATACCCACCACCACCAGAAACCTGAACCGGATTGTTATATGGTGGCACCGGGTGCTGTATTCCATAGCCATTCCCACCATATCCACCATACTGAGGTACCATCATAGGACCTTGTTGTTGCATCTGTTGCTGCGGATGCTGTTGTTGTTGCTGCTGATGCTGCGTGTGTTGATGCTGATGTTGATCCCCTCCAAACGGTTTCGTCTTTTTGCTATCCACAGCCAATTTGCAAATCACTTGGTGCCCATCAATGGTCTTAACCGGTTCCGCCAACGAAGCCCTCGCGCCTTCCTCCGTTTTATAAACGAAAAAAGCGAAACCCCTCGATTTTCCGCTCGATTTGTCAAACCCTAGAGGCCCTTCCTCGACCTCTCCGAACTTAAGGAATTCGCTCAGTAGTTTATCCGAGGAGATCTCGAACGGCACGTTCCCCACGAAAACCTTCCTTGCTGATACGTCGCCTGAGCCCCCAGGTCCACCAGCAGCGGCTAGTTGCGTTACCGTCATGCGTCCGTCGATTTTCTTGCTGGGGTCCTTCAGCGCGAGGATGGCGCCATCCACGTGGCGAAACACCACGAAGCCATAGCCCTTGGACCGTCCCGTGGCCTTGTCGAAGATCACGATGGCCTCGTCGAGTTCGCCGAACGCGGAGAACACGCTGCGCAGGGTCTCGCTGGTGGTTTCGCCGGCAAGTCCACGTACGAACAGCTTACGGAGAGTGGAGTCGCGGTCCGCGACGGCGCGCACGGCGTCGAGGACATCGGAGTGGCGTAGCGATGCTGATTGGAGAAGGTCGAGGAGCTGTTCCTGGGAAAACGGACGCAAGATCTTGCGGATGTCTTCCGCGGCCAGGGGGGCGGCTGGGGTGACGGTGGCGGTGGGGAATGCTTGGGAGGGTGGTGACGACAGAGAATCAGCATCGCCGTTCTCTTCGGTCTTGCGCTTCTTCGAGAAGTCCATGGTGCGAAGAAGATTTGGGAATTAGGGTTTCAAAGGGATAGGTGTTAAGTGAAGTTACAAAACCAAATCAAGTGTTCCTCTGCACACAAACTGAAGAGAATCTGTTTCTGTGTATTTATAGGGATGAACCTTATTTGCGTTGCGAGCGGTAGACACTGGTTTGAACACGTATGTTTGTGCGTGCAAACGTGTTTATATTAATTTAACAACAAAAGAATATTTTAAAATAATATTATTATTATTTCAATTTTATACAAATATTTATTTCAATATGTTGGGTTACTTTTAAAACTTTTCAGTTTCAATTAAAACAATTTAATATGTTTATTTTTTATGATAATAAAAAATAAAAAATTTATTATTTATTATTATTGTGAGATTTTAAAAATTATAATAATTAGAAAAATATATAAATATGGTTAAATATTGTAAGTAAAAGATAAAAAGTTTGTTAGTTGTAATTTAAAAGATTTATTAAATTATAATAAGAGATAATGAAATATTTTGTATATGTATAGTTAAAATAATATTTAATGGGATATTTTAAAATTAATATATAATAGAGATAATATATGTAATAGAGGACGAGAATATAAATTATATTATATCGATATAAATATAATTAAGATTTTTATAATTTATTTGGGTGACATATGTTATTAAAATTTTAATTAGTTTATCATAATATTTTGTGCCTTAAATCTAGAGCGAATTGGGTTAGAGTTGAGACATTTAAATAATTAAGTATTCAGAATTCTTAATTGGTTTAAGGAGTGAAATGTGGAGAGTTTTTTGAAAGAGGGGTAAGTTGAAGATTAAAAAGGATTAGTTTAAGCTTTGGAGTATCCATGTGAGGGGAGCTAACTATTCTAACTTGCTTTGTATCTTATTTGTGAATGTATACGAGTTTTGGTGGTGTATTGATGTGTGAGAAATCTTGTATGGGTAAGGGAAGATTGTTGACATGTTTGTGTGTGTCTTGCAGCAAGAGATGGAGTGTTGGGTTCTTAGTGAGCTATGTATACCCTATCCGTCTCCAGTGTTGAGTAGGAGAGGTTTTAGCTCCATGGGAGCAAATGACTAGTAAACTTTGCATGGTGGTACAACTAGTGAGCTTTGCATGTAAGTCTCTTCGAGAGAACATGGAGAGTGAATTATGTCCATAAGACTTTGGGAGAAATGAGGAGTTCTAGCACTTCTGCTCAGCAAATGGCTGGTAAGCTACGTGCATGACTTACAATTGGAAACTTGATATTTGCTTAGTTCTCAAAGAGCGACTGAAAACTCTGTGAGAGGGTGTAACAACTGTTAAAGTGGTTCATCAAATGGCTTTATGTGAACATGTTAGATTGAGATCCTTGAACTAGAGACAACACATGTGTTTGTATGATGTGTTGTTTTAGTTTATGATTTTGTTTTACTGAAAATTATTTTTGAACTTATAATGGAGTGAAAATTGTTGTTATGACAACTACTGTTTACATTAGCTCACCCTTCTTTTTGGTGATTTTGGTTTTCACCTGCGATGATCATATTTTTATACAAAAGAAAATGATAGTGTTGAGGACATAAATGAGATGAGAATTGTGGGGACAGTTATGGGAGTAGTTGTCTTTAGTCATTTTTTTAAAGTTTCTTTTCCATTATTACTTTGATGATTATATATTTTTGAAACGAGATACATATTTCTTTTATACATTAGTGAACAAAGATGTTTTTGTTTATGTTAAACAGTGGTATCAAAGTTTTTAGTTACTTATATTTTGGATATAAGTGTGAGATAATACTATCTTAGTATAACCTCGGTGATGATGTTACAATTATAATTATAAAATTAAGGTATAATTATTTGGATAATACCCAGTTTGGAGGTAGTGTCTCAAATAGGTACCCGATTTTAAAAAAAAGTGTCAATTGCGTCCCTAAATACGTTAATGTGCATCAATGTAGTCCATTTTTTTACGCCATTAGAATGTTTAACATTGACTGATTGAGGTTGGTCTGTAATTCAATTTTTGAACATGTGGAAGTTATGCAACTAATGATGTGGATATATGTGGGTGGTAATGTAAATTAGAAATGAAAAAAAAAAGGAACTGTGGATTTGGAAAAGTTAACTTTGTCGAGGGGAAGAACATCAGGAGAAGAAGACGAGGAGAATTTGATTTGGGTTTCACTGGCATTCGTTAGTGAAAGTTTAGTTCAAAGGCGTCATTGAGAGCGACATGGCTTGGATCATGGATGAAAGGTGCGTATTTCTTTGTCTTATATTGGTTTGGCTGGTGAATTCAGGGTTTTATGAGTGTATTGAAATTGTGATGATTTATGATGTTTAAGTTCACTATATTTGATGTTTTTTCTAGTATTAATGTTTCGCTCTTGCTTTTGGTAATGTGGTTGAGTCAGTATTACTTTATTGCTTTGGTCCCCCACTATATGTGACAACGACGATGTTGAGGTTATGGTGTGGTCCCCCTTTGTAAATTTTGTTGTTGTCTTGGTGTCTTGGTGGTATGGTATGTAAATTGTGTTTTGTACTTTGGGCATTTTTATATTTGATAGGGATATATAGATAGGCATATAATAATTTAGATGAACGAGGAAATTTTCGAAGTGGTATTTCACCATAGGGGTAGGTTTGTCAATGATGGGTCACTAAAATACGTTGGAGAGAGCAATAGTTTATTATGTGACCCAAACATATGGAGTTACTTTGAGATAATGTCAATTTTGAGGGAAATGGGTTATGTGAATGTGAAAGAGTTGTGATATTCAGTAGGTGAAGGTTCTAGGTTGGAAGGAAGGTTGGAGTTGTTGAGAGATGATACATGTGCATCTCATATGGTCAACATTGCCACACTAAATGGTCAAGTGCACCTTTATGTGGTGCACTTTGTGTGTGTGAACCTCAAGTAGTACATATGTTAGAGAACCAAGTTGTTGTGGATGGTGGGAGTGAGGGTGCGACACAGGTTAATGTGGAGAGGGAGGGTGACGACCAAGGTCATGTGGAGGGGGAGAGTTAGGACCAAGGTGTTGTGGAGGGTGGGAGTATGTGGATGGTGAGGCCAAGGAAGAAGTTGCGTGGGAGTGAGGCAGAGGATAATGTAGAGGGTAAGGGTGAGGAAGAAGATGTTATGGAGGGTGTGAGTGAGGCAAAGGATAATGTGGATGGTAAGGCTGAGGAAGTTGGTGTGGAGGCAGGCTGTGAAGGTGATGATGACTTTGAGGTCACTAGTTGGACTGAGTCTGAAGGGGAAGTCACGAGTGAAGATGAACTTTTTTATGTTAGAATCAAAGGAGATGAGTTGGAAGATGAATTGTATGATGTTAGAATTGAAAGACATAAAGTGGATGGAGCAAGTGGGTGTTCTAGAACAAAGTCAAAGGTTAAAGATGTGTATGATAGGGGGTTGTCTGATACTGAATGATAGTCAAAAAAATTAGATAGTTTTGAATATAGTGATACAATAGATGGTGATAGAGACATGTATGGTCACTTTGGGATATTCTTAATGCCCAAAAGTATGGAGGACTACCATTGGGAAGTTGGGACGTACTTCGCTGAAAAAGAAGAATTCACTGAGGCAATTAGAACTTATGGTGTACACAGTGGTAGAAAACTTAAGATTTTTAGAAATGACAAAAGAAGAATTTGTATGAAGTGTTTGGGTGCCAAGGTAAAAATGTAAGTGGTATGCATATTGTGCTTATAAGGTTGCAAAAAGTACATTGCAAATAAGGAAGATTATCAACATCCACACATGCAGTAGGGAATTTAATGTCTGTTTAATGACTTCAAAGTGGTTAAGTGGGAGGCTAGAGAAGACATTACGTGAGAACTCAAATATAAAGCTAATTGACTTGAAAAACAAAATAGGGAGGAAATGGAACATTGGTGTTTAAAGGTCTATGACCTTTATGTATAAGACTATGGCATATAAGAACATTGATGGATCATTCTAAGAACAATATAAATGAGTTTATGACTATGCACATGAACTTTTAAGGTCAAATCCAGGTTCAACTGTGAAAGTGCATGTTGATAAGAATGAGGGCAATACAATATTCAAACGATTGTATGTTTGTCTCAAGGTTTGTAAAGATAGCTTCTTGGCTTGTAGGCTTATAATTGGTGTGGATGATTGTTTATAAAGGGAAAATATTAGGGGGGGAATTGTTAAAACCTGTGGGCAGAGATGGAAATGATCAAATGCTTCCTTTGGCATACACGGTTGTTGAAGTTGAGAATAAGGAAACATGGACATGGTTTCTTGATTTGATGATTGAAGACCTACGTGGGGCTGAAATTTGTTCCACATTCACATTTATGTCTGACCAACAAAAAGTAAGTTCTACATTTTATTTCTGACAGCTTTTAAGGTTATTTATGACTTGTGACAATATAACAATGACTTCTTATACACTAAATTTTGTAGGGACTGTTGCCAACATTACAGGAATTATTGCTTGGTGTGGATCAAAGGTTTTGTGTGCGACACATATATTCTAATTTCAGGAAGAAATTTCCAAGCAAAAATCTGAAGCATTTATTATGGAAAGCAACATATTACACATAGCCTCAAGCATGAAAGGTTGTCATGAGGGAGATTAAAGACTTCAATGTGGATGCTTTTAAGCACTTGATGCAAATCCTCCCAAGGCATGTATTAAACATTATTTTTATCCAACTCTCACATTGTCTATTGTTTTTAATGCCATTTATTTTGTTTGGAAGCAGATCTTGGTCTAGGTCTAGATTTACATCAAGACCTACCTGTGACATTGTTGTGAATAACATGTCTAAGGGTTTCAACAATATAATAGTGGATGCTAGGAGTAAGCCCATCATAACCATGATGGAAGAAATATGAATGCACCTTATGAAGAAATAAGCATCGTATAGGAAGAAGATACATGCATTTGAAGGTTCCATTTGCCCAAAAATTAAAGACAGACTAGAGAAGGAAGCATAAAAGACTAAATATAGGTTACCAATGTAATATTGTTCATAGTTTATTCATTAAGTCTGATTCCCTTATGCATTGGTTTATTTTGCTTTATCTTCATTAAAAATTGGTTTGGACAAAAAACTTTTTTAGGTCAACCATACTTCCATGATTGGGGAAAAGTTTGTAGTAGACATAGACAAACAAGAATGTAGCTGTAGGAAATGGACCATAACAACAATTCCCTACTATCACGCATTTACTACCATCAAATTTTTAAATTTGAATGGAGAGGATTACCTCCCACAGTAGTTTTTGAAGTCAACCTACGAAGAGACATACTTGTCAATGACATATCTTGTGAACGAACCTCATCTATGGAAAATGACCTTTTACTATGATGTTTTGCCTCCTACTAAAAGAGTCTTGCCTGAAAGACCAAAAAAGAAATGAATGTCTTGGAGCTGAAGAAGGATGACACATAAGTGAGGCAAGGTGGAATACATAAAAGATGTGTGAATGCAGAGCACTTGGACACAAACAAAATAGCTATCCCCAAGCACCTCAAACATAGCAGCAACCAACTCCATCAAGTACACAGGAAGGAACAACAATTATTGAACATGCTGAAGGAACTGAACCAAGCCAGCTAAATGAATCACTTCAAACAACTCAACCTACTTAACCAACTAAAATTAGTGGTGGTCAGCACACTGAAATTAGTGGAGCCAATGGTGCCATCAGAACCACATCAGCCAAGTCACCCAATATAGGCAACTCAAAATTCTTCATGCCAAGATACCCAGCTACCTCAACCAAGTCCGATTTCTTCATGCCATCAAATGCAACCAACAACAAGAACCATCTACTGAGAAAAGTTGTCATGTAGCAGAGGCTCAATTTGGAAGCCATGAAGACATGATTGCAACTGTTTTTTTTTTTGGAGTTGAATATGTATTTCCTTTTTATTTGATCCAATTTATTTTGGAAGGAAAAATTTCTATATTTAAATGCTTAGCAGGTGATTTTATTTAGAACATTATGTGTTTTGAAGAACATGTTTATGTACTCAAATGCACTTTGGATTAATATCTTTTGTGTCCATTTGGAATTTATTCATCTATCTTTTGAGCAAAAAATTACGTATATGATTGACTCCATTTAGGATTTTATTCATCTGTGTGTTCAGCAAAAGAAATACGTATATGATTGAGTCCAATTGGGAATAAAAGAACACCTTATTTGGAGTTAACTTTTATAATTCATGTTTTTATTATGCACCTTATATTGATTATCATTCCGTGCATTACTCAAACAATTCATGTCCTTAGATGGGCACCTTATATTGCTTATCACTCATGAGTCTCTGTAAATTACTCAAACAATGGATTCATTGAACAATATTACTCAAACTTCTCATTCATTCAATAACAATTCATTACAAAACCAAACAACGAAATACATAGCTTCTTACTCATTGCACAACCTGACTTTTACAACATTTCAGTAGCTATTTTGTATCAACTTACAAACCAATATTACAATTAATCAAACAAAAAAAAGTATAATCGTAGTTAAAAACTTAACAATTTCTCAGAAACCACAAGTGATTTTTCCAGATTATAGATTTTTCTCCTTTGTCTCCTAATGGTAGCATCTCTCTCATCCCATTTATCTTCATTGAATCATTTGAAGTAATTGCACCATTTAAATAGGTCATTTGCACCACTCCACTATTCACAACAACCAATAAAAACAAATTATTTGTTAACATAAAAATGTGATTGTGAATTACAACTTTAATCAAAATTAAATTTAAATCATACATCTAATCTAACCTTATAGTTATGGTAGACCCAAAATTGTTTTCTAGCATTCTTAACTATTTTAGCCACTCTCAACATAGCAACCTCCCTACAATATCAAATTGGGGTTTCACCCAAGCCCTAATACGAACCAGCATGGGAGGAGACATTGTGCTTCTATGTACCCCATAAAGAACAAGAACACATTTCATTGCAAGACATTGCACAATTCAAAAACTAAGACCTCATTGGGGATCAACAAGAAACTGCAAAGGAAAGGAAATAAAGGAAGAACATAGCGCACACCCAATTCAGGAATTAGGGCACAAGTTCATAATTCTCCCTTAATAGAGGAAACCACATCATTGTGCAATTATGTTTTTAGACACAAATCCATTTTAAATTAACACGTATATGTTTCCCATTGCCACATCACCACATTCTTAACATCGTATGTGATAATCTAATGGGATGGACTGCATTGGTGCACATTAACGTATTTGGGGAAACAATTGACACTTTTTTAAAATCGGGTACCTATTTGACATACTACCCCTAAATTGGATACTATCTGAGTAATTATACCTAAAATTAAATATAATGAATTTTTATAGTTTTATTGTAAGTATTTTTTTATACATTTTGTAGGCAAATTTTAATTTAAAAAAATGTCACATCGAAAAAACGGTTAAATTTAAATAAACGGTCACTTAAAAGGTAATATTGATAAAATAATTATTTAATTTAAGACAAACTATTTAAAGGGTAAAATTGAAAAACAAATATGGACACCAAAAAGAGGAATTATCTTTATATATAGGTATAAATATTACAAGATATTATGAAACATCTCTTAGATATTTATAGTTAATACTTTATAATATAATAACTTACTATTATTCTTTATTAGGGATGACAACGGGTCGGATTGGGCACAAATAGTGCCTACGTGCAACCCGACCCACAACAAAAAAATCCACCCATTACCCTTCCCTCTCGTTACCCGTGCAGGTATCCATTTAAAAAATACTTGCGAGTTTTTTTAAACTCGTGGATACTCGTGGACACCCCCGCGAATATTTAAAAAAAATATTTTATAAATTTTTAAAATAAAATTTAATTAAAATTATAAAAAAATGAATGAATTAAATTTAACTTAATAAAATATAAATTAATTTTAATTTTTTGTGGGTAACAAATACCGGCAGGTACGGATAGTATGATACCTGCACCCGACCCGTTTATAAACGAGTATTAAAATACTCGCTACTAGTTACCCACTACCCGTAGGTGATAAATACCCGCAAATACTAACTATCCGTCATGGATTTTATCCGCGAATACCCACAAGCAAGGGTATTTTTGTCACCCCTACTCTCTATCTCCAAGATATTATGATATAATACCTCACGATATAATAATTGATTATATAATATCTTCAATGTATAATACATTGTTATCTTTATGTATGTTTAATATATTTGTTTACTTATACCTACAAATACACCATTTCACCACCACAAATGGATTGGAGACTCAATCATAAACTCAACTATGAGACTTAACTCTTATAACTTCTCATTTATTGTTTGTCTAATACATATCATTGTTCTCTTATGGACTTAAGCATCAGAGAGTCTTTTGCAAGCAATTCTTCCCTTTGTTTCTCTTCAATTCTCAAGACTTCCTCACCAAGAATCGTCAACCCGACATTCAAGAACTTAATTGTGACTCCTCGACACGTTTTGGTAAGAACATCTATAGAAAAATAAATTTTATTATCAAATAAAATTAATATAATTATATTTTTTTTATATCATTTTATATTTATCAAATAGTTTCACTACTAATTTTACTAAAAAAATTATGATATAATAAATTATTTCATGAATTTCCAGTTTATAAAGGGAAAGTTTATAATTTACTTCATACCAACTAGTTTTTCAAAATAAATTAACTCATAAGCTACGATCGTATATATATTAGTAATTAGATTATTATTTAGAAACTTACGCATCATATAATAACTAGTTTATAAGTTATTTTTGCTTTATAAAGTAAAAGCTTGATGGAAGTAGCTTCAAGGATTTGAAGCTTCTCGATGTTGAACTGCAGAATTGATGAAGAACGAGATAGATGGAAGCAGAAGCGATGTGATTAGAGGTGGACATGTGTTTGGAGAGTGGGTTGGAAAGTGTTTCTTGAGAGAGGTTCAACTAACTCTCCAGAAAAAAGGTCTAGGAAAGGAGTCTAGAAAAAAAGACTATCCTAGTGAACTTAGAAACAAGAGAGCTGCAAATTTGGCAGAGTTTCTCCATATAAATTTAAAGTTGATTTTACATGGTTGAACACTCCTATTTATATGTTTAGGAGTTGACTAAAGTCTTAACAAACAAAGAGGGAGACAATTCAAAATTTAAAGAAAATTGGATCCAAACTAGACTAGAGATGACAAATAAACCCGTCCCCGTGGGTATTGCCCGAACCCGTCCTTGTTTTGACGGGGAATCCCCGCATTGACTGGGTATGGGCATTAGGGATGGCAATTAGGGTCTGGCCCGCAGACCCGCAGAAAAAATGCAGGCCAGGCCAGGGTAGTGAGTCTGCAGGCCCGCGTGAGCCCGGCCCGCATAGGCATGCGGTCCGCAAGCTCGCATAAAATTAAAAAAAAACTTGCATTTGTGTATATTAATTACTTCTTTTATGAACTCTTGCATTAACGTTTCAAATTCTTGTATAACTGGAATGTGCTAAAATTTAAAGAATACATTGTCTATGTCATAGTATGAATATGATGAAAATGTTGAATTATCAATTTATCATCTAATTTCCCAAAGTCTTTACTTAATTTTGTGAACTTCTTAAAGTTTCC
>Ga0209389_1005553_pt1 | contig 10763 bp, 8 predicted proteins | sample CowpearedBW_FD_187526 | JGI IMG/M metagenome (GOLD analysis project Ga0209389, IMG submission 187526) | Root nodule microbial communities of legume samples collected from California, USA - Cow pea red BW (SPAdes) (version 2) | ecosystem: Host-associated > Plants > Roots > Nodule | place: USA... | reverse complement strand
ATGACACGTGGCGTAATATTGACACGTGTCACTATCACTGCCACGTGGCACGATGACAACTTGACACGTGGTAATTTTTTTAATTTTTTAAAAAAAATTCAAAAAAAAATTAAAAATAAAAAAAAATTCAAAAAGTCGAGGAACTGACACGTGACACTCCCTCTAACGGCGTCAACGTTGACTTAACGGCAAGGGCAAACGTGAGACGTTTCAACAAAAAAGGAGACCATTTTGAGACTTTTAAAAATATGGGTACCATTTTGAGATTTTGACTCGAAAATGGGGACCAAAGACATAATTAAACCATAATTAAATTAGAAAAAGTAATAAATTTTATAAGTCTATTTCCTAAAAAAAAGTAACATTCATAATTTTATAATTCCAAATTTTTAAGTACAAGTATGTTGAAAATAGAAATGACTTTGAATTGGATTAAAATAAGAGAAGAAATGTAAAGAATAAAGTTGTTTTTGGATTGACCAGAGAAAAACTTTAATGAGCAACTTGCTTATAAGCCACATGAACTACAAATTATGTGAGAGGGGCTTAAGCGGACCAATAGACTTAAATACTTAGTCCATCCCACACATTTTCTTACGGGTCTGAATGCTAGCTCGTCCCACATTGTCATCTTTATAAATAAACCTAAAATCTAATCATACTTTAAAAAACCAGAAACAATTTTTTCAATCACATTTTCAAACAAAATAAGCTTTTATTTATTCTAAATATTTTTTAATGAGATTAAAGTTAAGAAAATAGATTATCTTAACTTGTTTGTTAACAAATACTAAAATTTTATTATATTTGAATACTTTATGTTAACATATACTTTATTGCTTGAATTTTTAACATTTTTCATAACCTTTATTATAAAACCATCATTAAATACAATAAACAATATAGGAAATAATTAATAATAATGACTGCACATATGAAAAATAATACATGGGCATAATACGAGATATATTGGGATAATATTATTGACATAATATCTTTGGTATTGATTTTACTAATTAGAATTGCAACTTTTCTAACTGATGCCAAGCGAGCGATGTTGATCATTATTAATTCTATTGTCATTCTTTCTAAGGATGTACTTATCTCATTGTATGTGAATGACATTTTTATCACAAGTAGTGATAAGGGAGGTATTGTAAAACTAAAACAAAATCCTTTTCAAAATTTCCAGACAAATTATCTTGGACATTGAGGTATTTTCTTATTTCTTGTAACATACTACACATCCAACCTATATGCTATAGTTTGCAGCGAAGTATTATAGTAAAAGAAATAAGAAACTATCCTATATATAATTATGAATGTGGTTAGAAATTTAGAAATACAGAATTAATATTATACAATCGTGAATATCTAATCTATATATATGTGTTATTAGGAATATCTTTATTTATTCTCATATTATGATTTTATTGTTATAAGATTTCAAATTTCTTCTATTTGATGTATTGATTCATTTTTCTCAATACAACTTGTAATGTGTAAAACAACCCAATTTCAACTCAACGATTTTCTCTTCTAGAGTTTAAGAATAATGATAAAATAAATCTTAATGAACTTCAACTTTAACTTTAAAGGAAACTCTCAAAAAAGTCAATTGAAAAAATTATGTTGAGCAAATATCATCCCAAAACCTTTCGCAAAACAAACATTCCAACCAAAATCATGTTAACAATATTTTAACTGAGACCTAATCCGAAGAAGAAACAAATCGAATAAAATAGATATAGGTTTGATAAAAGAATAAAAAGTTTCATATTCTTTTTCTTTTAATGATGTTTAAAATTCTCATTTATTTGATCAAAATACTATTATAAATTCTTAATTCAAACTTTGATTGAAATAATATAATAAAAATTTAAAATTCTTTATAAAATAAATTACCCTCCCAACATTTCTCACCTATATGTTGTAGTGAGTGTGTAATGAATGAAAAAAAAAATGGTTATTACAACTCAACTTAATATAGGCTTATAAGTTATAATTCACTTCTACAGCAGCAAAAGTACGATAAGACAGCTCATTAGGTTGCTTTTGTAAAAATTGGTTACACATCTGAAATAAACAAAATACAAGACCAATCTGGAATTCAGATCATTGAATGACCTACTAGGAGTAATTCATGGGGAACATGTTTCCTAGAATAACCAAAAAATAAAATATGGAAAGATAAATATGGGAACAAAAGCAATCACAGTAAATCCCTTCATGTTAGGATCAGAGTATCAAATTATTACGGCCATAAACGAACTTCTATTGGAATCAATTTCATCAATTGCTCAATGTACAGCAGAAATCTAATCTGGACATCCAACTCCTTGTAAAGGAAGGAAGAATAACCGCAACCCAAGCTGTTCTGTTTAAACTGATTATCTTTTTATGGAACGAACCACTTCTGTTGTTTCATTCACATACTTCCTTCAGTGCTCTGAAATAAAACATTTTCAGTGGGTATTGATGCTCCAAATTGCTGAGATTTGTTTCCTTGCAATTTTCTCATTCACTGCTGACTAAAAGCAGCAGAAATACACTGCTTTGATGTTGGGAGTTTTCCTTAATCCTGTAGGGACATTACTGCCACGATTATTTGCAGATGCTCTTCAAGAAATTGAGAATTTCAAGATAAGTCGCAATGAAGTTCTGAATATAAGAACCAAGACTAAGATCCATTGAGTCACCAATATGTCAGAACGTCCCTCTCATTGTTCGTGCTTCGGTTCCTCCAACATAAGCAAAAGTTCGTCCTTGTGTACAATCTTTGCCTTTTTACCCTTCTCCACAACAAAAACTCCCTCTGATACCCTTTCATCTTCGACTTGGAGCATAGGCATTAAGCTTTTGTCTATCGTAGAAGAGTTACATATGTCCACCGAACTGCATTTCTGAAATGTGAAGTTCGGACTCAAGCAGCTTCTGATGAAAGAGTGTGAGGCTTCTGCATTTACATTGTGAGTTGAAGGAATACATATGGTTTCGTTGTTTGCAGGATCATAACATTGAATCCCAAATTCAGAATGAATCTTTTCTTTAAGGGAAGCCATCTTATGCTTCTCCCCATGCACTAGTATAACATGCTTGGGGGCGAGAAAATTTACAAGATCCATTATCCCTTTAGAATCAGTGTGAGGACTAAAAGCTAATTGATGAACCTGCCAATTTAAGTCGAGTCAAAGTTATACCAGAAACCAAATCAATTGACGCAATTACCTTCAGTGCTGATTTGTACAATATAGCAGAAGACTACAAGGATTTCTTGTTTTTGGATATTCAAGCAATTCAAGACTAGAAAGACATTAATTTAAATATAAGCAGTATTATAATGTCGTCTTGGTCTTATTTCTATAGCACACAAGTCTTCAAAACAAAAATCTCAAGATAATTGGAGGAACATCGATAGGTGACAGCGACACACAGATTAGTTAAAATCGGGTTTATACCCAGTGTACCAATATCAACTCAAGAGGACAGAATCTGCTATTATAGAACAAAGAAGTGAAAGAAGAAATATGGTTTCAGTTGTATATTAATATGAAAAAGGCATGTCAGAAGCATACTCATCACCTCAAACACCAAGCTCAGGAAAGTAGACTAATGATGTAATACTCTGTGAAAGTCAAGATGTTTATTTTCCTAATTTAAGTTTGCTAATCATGTTATTTTCACCACTGTGCCGATTTATCAACTTGTACATGCAGCTAACTCTGTTCCTACTCATGCCATGTGAAGTTCTATGAACTGACGTTCGTAAAAATAATGAATAGTTAGATATATCTCCCTGTAATTGGGTAGGGGATAATATTTACCTGGCATCGCACATCGATTCTTGTATTAGCGTCCAGATCAACTTTGGCCCGCTTATCTGACATTAATTTATGACCTATCGTTCCAGCCATACAATACCTACAAGAGAACAAAGTAATGGATTAGCAGAATACAACTGGTTTGCGAATATATGAAAATGGAATAGATCAATACATATTTTTCTTGTATACATTCATACATATTTTTTCTTAAAAAAGAAAAAAGAAACTAAAGAGACAGTAAAACAAATGGCAAAGAAAAGTCTCTCCATGCACAGAATACATGTAGTGACATGGTGTAGATGGCAGAAAGACAGAACCATGAAATAAAAAAAAATAAGAAAAAAAACTATACATGACAGAAAACACAAAAATTCATAGTTACTTCTAAAAGAAGTACCAACTTCCACATGTTTAAGACAGATTTTTCGGTTGACATGATTAAAAAGTGAACTTTAAGTCTAACTCAACCTTACAAAATTGACTTGAAATGTGAGGTTTGCACTTACTTATATACTATAAATTGCCTTATCTCTAGTAGTTGTGAGAGTTCCAACGCATTCCCTTACATCGAGACATACATCTCAAATGTGAGACTAGACATTAATGGATGATCCAATAGCAAGTTGAACAATAGACCTAACAAGCAACAAATTTTGCTAGGATATACTCTAATTCATAACTCTGATACCATATTAAGAAATGAATTTTAAGTATAATTCAACCTCACAAAACCAGTTTGTAAAGTGAAGTTTGCACCTACTTATATACAATGAATTGACTTTATCTTTAATCAACGTAGGACTTCCAACACAATCCTCTCACACCAAGGCATATGCATGTTGACCATGTGACTATACATTAATGGGTAGTCTGATAGCAACCCGATAAGAGATGAAATAATAGATCTAACAGACAACAAACTTTGCTAGTATAGGCTCTAATTTATAACTCTAATACCATGTTAAAAATTGAACTTTAAGCCTAACTCAACCTTACAAAATTTGATATTTCTCTTGGATTTCTCTTATTCCATTATATAGAAATATTTTCCTAAATCGGTGACAAATATTAGTACCAATTTATCTATTTCCCTTCCCTAATATGACACCTTGTTTCCCTCAAATTCTCACCAATCTTTACCTTGTGCTTCTTCGACTTATCCACAACTTTCTGTCACTGTTTTTATTATTTTTCCTTCCTCCTTTCACTTGTTTGATTATTTTACCAAAATCCTTTTTTTGCACAAAATCTGTAGTTTTATTTTCTTTTAATTTTCTTCACTTAAAAACGAGCTTCGGTATAGAAATTGAAATCATATTTTGATTATCAAAAAGGAGTTAGATTCTTTATTTGTCAAGCATGACAACCAAGAGTTAGAATTTTGAATAGCCTCTCCTCTCTCAAATATTAGGGTAGAATTGAATAATTTTATTACTAAGAGTACGTAAAATATATATACATGATTAGAAAACTGATTTTGGAAATATAATAATAACACTTAATGTAATCAAATCCCTATTATTCAGGTGTATAATCAGATCCCTATCATTCAGGGATATTTACATTATAGACTTTATTATAATCTGTTAAATATGAAATAATAAAATATAATTGCTAATAGTCTCTGATACATTAATTTGAGGAGTTCTCCCTAAATTCTGAAACCTCAACCTAGGCTTGCCCCTTCAAGCATTACACTACACATTACGATATATGTTGGTCCATAAGCCATCCAATGATAAATGATCTTATACTTCAAATTTTTTAATTTTTGGGTGAAATGACGGATTTATGCATGGCTGGGCTTAGTTAGTGAGTAAATGGATTTAATTGCAACCTGTAAAATAAATAATATAATGGAAAATCGTGAACGAAATTTTTTTAACTTTTATCTAAAACAATCATGTGAAATCATTCTTATGCTTTTAAAAAACAATCTGACTCGTACACATCCAAAACAATCATTTGCATTTCAATTTCTAAATTTTCTTTCCATCCAAAAATTGTGAAGCAGTCACTTCCTAAATTGACTGCTATCACCAATGTATTTGTATGTACCAGAAGTTTTAGTCAAGCGTGATATTTATCATTAAAGGGCAGTATTAAAATAGCTTCGTGTCCATATGCTTTTCAATGTGACAAGCTAATTTTAGTAAACATTTATCTGCATTTTGCTCATCATGCTATCAAATGGCTAATATAAAGAGAAATAAAGTAAAGAAAAATAAGAAATAGGATTGTACCCCGGCAAAGTGACAAGGTTATTTTCTGACACTGCCCACTGCTTAAAAACTTCAAGTGAAAATCCACCGCTTATCATCCCAGGAGTAGCGAAAAGAACACAAGGACCAGGAGCATTTATCATAGACCTCTCAAACTTTTGAACTGTAACATCCAAACCAGATGAATGAGACGTAGAACTTATCAGATAATACACATAATTTCAACAAAAGCTCTAATCTTAATTTCTTGAGTTTTCACACAAAAGTTTCAATATGGATGCATTCGAATAAGTTTGTTTAAAAGTAAAATTAATATATGTCATATTAGCAAAATTTTATATATTTCCCCACGATACTCCGTTAGGACTTCTACTTTTACTACTCCAGACTTTTACCAACTGACCTTGAAATTTCAATAAAAATTTCATAAGAGATTAAAGATCGCCTAGCATAACAATGACACAATATTCTTCATCTTGCCAATCAAAGTTTGAGGACACACCATAGTTATTTCATATAAAAGAAAATCTGTCAACAAGAATAGAACAATTTCCTTTTGTTTGATTTATTTTTCTTTTCAATAAATTCAAATTTGTCATCACCAGATATGAAAAGAAAATATTTAAAATTTCATATCATCAAAAAGATCTAGCTTTGGTATGTGTTATATAGATGTCAAACCTAAGAATCCGATGGCAGACATTCCTTCTCATAAAACCTGTAAAGCAACTATTCACACTTCTAGTCTTTTAGGGCACCAGTTACAGCTGCCAGTCAACTACCACATGTTAGCCATTTCACTCCTTTTGCCCACTATAATCAAACCCCTTACCATTAAAACAAAATCATCCCCAAGCCATCACGTTTTTGCCATGAGGAAGCTAATGCTTTAAATATCAAATTCGTTAATCCTTTGGCAAACTGTTACAATTACTGAATTTAAAGAAATATAATCTCAGACTTAGGAATGGTCCCAACGTCAAGGCTCTGTATCACAGCATTAAAGATATGTAACAAACATTGAAAAAAGGAACAGTTTACAGAAATGTTAGTGAACATATGAATGCATAACGATGCCAGACAGAATATTTATGATATGACAAAAAAAATATTGAAATTACCATTCTTAAAATCGAAAGCATTATGTTTAGAGTATGTATCTTTAATCTTCTGGCTTGTCCAACTAATAAGCATTTTATAATACGCATTAACTTGGACTGTTAATCCTGGAAACAAAGAAATGGAGTATTAATATGAAGCACAGATCCCAACAACTAATGGAAAAATAGAAACATTGTCCGAAAAATAGACTAGTCAATAAGTTACAGAACTGAGCTGTATTTTATTATCTTAATCTGATTCATTTGAAAAGGACAAGGAAAACTATTCTGCAATAAGCCTACATAGAGTGAACAGTGCAGAACAAGAAGCTTTGGTAAAAGAATAATGCATAATCAGCTCTAAACCATTATGCTTATACAATTAGTTGTTCCCATATTTTTAAATAATGTCTTTTAGATAATGTAAATCTTAAGTTACAATAAGATATTATTAGATGCTGTAGTGATTATTGATATTACATGAGATAGAAGTAAGGAAAATATGCTTAAGAGAGTGATTCATCTCTTTTAGCTCATTCATTCATTTATAGGAGTTCCTTACATAAAAAATACTAAAATCTAATGATCAATCCAACAGATATAGGTCAGATAAGTAATACTATGCATAAGTTAACCTATTATAATAAGTTATCCCATCCAGATAAGTTACACAATTATGAAACTCTCCCTCCAACTAGAGCATATAGAATGTACATACGTACCAAACTTGGGAGTATATAAATTGAACTAGAGGAACTATGACTTTGCTTTTTGACAATAAATCAACTAATAGTATTACTCGCAATTTTGTCCATCGCAATAGAACCATACACAAAGAGATAGACTGACACTTAGAGATATATCGACACTTCAGCAACTGTAAGTATTGCTTCCTACATCCCACCAAGACTTCAGCTAACAGATATATTTATAAAGGGACTTCCCACACAACAGTTTCATGATCTTACATACAAGTTGAGAATGATTGATATCCATGTACCAACTTGAGGGAAAGTGTTGAGTTATGAGAAGATATTATTAGAAATGGTAAATATCAATATCAAGATATTGTAGGGATACAAAGAGTTGTTATTTCATTAATGCAATTATCTTTAGGGTGATTAAGTAACCTCTTCTACTCGTTTCAAACTAAGAAATGAGAATTAGAGTTTATGTTTTCTTCCCTTACATCTCTTTAAAGTGTAAATTTACTATTATGTGATAATAACTGCCTTCTTTGAAAATTAAGTGGAAGTCATCATTATAATTACAGAAATTGACCACAATAGCTTTTCAAACATTTGGAAGGGGAAGAATGACAACTTCTCTATATTTGCAATTATGTTTATTATACATTGATAGTTATCATTAAAATGACAATAATATATTTTATAATATCCAAAAAGTAGGGGAAGAATGCTGAATAACATAATAATCCTAAACTAACAAAAGTTTCTTAATCTGTCATAGTCATTCTCTCCCTCTAAGATATTGTGTTGATATTCTAACAATATACACCAATAAAAAATATTTCTCCATTTGCAATTACAAATTCTGGATTTTTATTAAATCAGAATGTAAAAATTTCCTTAAGAAACCATTCAGGGAGATTTCATCCAAGGAATCTCCAACCTTCTCCATGGATCCTCACTAATTCCACTAGGTCTACTGCTAAAGATCCACCGCTGTCATCTCCATTTTCTGATTCATCTGAACTTCCCCACCCAATGAGGCTCTCATCATCAAACATTTTCCAGAACCTCATTGATTCTTATTTCAGCTTGCTTCCTTCATGCTTGTTTTTTTATAGGATATGATCAAAATATACAAAAACAGAGATCTAGAAATGATATACAAAAATAAGGATACGTAATTTACTACTCCTATAGAAATTTGTGACCACCCTCTCAATCTTTAGTCAGAATCTAAAACTGATGTATACCCTGTCATACTCTTTCATCTGTCCATCATTAACTGACTAACAAATCGAGGAAGTTCACATTCTGTTGGTGTTTTGTACAAGAAGCTCTGAAACCTTTCTACTTTTAGTTTGGTAGTCAAGTTAGCTGAGAGTAGGGAACCCGTGATTAACATGTTTGTAGTGGTGGTTTATCTCTTTTTCTGTAATAAAATAGCTATTTTTTAAATTAAAAACCATACACACAGATAATCCTTTCATGGTTCAATTTTAAAAACTAGATAAGCCTCTACAGAAAAATTTCAACACAGGATTTGAGATAATGTCACAAGACAAAAAAATGCAATAATACATGGCCTTAGTGATTATATCGTTAAAACAAATAAGACTGGCTGTTTTAGTGGGATAACGGGGAGCAACTCTGGTTAGGGTTACTACAACCTCAGTACTGGCCAATTAAGCCTCAATGGAAGATTTCCCAAAAAATAAAGTGTGTGCTGTGCAGAAGACAGTTCCTTATTCAATTTATTGAATGTACATAATATGTTTATAAAAGTAATTGTGAAACTTAGGAAATAAGATAAAATCTTGTTTTCTATAAATGGGAAGGGTTACAGTGAAATGATTATGTATAGTTTACATACACAAAAACAATAGATCAAAGAAAGATAATTGACACAAAAGTATACGCTGAAACGAACCTGCTGAGAAATAGATAGGAACCTTCAAATTCATGCGTTCCCAGTAGTCCTCCAACAAAATGCATAGTTCCTAGATATTGTAACAGCTTCGTAAATATAAGACAACCATTACATATATATCATACTTTTGAAAATTGAACTGGTCACTAAAAGACATCAATTTGAGTGGCTCATGGTTTATTAATATAACCTTAGTGAAATTGTTCTTTTTTAAGGTCTTTTAAATTATTAATTAAGATATATTTAATTTTCGAAAGATCTCTCAAAAATACAGGCAAAAATAATTGATAGTTTCTTCAAAATATGTTGAACCAAACACATACTTAGAATTTATAAGTGAAATAGTTGCTTGGACTTCATCCATTAGCTATAACAAATAGAAAGATAAATTACAATCTGTGAGATGAATTAATAAGAATACCTGAGCTCTTCCAACAGCAAATGTTGGAATAAGCACCTTGCCTCCACTTGATACACATTTATGAACCTAAATAATTTAATTTGAAAATTAATACCCAACGTCAGAGTAGGTGTGGGTCGAGTTCATTTTGAAAAACAAAAAGCAAAAAATAAAAAGAGAAAATAATGTAACTTGATATCCATCTCTAACACAGCATGTAACTGTCCTGCTTCCTTCCAAATAAACACAACAACCCCTTTTTAAAATTAAAACTAATGCTATTAATACATTACACATAGACACAATGGTGATAAACTTTATTGCATAAAATATTTTATACTTGTTAGATGATATAATATTGTGTTTAGTAGTTGGGCTCAGCCCATTATGTATTTCTGGGTTTGGTCCATTATCAATATAAATAAACTATCCTTTGTGTAGGGTTTACACAAGGGAGATTAATCCCAAAATCCTATTTCATCTTATTTTACAATACTTATTAAATATTAGTTTTGGCAAATGCCTATATCTGTAAGAATTGATTATCATTACCATTCATTAGGGATGTAAGCGCGGGGTTAACATTTGAGACCTACCA
>Ga0209389_1005544_pt1 | contig 10772 bp, 3 predicted proteins | sample CowpearedBW_FD_187526 | JGI IMG/M metagenome (GOLD analysis project Ga0209389, IMG submission 187526) | Root nodule microbial communities of legume samples collected from California, USA - Cow pea red BW (SPAdes) (version 2) | ecosystem: Host-associated > Plants > Roots > Nodule | place: USA... | reverse complement strand
CCTTTTTAGGCTTTTTAGGTTTTATTCATAAATTTTACAAGTAAGACTAATTTATAATATATATGATACAAATTTTATTTTATAAATTAATTTTATAAGGTTGGGTGGCATTAGGTTTAGAATTGTTGGATTTTTTGAAAGAGGATTATTGAAGAAATACAACATCAATGATATATGAGGTCAATTCACATATAAAAAACTGACACCAAAAACTTTAAAATAATATATTTACAAGTATTTATCCTTTATAATATTCATCTCCTAATTAATGTAAGATTATTGGAAGTAATAAAATACTATTATTTTTCATACTCATCTCCACTAAATAGGAGAAAAAAAATATAAATTTAGTATTAATAAAGTTTTATAGAAAAACAAATTTACGATAAAAATACTTCTGATATGATTAATTTATTTATCTAAAATACAGACGCCATAATTACATCAAGATCTACAAGTTCAAAATAATAAAAAACAATAAATTAAATTTCAAAACAAATGAATTAAAATAAACATAATATTCTAATCTACTATAAGTTATATATAGTTACTGTTTCCAATAATAGAATATTAAATTAAATTAAATTTCAGAACAGATGAATCAAACAAAACACAATTCTATAGAAGAGATGAAAAAAAGAAAGATGGATGTGTAGGTATTTTTCTTAAACTGTTCTTTTATATACATTTATACTATTATATTCTTTAAATATTTTTAAAATTTAATGTAACAATAATAAAGGAATTTTTCCTAATTGTTATTTTAATATAAATTCTTACTATTTTAACAGGTAACTTTTTAAATTTAATTAATTTATCTACAATTTGGAAAAAAACTGCATATTTAATAAAAAAAATATTTATAATAAAATTATATAAATTATTTATTTTATAATTATTTTATATGAATTTTTATATTAATTTAACAATATTCTAATTTTTATATTTTTTCAACCTTTTATTTTGTCTTGTCATAAAAATATGTATAGACACGTTCATTTTCTTAATATTTATAATAAGAAAATATTAAAATAAAGTATAAATATAAATTAATAACATTTACAAAATAAAGATACTTGTTGGTCTGAGAAAAAGAAAAAATAAGATACTACATTTTGTACTATTGATCGATGTGTATGCATAATAAAGAGACACATGAAGATGAAAAGATGAACTCAATGATTAAGAATGAGATATAATCACTCATTGAAGTGACGGCTGTAGTCATATTGTTGTAACTTCTAAGCAACAAATGGTTAGTCTATTGTTCACCCAGTTTGCAAAAGCAAAATTAATCAAAAGTAATATTTAAGTTAAATTTATATTCCATCAATAATTACTGATTTCTTTTATGGAATATATAAGACTATATGATAATGAGAAACGACAAAAGAAAATGGCTACAGATAAAGATTTATAAACACATAAAACAATATGCTGTCATATATATAAAGGGAGAAAGGAATTGGAATCTGATTACTATCCAATTTTATAACTTTGGCATGTGCATTTGCCGGATACATGATCATCACCAACAGTCTCGCTCTCTATGAATCATATAAACAATAATTAATCATAAAAAATTGTAATTTTTTAACTAACCACTAAAAGTATCATCGGATGAAATTAATTGAAACGAAATAAAATATTTTAAATTATATCCAAAATAAGAATATTGTGCATCAACGGGGAAGATAACAAAATTATTGGATTAAGGACAGTAACATCATAAAAAATTTATTATCTATCAGACATATAATAAGCATATGATTCAAATATTCAATAAAGTAGTTATAATCATTACAAAATAGCATCAACAAGGTTTAAATTATTTTTAAAAAAATTGGATTCGTCTAGGTACATTCAATCTTAAAATCTAGAAATACTCCTAATAGAACTAATATTACTTACTCTTCAAAATCTTGATCTAGTTGCAGAGCTACTAGCTTCATCTAAATCTATTACTGCTTACATATTTGATACACGGTCATTGCAGAGAAAAAAAAATAACATAACATACAAACAAAACACAAGTGAACTAATGCATTTAAAAAATAGTAGGAAAAGAATAAATCATATTATAACAGGTATGAAAAAACTAAATTTTTTTATTATGTTGAATCTTGTACAACTTCATTGGTCGCCTAGATTTGTATGCAATTAGTTTTGTTAGATGCCTACGTAATATTTTGAAAGATTGGTGTATAAAATCGACTTGTAAGACTCTGCATTGTCATGCTGCTTGCTTCCAAACTCTTCAATGATGTTCCAATACTTATGACCAATGTCTCTGGCTAAGTCATAACAGGATTAATTCCACTAAGTATGATCCTTTCTTCGACTCATACCACCTAGATGTCCTACTCTATATAACTTAGACACTAGTTGAATCAAAATAATCTCATCCCAAAGTTTCCTTCAATACACTTTGCCCTAAACATAAGCAGTAATATCATCCCATGAAAATAGCTACTTGGATTCAGTTATACATTATTACTTCAAACTAATATTTAAGATGGTTAATTTTCAAACTACAAACCGACCAACATTTACATGAGGTTCATTAGTTATCATCCTCATCATCTCTTCAAAATTTTGCATGATAACCTCTTTTCCACCAAAATTTTACTCACAAAGTCATAGCAAATTCACAGAATTACATCAAAATGTCCAACATTCCACCTTTTGTTGTCTTATGACTCAAACCACTCACACCCACATTGAAACCTACTTCACAACATAAAAAATTCCAAATTTAATTTCAACTACGAAATATTCATTAGTTTCTCATAACTTTTGCAATTCTTCAAACATAAAACTGAAGAAAAACTTATAAATGACTAGCTCCCCTCACCGTTAAAGAGGAGAATACCAACTTTCTCCTTGGTCTCTCCCACACTATTCAAGCTTGTTCTATACACAACCAAATCCCACTGAAAATTTGATTGCAATTCTATGACTACCAAGGAATGAGGATTCATCTAGTACGCACAAAAATCACATGCAAACTCAAGAATTTTGAATGCATTAAATTCAGAATTGATTCATAACAAAAAGGACAATTTGTAGTTACCTATTTGTATAGATTGTTAAAAGCAAATTATACGGTTTGTTGCAGAAATAGTGCTTCAATATTCAAAAGATGAAATAGGTTAAATTATAAGAGGAGCAAAGAAGAGGACGAACTCACGAAAGAAAATGAGTAGAAAAGTATTTTGTTTCTTGAAGGAGTTCATTAACAAATTTTAAATTTTTAATAAAAAATTAAAAATTTATTTATATATTTACTGGATTCTCAAATTGACTAGGTAAGGAGTCTCTTACTATAAAATGAATTCATATTTCACCTTACAAATTGGTTACTTACAAATTGGTTACGTGGAGTTAGGTTACATTTAAAATCTTTCTAACAATTATCCATTTATCTTCGAAAGAGGATTTTGTTTTGATATTTGAATTTTGGTTTGCTGAATTTAAATTTTTGTAGTATAATGATTAAGTTTAGAGATGGTGGAGATGCATGTATATTTATGTTGAGGATAGGTTGGACCAAATAAATGAATGAATGTGATTGGTGATTGGTTCTGAAAAGGTGGGTGGGAAAAGAAGAGGAGATGGTGTTAATGTTGTGTATACTTTGGATTTCATAGCTATCTCTTACCATGCTTCCTGCTCTTACCAATTTCTCATAATCACAACAAAATTAGGAGCCACCAAACATGCATACTAAGATCTCCATATACTTATGAATCATATTATATTTTTACTCACGGATATTTATCAAAAATAATTATTTCGAATTTATTACAAAGTTTACCTATAAATATGTACGTCATTCTTTTGTCATTTCTAATCCCAATGCAAACCGCCCCAGTAACTCTTTTCCGCACGTGGACTCTATACTCTACACCTACTTCAAATTTTTATCCCACTCTTTCCTTTTGGCATTTTGGATTATATTTTTAAAATTAAAAAAAAAAACTTTTAGTTAGTAACAAATTACCCTCTCTCAATAAGTACCACACTTTATTTCTAAATGAGAAAAAGTTAATATTCTCTATTTAATTTTTTTTTAACAGTCTACATTTGGTTAAAATTTATGAAAATCTTCTTTCATTTAAGAGTTGATTCCAATAATTTTTTTTAACAGTCTACATTTGGTTAAAATTTATGAAAATCTTCTTTCATTTAAGAGTTGATTTGAATAATTATATGATACACGAATACAAGAATACAATATATGAATACAATATATCTACCAGATACAATACGTATATGATACGTTGGTATATTTATTTTAAAAATAATAGGACACAATACATGATATATTTAAATTTAAAAGTATACAATAATTCTTAAAAACATAAAAAATATATAATTGATATTGTGTGAATCCAAAATAAAACCATACATATTAAACGTTATTAACATAAAAAATAATAAACTATTATCATCATAAAATACTAATAAGTATCAGACATGAATACGTGTCAAACACAAGTATGTGATTCAAATTAAAATATCAGTGTATCATATATTTTAATTCATCATATACATGAATGATTATTTTGCTTACATTTATATTGTTAATTAATGTATTTTCATAATATTTTGTTAATGATATTGTAGATCAAATTTTACATGATTTAATTTTTTATAAATATTTATATTTTCTTAAATATAATCTTTTATATATATATATATATATTAAAATAAGTGGTGTAACAAACTATTTAAATAATTTTGAAATTATATAATCTTTTGTGTGCATGATCTAATTTATAAAAAAAATACTAAGCTTAGTTGTAAGATTAATTAACTTTATTATTTGTTTAAATGTTATTAAATATGTAATTTGACTAAGTTTCACCTTATCTATATCTATCTCCCTCTCATGTTTAAGTTCAAATCATTTAAGCAATCACTATGATACAACCGATCAGAAGCTGTATAAATTAGTTGTATCGTTACCCATTGTTAGCTTTCAAGTTAAGGTATATTGGCCATCAAAGAATAAAGATTTGTCAAGGTTTACATTATTTTTTCCTTATAGCATAGCAACACGGTTTAAATTTAACACTATCTCCCTTTTAACCTTGTCAAGTCGAGGGATTTAGAACAGATTTTTAATAGTGGCTAAAAATTTATAACTCAATTTTCAGTTTGTTAGTATTAAAGAAATGTGACGTGAACCCAATCAACTTCCTTAAAAAAAATACTTCTCTATAGTGTTATCTTTTACAAAATTATTAGTCACATTTTCATTCGAATAATTTATAAAAATTAATAAAAAAAATGAATCATAAATAAAAAAAAATTGGAACTAAATAATCTTTAATAAATTTGTTAATTTTAATTATTTAGCTATTAGCAATTACTATATCTCTCCCCTCTCCATCTATATACACACAAACACAGAAAAAAAAGTAAAACTATATGGTTTTTTGTAGTTTTATTTCATAATGAACTTGTAAAGTGACTACTATTGCCCTACATTTGTAATGTAACTCGTGCATCTGACAGATATATAGGCTTTGACTTCTAAAAAATAAAATTGCTTCAGAATATTGTAAAACTGTTGCGGTATTAATGAACTGTTCAGCCACAGTTTGATCACAACCAGCAAGGTGGCAAGAATTTCTCAAAAGGTGGCTATGTTAGAACTCTTATATGGATTAGAGACAAAGCAATTTCATATTATATAAATGAATGTAAATCTCATCTTACAAGTCAGTTTTGTGAGGTTGAATTAGACTTAAAGTCTACCTCTAAGTATGGTATCAGAATCATTATTTAAAGTCTATCGTAGTGAAATTTATGTTTGTTGGGCATATAACTTTACCTGGTACAAGATCACTCATTAATGTATAGTCCCACGCATATAAATGGATGCAAGTCCCACTTTACAATAAGGTATTTTCTTGTAGTGTCGGTAATCCTTGTTAACAATAAAAATAGCGACAATTAATTTATACAACCGTTTGGATACAACTAGGGGTGATAATGTAGGCTAGTCCACGGGCCTGTCAAAAAAATGCAGGGCAGACTGAGATATTGAGCCCGCATAAAAAAAAGGACAAAAGAAAAAACTTGCACTTGTATATATTAGTTATTTTCCTTATGAACTCCTGCATGAACGTTCAGAATTCTTGTATGAGTGAGAAAGACAAGTATTATGTATTTTTGAATGTGCTAAAATTTGAATACATCGTGTATCTCAAAATATGAATATGAATATGACGAACATTGTGAACTTGTTAAAGTTTTCCAATTTGTTGCATATTAAAAGTTTTATCATAAGAATTAAAAAAAATAAACGGGTCAACCTGTGGGCCTGCAGGCCTATATTTATGTGGAACGAACCAAACTTTTCAGCACGCATTTTCATTGCAGAGTAGCCCAACCCGATTCACATTTTTGTGGGTCCAAATGCGAGACAGGCGTAAACAGACTAGACCAGCACACATTATCATCCCTAGATACAACAAATTAACAAATATTTAATCTTTCTAGATATGTTTTTTCTAAATAGTCCTGATATTATTTTAAAATATAAAATTTAAACTTACTCAACTGTATGCAGAATATTTATAAAATGAGATTTATATCTATCCGTAAACTATTATAAATTTATCTTATCATATCTCATACAAATTTGATTCTAGCATACAGTAGGAACCATCCATGTATAAATAAAATTCGATCTATCTCAAGGGAACCTAAGAGGGGGAATGTTTCGAAAAATTCGTCTATCAAATAAGCGAATAAATAGTATGAAAGATTTTGGATTAATCTGTGCGGACAATTGCTTCAACGAGAAAATAAAACCTAAGAGGTAAAATCCATTGGTTAAGACCTAAAACACTTTGAGAAACTGGATTGCTTCCAGAAATCATGGGTTTAACAGTTCTTTAGAGTGAAATCAACATTTCTCATGTTACCACGTAGAGCACATGAGAGAGTCGTTTGAAAAGGACTTAATGCCATTAAGTAATTTTAAACCAAATTAATTAACCTCAAAATTATTGTTATATAATAGATGTAGAGTGTCAATTTTTGTTAGATGATGTAATTGTGATAAACAAGAGAGTATAAAAATATCGATAAGCACGCGCACCAGTTTGATAGTGACATAAATAAATAAAAAATGATATTATTTAATAATTTTGAAACTGGACAAGATTGAAGAAAGAAGCATCAAAGGGAAGATGAGATGCTGTTGCAGAGAGAGTGCAGTGTAATTAGTTGTTTATTAGGATATTGTGGTCCAACCAGAACATTGATATGATGAGCTCCAAGTTGAAGAGACCAAAATGAGGTATGAGTCTAGGTTTATCCTTGGCAGAATATGGTAATCACTTGACAAAACTAGACAAAAGACGCGTGTCCCTGTCATTAACTTTACCCATCATCATTACTCACTAACCAATATTTTTCGACCTCAAAAATTCGTCGTTTTATCAACTAATGCCACAATTTCAAAGCTTAATAAAAAGAGAATGTGAACACACTTTAGGGGGTTCAGCCACTAAAACTAATCAACGCTTTGGGATCTATATAAGTAAGCAAGGATTATGTTTAATAAAGTATGTCTTCATTATCTGAAAACGACACTTGCTTTTACATGTCTTTTATAAGATATGTATGGGTTTTAATATTATATCACTTGGTCTGTTGCCTATATTTTAATATTATCAGGTGTATGTAACTTGAAATTTTTTATACCATCAAAAAACATCGCAAATCATTAATAGTTATGTTATGGCAGTCATTTCGATTTCTCTTGGCAAAGTCGTGAACACTAAGATGGCTTAATAGATATTTTAATTTAATTGCAACTTGACATATCACTTGTGACTATTTTTTTTTAATAATAAGATAAAGTAATATTTATTATCGTTGCGAATGGTATAATTATCTTTTGATAAAGGTTAGTAGACCGACTCTTAATTGGAAAATAGGATTTTTAATAGTATAATTGTTAGTAGAGAGATCGTTGTATGGGATAATAATTTTCTCATATTAAAAATTAAACGAGATAAGTCACTGTCAAATCGTATCGTTTAGACGATTACACGATTACATTAAGTAAAAAAATTATTATGATTAATAATTATAATTTTTTGTTTAACAACAAACATTCAATCCAACAATGATATCAGAACTAAAGTGATGAATTTTATTCCAGTGATAAACAGTTCACCCAATGTTATGTATACAGTAAAACACAATATCATTAAATTGATCACATCATGGTGTAGCAAGATACGATGAACACAAAACGAACATTTCCAAAAGTTGAGTTTGTAAGGAGTTATATATGATTGAAAACACAAACATAGACCAAGTTATCGACTCTCCATGATGTATAAAAGAACACATTTGCAATGTTATGTGACAGTGCAGACTAAAACACTGTGAACCACAAATCAAGATTTTAAGAATACAGAGTCTCGGATGAATTATGATTGTGTTTGTTAGCGATTTCCAAGAGAACATCACGTGTGAAATTGTATCCTCCTTTGATTGACATCAAGGGCATGTGGAATCATACCTATTCAACTTAAAATTCCTCTGCTTTAATTTTTCTCTGCTGTCCCAAAACATCCTCAAAATAATAGTTATTTTTGGAGGAATTTATGTCCTCCACAGTCCCACAAACAGGTTATTTGATTAGCCTTCCGAATTTGCATAATTTGCATTGAAAATCCCATAGGTCTTTTTGAAGCCAAACCCACCTATGTAAACTATGATTTTGTGGCTTAGCATTTTTTAGCAAGGTATCCGATTTGTCCACCGTGTCTCTTTTCAATTGACTTAGTTTCTTCTCCAATTTTGGTCCCATTAGGTTTCACCTTCCCACCATCCAACGTTACCTGTCACCTCTTATTTTTAATCCGAATTCATCAACATTCCACGGTGAGATACTCTAAGGTTCTCCTCTAAATTCATCTCGATTTTGAAAAAGAATTTTGCATTGAACGAGTTGTTCTTCTTTTTGAAAATATTCTTGTCTTTAACCCGATGTTCAAAGGGATGCATGTAAAAGACACTTCAATGTTTAAGTTAGTGATAAATTCTAAATTCTCCACAATAACATAAAAAACATATCTCGTAAAGTGTGTCATTTTACAGTAAAATTTATGGGCCTAATCTGATTTGGGTCTTGATTTAATAATCTTAATTACTTGATAATTATGATAAGTTTCCTAAGTTGTAATTACCTTTCTTTATGAGAAGATAGGTTAATTTAACGTTATTAATTATGTGTGTCGTCTTCTAGATTGTATCTCTTAGACTGTATCCCTTATAGACAAAATAATAATGGTCTAAGTATAAATATAAATATGAACGATATCTAATTTTTTTTAAATAGATATAAAGATACAGATATATACATATCTATATTTTGTTTCAATATATTTTTTTGTCGTTATATTCATCTTTGATTTTAATTATTGAAATATTTTTTATTTATTAAATAATGTAAAACACTTTGATATTTATATAATTATATTTCTTTTTTATATCTAATATTGGAAAAGAATATACGATTTTTACTTTTTTCTAATGACAAATTTTATATTATTGAGAAACAAGATGATTTTTTTACTTCACAAAAAAAAAATATTAAAACTACACTCACTCTTCGAATTATTATTCCTAAACACTTTGGTAGGATATTATAAACGATTTCACCAACTCTTCCTTATCCATTAAAATCATGATAATTAACTATAAAAACATTAACATATCCTCATTATCTATAGAAATAAAATTTTACTTAAACTATTATAAATAAGTGATAATATTATATTAATGATTGATGAATTATAAACTTATACTCCTTGAATTATACACCCTAACTCACCCAAGATATTTTCCCACATATTTCTCCCTTCTCGCATAAAAAGCCAATTTGTAGAGCACAAATTAAATTAAGCCACTAACACCAAATTAATTAGTCTGTGAGTAGTAACATAACACAAAATATTTACTGGATTTGTAACTAGTCCTTCTTCTCTGACAAATCTTGTCCACCACCAAGGCCAACTCCAAATACCACCATGTCATTTTCTATTTAAAAAGCACAAATATCTTGTAGCTACTCAGTACAAGTGGAAAATAATGCTTCAAACTATCACTGTCAATTGAAATTTTAAAAGAAATGTACTTATTTTTTGTTCTTATCTTTCATAGATAGAAAATCATAATCATGGCACACAATTAACACTCCATATTCAAACTTTGCTAATCTTGTATTAACGGTTTGATTGTAAAATATCGTTAATTTGTCAATAATTAAAAAATTATTTTATAGTATTTAATAAAAGGAACGAGAGTTACGAGAAATTATTAAGGCAATTGATTCTTAATAATCTTTCTTTCAAGGGTTTGTCCCTTCAATCACGAGTACTCATTTACTCGTACCGTTTTAAGGAGGAGTTTTATTGAAAGAACAAATCAATAAGACCGAAGTGTAGAGCTGTCAAAACAGTAACCCGACTCGACCCACCACGGGTTGATGATTTATTGAGCCAAGCCAACCCGACTCACTTTTTAGCGAGCCAAAAATTTTTGAACCCGGCCCGGCCCACCATGGGTTGGCAGGTTAAACGGATTGGCTCACGGGTTCACTTAATTAAAAAAATTTATTTTTTTATTTTTTTCAATCAAAACTAAATTGTAATTCTAATTAAAATCTAAATAAACTTTAATACAAACCAAAATAAAAAAAATACAAATTATTTATGTATTGGATAAAAAAACAA
>Ga0209389_1005531_pt1 | contig 10779 bp, 6 predicted proteins | sample CowpearedBW_FD_187526 | JGI IMG/M metagenome (GOLD analysis project Ga0209389, IMG submission 187526) | Root nodule microbial communities of legume samples collected from California, USA - Cow pea red BW (SPAdes) (version 2) | ecosystem: Host-associated > Plants > Roots > Nodule | place: USA... | reverse complement strand
AAAAAAAAAATGTTTGACACATGTATTCTGCACATTTGAGCTAACTTCTAATGTTTTTACTTGATTAAAGATTTGTGTGACCCTATTCTTCTTAATGTTTGTTAGATACACTTCTTTTTAATAATTTATGGTATTTTTGAAAGGTACTGGAATTAAGATTTCTTTTAAGTTTGATTAATAATTTAGTTTTATATTTAATTTATCGTACAATTATATTTTTATATTTCTTTTTCATTTAATTAAGTTTTCATTTTTTAGAAAATAAAAAATTCAGTCATCTTTTTTGAAATTGATATTTACAATATGTTATCTTAAGATTTGTTGGGCTTATCACGTCATGAAAAGTTTCACATCACCTAAGATAACCTAAGAGTTATTTTAGTGAATATATAATGAACTTTAAGTTCATGATCTTCCTTGCTCCATCTAAAACACTTTGACTTTTCTTATTGGATAAAGATAGTTTAACCCACATTTTTTGACCTACTTTTAATCCACTCCTTCTTTTAATCCACTCCTTCAATCACCATTAGATCATCTATTTTGAATCTTTCAAGTGATGTGATGTGATGATCTAATGGTGATTGAAGTAGTGGGTTAAAAGTGAGTAAAAAAATGGATTGAAATATCATTGTCCTTTCTTATTTTCTTAGTAGAGAGTTGTGAATTCTTGTGTTCTTTATGTTAATCTTATTTCTTTATTAATAGGGTGATTCTTGGGGTAAAGACGGTAATATTTTTAATTGATGATGTGTTTTTCCCGTATCAAGAGTTATGGTTCGATAGTAGGATTTTTACTTAGTATGCTCTCTGGTTGCAACTTAGTTTGATCTTCCACGTCAGAAAAGATTAATTCCTTATTGTTGGAGAATCATCCTTGGTTGTTAAAGTCCCATGAGAAATTGAGAAATTTGATGGAAGGATCATTCTTGGTGCTTTGTTGGCAGCAGGATGTCATGGTGTCATGGTGGTGCTACGTCATCAGGTATTATATTGATGGGTGTTGAGTCTCCAACGAGGGAGTCAAATGGCACGGTGTCTACAAAGTGCGGACGTTCGATTTGTGGCTTTTCGCAGTGGTTTTGCATCGTGGGTTGCGGCATGGTTCCGACGAAGGGTTTATGGTATTTATGCGTGAGCATTGACTAATATTTATGCAAGATGTTAGGTGATTATACACGGACATTGGTTACCATTGATGTAGGTGCATGAAAATTCTTGGGATGACTTAATTCGAAGTGGAAATTCTTTGGAGGGCTTGATTCCAAGTGGAACTTCTTAAGATGGTATGATTTCTAGTGGAAATTCTTGAGATTGGTTGATTCCAAGTGAAAATTCTTTGAATGATTTAATTCCAAGTTAATATTCTTGGGATGGCTTGATTCCGAGTAGAAATTCTTTGGATAGTTTAATTCCAAGTGAAAATTCTTGGGATAGTTTGATTTCAAGTGAAAATTCTTGGCATAATTTGAATCAAAGGGGAAATCTTTGAAACGATTTGATTCCAAGTGATACTTTTTATGATGGAGTATGATTGCTAGTATAGATAATGAATATGTGCTTATTTTAATTAGGATGTAGAATGTTCGACTGATGAAAATAACACATCTTGAAAAGTCTCACATCGCATAAGATAACCTTGGGGTGGATTTAGTAACTATATAATAAATTCTAAATTCATAATTTTTCTTTTCTTAAGTCTAAGACACTTTAAGTTAGTATTTGACTTTGTAGTAAAGTGTAGTAAGAGGTAGAATGAGAAAAAGAAATAGAAAAAGTCAATAAAATTCCATAAATAGAAAATAACTCTATATGTGACATCTTCGACTAACATTTACTAGTTTAACTAAAAGGTCACATCGACCGACCAAAATACTAGTTAACTTTTTTTTAAATAAATAAATTATAGCTCTTAATATTTATTTTTTATTTAGTTCTTAAAATATTTTTTAAGTTTGTGTGATTTTATAGTTTTATTTTCTCATTCATTCATACGTGTCTTTAATATTTTAATTTTTCTTACACATCGTACAAAATTATTATTTTTAATACTTCATTAAATAAGATTTTAAGAGTGATAAAAAATAAAAATATTATTATGTGTTCAAGAATCGTTTATCACTGTTGCTATTTAAATAATTTATTTTGTCTATTTTATTAATTACAATATTCATTTAATATGTGATACATAAATATTGGTGAATGATGTACTTGTTTTTTTAAATATTTGTTATTTAACTATTTTTATAACATCCTATTTTAATAATTTATTAATACTAAAATAAAATGTTTGATCATGGTGTTCGAAAAAGATAATCGAGCATATAATACAATATTACAAAAGATATGCATATTATTTATATAATTAAACTAACCTACAAATCTATACGAAAGACTGACTAACCAATACTAATGCTCCCTGAGACCTATTGATAACTCCTCATCTTCCATATATGTCTCTAAGTTTGTAATTTCGTCTGCTCTCGCCAAATAGGCGATCATCGCAAAAGAAAGAGATAGCACAAGCACACAAAAGGGAAAACTATTGTACAAAAGAGTTATGCTACACAATTAAAGCATATTAAATACTAAACATGGTTAACACACGAGAATACAAACACACAAACATTTGACACTAACTTAATTATCCGGATACATGCCCTTGATATAGAGTTCATAGGTGTGCACTTGTGATGGTTCATAGACTCCCTAGAGTTCATAGTCTTAAGGGGTTATCACCCAACCACACATAAAGTTAATCTCCTTTCCAAAGATTATGATCTTTTGCGACTCTCACCAAATAACTCATTATAGTATAATTGAGTGTGAATGATTATTAGAGTTTATATACCTCCTTCTTAACAACTTTTATATCAAGGCATACACTAACAATACACATATATCAATTTCATGAAGCAAACATAATTGAAATTTGTTGAGGGCTTCTAAGAAAGGAATATTTATCTGTAGCTTCTTATGCAGTGGCGGAGGATAATGGTGGCAGGGGAGGGCCATGGCCCCCCCAAAAATTTAGAATTTTTTTTTATGATAGGTATTTTTTTTTATAATAGATATTATGTATTTTAATTTTTTTATTATAAATATTAAATCAAATATTCTTTTCTTTTATAAAAATAATAATTAATGGTAATAAATAATAAAATATAAAACCATACATAATAAAGAATAAAAAGATTTATCAAGATATTTTTATTATTTTTTTCATTATAGTTTGAGTTTCTCACAACTTGTTTTCATCTTTCATTCTTACTTGTTTTCGTTTTCTTTTGTATCTGAAAAGAAAAAAATATTTTATTTTTGTTCTTATTTCTCCTTTATTATCTTCCATTCTCGAGGAAGTAAAGAAGAAGGTAATTTTTTCGTCTCACTTGATGATGAAATATTAGTTTAATATTTTATTTAATGAACCTTTTTTATATTTTTTTATTTATTTTATGAACATAGAAAAAAAGTATTGTACCATGTGTTTTTTATAATAAGATTTTAATTGTGGTTCCATTATATGTCTATTTTCTTTTGTTTCTCAAGAGAAAAAGATCTATTATTTTTGCTCTCATATCTTAGTTGTTCTCTTCTATTCTTGAAGAAATAAAGAAGAAGGTAATTATCTTTTGTTTCACTTGATGGTGAAATATTAATTTAATAATTTATTTAATGAGTCTATTGTATATTAATTTTATATTTAATGAACATAGAAGAAAATGGATTGTACTATGTGTTTTTTATAATTGGATTTTAAGTGTGGTTTGATTATCATCGATTTTTCTTTTGGGTTTTAAGTGTGGTTTGATTCCCCGCTAATGATGTAGTTTATTGTTATACTAAGTTATATATATTCATTTTTACGGTATTAATGCCAATAATTAAATGTATAAATTTTGGATGTATTATTTTGGCTCTCCCAACAATGTTGGTCAAGATCCGCCACTATTCTTATGGATATCTAAGAATCTACCGAATCAATTTTCCTTTTCCTTCCATGATGGTGCATGAGGACAAGGATTGATTTTCTACTGAAAATTTTCCCCTTCATTCTCACTTTTTCTCTTCTACCGTTTCCTCTTCATTATTCTTCTCTCCCCCTTCATCCTCTACTTTCACTTTTCTCTATACTCTCATTTTCTTCTTCTTTTCATGAGTGAGTGATTCTCTTTCTAAGTGAGTGTTTTCAAGTATAACTTTCTTCAATATTGCTCAAAGCTTCTAATTCTCTAAAATAATATGAATAGATTAATGATATTTTTGATAAATTAAAGTAATCTTCAATTAACTGATTATATTGTTTCCTAATTCACAAAAATGAAAATATCCATTATATAAATGTAAACAAGTTGTGAATGTGATATGATAAATTAAGAAATTATCATCACATTTGTCTCCAATAAAAGAATATCATTAAAGACTTAATTTATATGGTTTACGTAAACTAAATTAGAAATTATTTACTTAACTGTAATTTTTTTATTTAATGTCCTTTCAGTATCGGTGAGAATGAGAATATATGGTACTAACACAAATATTCCTAACTAAACCAAAAACTTATAACTATTCTTAAATAAATAAAAATTAATAAATATATGATGGGTTTTTCTATGGGAGAATTCATTAATAAAATACAACACTAATAAGATATGAGCCCAAACTATATAAGTAGGGATATCGACTTACCACATGTTGCGTTACAAATGAGTGAGCTTGGTCATATTTACTCTTTGGTAAGTCAAAAATTTTGTAACCCAGCTCAGGTTCGTAAGTTAACTCACTTAAGGATGTTTTGTAGGTTAAGTGAGTCAGGTCCAATTTGATTCACATTTTAAAAAGTTAAATTTTGTCCAACTCAACCCAGCTTGATTTTATGGTGAGCTGAGTTGGTCCACATGTTGAAACTCATTTTAACATCTCTCCACATAAGACATTGACATCACCTCTCACCTAAAACTTTAAAACAATGAGTTTATAAGTGTTCCTTCTTATATGGTAGTAAACTTTATCAATTCTACTCAATGTGAGACTTAGACTCACTTAAATTCCTAAAAATATATACTCACACTACTAGAAATTCTCAATTACATGGGATTTTTCTTGCAAATTTGTTAAAAAAATAGCAAGAAAAGAGTGTTTTCTACCATTTTTTCTAAGAATTTTAATTGGCTTGTAATTCCTTCGTGGGTAATCATTTCATACAAAATTATAAAATTTGTAAGTATTTCCTACAAAATTTGTTGCGAAAAGTGTTTTATACAAAACACTTTGCAAGAAAATTAGTAGCAATTTCTTGCAAATTTTTTTTTTCACAACAAAATTTGTAAATATTTCTTACGAAAAAATTTTCAAAAAAGAATTAGTAGTGTCATTTATCATGTTTGCACAAAAAGTAGGTATATTTTTCCATATTGATATGATTAACATCATTTCACCTTGTGTTTATAAAAGAGACCTTACAAATCTCGAATATATTAATTAAAGATTAGAACTTTTTGGTCATCCAAAAGACTTATTTTACTTTATAGTAAATCTTTTATCTTCATTATAGTTTTAATTACCATGATGGAATAAATCACTAAAAAAATATCTAAATAGTAATCAATTTTAAAGGCTAAAAATAATTAGTAATTATAATGACCAATTTAGATATACTGCAAGAAAATTTCTAATTAGTTACAAATTTTAGTGACCAATAATGATTAGTAACTATAGTAACCAATTTAGATACTAATTTACAAAACTAAAAATTATTGGTTACTAAAATAGTCACTATTATGAATAAAAAATTTTAATTCATCACTAAATTGGTCTTTAAAATTAGCTACCATGGTTTTGACTACCAAAGAAAATTGGTCACTAAAAATTAGTTACCTAGTTTTAGCTATAAAATGACTTAGTTTCTAAATTGGTCTTTAATTAATTAGTGACCAATTATAATTTTTTATTTATAATAGTGATTATTTATGTAACCAATAATTTTTAATTTTATATATTGGTATCTAAATTGGTCACTATAGTGACTAACTATTTTTTTGTTCTAAACTTGGTTTCTAATTGAGAATTTTCTTGTAGTGATATCATTTATAAATTATAAATTATTGATATTTAAAATAATCTCTATTATAAATAAAAATATATATTTGGGTTGTGAATCGGCCACTAAATTAATTCTAACATTAACTACAAAATTTTTTTTTTCTACCAAAAAATTAGTGTCTAAATAACTATTAAAGACCAATTTAAACACTAATTATTTTGTAACTTTTTTTATAACAAAAACTTTGGTAATTAATATTAAAAACCACTTTAATTACCAATTCACAACTCGATTACAATTTTTTATTCATAACAGATATTATTTCAAATACCAATGATTTTTAATTTATTATCTAAATTGATTATAATATAATAATTAATTACTTTTTACCTCTAAAAATAGTTACAATTTAGGCATTTTATTGACATCCTTAATTAGTCTTAATTAGTCCTGTCCTTATTTTCTCTCGTATTTAATTATTTTAGCGGAGCCCGAGGAAAAAAAATGAGTTTTTCGATTTATTTAAGGTGTCCATAAATGATCAGAGAATTAACTCTCGGAATCATTCAATGTCAATTATTGTTCCACCTACTGTTTTTTTTCCTCTTCGTGCAATCATCAACAAAAATGTTTGCAATTGTTTTTTGGCTTAAATATTTTTTTGTCCTCATTTTGACAGTGTTTGTTGTGGACGATCCTCATTTTGACAGAATATTTAGAATGATCATCATTTTGACAGAATGTTTAAAATGATCCTCATTTATACCGAATGTTTAAAATGGTCATCATTTTCGCAATTCGTGTTTTATTTGGTCCTTTTCTGTAATGTTGTTTAAATCATTAACGGAGCATTGTACCACACCTGTACAATGCTCCGTTAATGATTTAAATAACGTTACATAAAAGGACCAAATAAAACACGAATTGCGAAAATGATGACCATTTTAAACATTCAGTAAAAATGATGAACATTTTAAACATTCTGTCAAAATGAAGATCATCCGCAACAAACACTACGAAAATGAGGACCAAAAAAGTATTTAAGCCTTGTTTCTTTTAACCACCAAAATTTCACCCCTTTATACCATCAAACATCTGAATACGATTTTTCAGGATTTCTATCTACATCCTTCTTAAATATGTTAGCCACTTAATTATGTATGTAAGATTTACTTGCGTAGTTTCCCTTAATTACTATCAATTGTGCTCATGTTGAACCAATCGTTACGAAACCAAACTCACTCTCACCACTTGACTCAGGTTGATCTCTCCACACAAACCCTACCAAACTTCCTTTTTTAATAGTCTTAACAACTCTGGAAGTGAATGCTAAGAAGACACTATTATCATAGCAAGTTCCTTCGAATATTCTAACATTTATTTTAAATAAGTGTAATTTAATGGTTGAACCAATAAAAGTTATATATGCCTAAATTAATTTTATTTGAAAGTTCCATCTCTCTATATTTAAAACCAAAACAAAAACACATATTTGATAACAATATATTTTTTATTTGATTGAAAAGAAATCATATAAATAAAAGATTTACCCTCTTAAAAAATTCAATGTATTTCTTACAACTTTTCTTTCACGTACCATTGAACACAACAAGCAACAAGGAACATCACAGTTTGAATATAACAAGGAACATCACAGTTTGAATATGCAAGGAACATCACAGTTGAAATTTTAGTTTGTCTCTCCTCACACATTTTCTCTCCACCATCTCATACATAGAAATAAATATACCACATAATGACACACAACAATACAAGGTTGAATGTCGTAACATATATATCTAACATTTGTCTCTATTATCCCACTGACACCATTAAACATAATAAGAAACGAAATGCAAGAACACAAGGTTTGCATACAACTAAACACATCTACCATATCTCTTAAATATAGCGATCATAGTTTGGATAAGGCCATATCTTGTAATCTTTCAAGTTATCAAAAGTTTGATTCAAAACCATGAACTATTCTCAATTTCAAAGATGTTGTCAAGGCCCCCATAGACATCTTCATCACTTATCGGCATGTTATTGCCATCAAGGGGTGTTGTTGGTGCTGGTGCTGTGGCTTCTGCAGTTGTTTGGCTTGGTGCCCCTTTCCCAGCAGTGTTCGACAATTGATCATGGTGTGCTATATTCACATCTGATTTTGCTCCACTTGAAGAACTTCCACCAGCATTGAGTGAATTCAAAAGCCTTTTAGCATCAGCTTCTTTCTTACGGTTCAGCTTTGTGAGAAATTCCATATATGCATCTTCATATGTAGATTTCATGTCGTTAAGGTTGTCTGTCTCGGATGTTTTCGAGCTTTCCATGTTTGACAAGCACACCGGTGCTTCCACATTTTTGTTTTTTCTAGCCCACACATACTGCTTCCTCTCAAAAAAATGGTTCATATGAGACAGATAAATAAACATTGTACAAATCTGCAAATTACTTCTCACCCATGCCCTATTTTTACTTTATTTGTGTAGAAACAAGTTTAGAATATTAATTGGTTTTTCTTTTGTTCTACCTTAAAATAACATGTAGTTTTAGTTCAAAATTTCATGAGCATATTGTGTGAACTCTCATCCCCCTAATATATGGTAAACAATAATTGTTCACTAAATAATGTGCAAAGGATGCAAAACTAACCAGATTTTTCCTTTCGTCCGTGAAAATGGTTATAAAATCTCCCAGTTGTAGCTCATAATGGTTCACTAACTCCCCTGTTACATTGGATTGGCAAGTAATTATTTTCTATGATGCCAAAATCAAGACTGTTGCAGAAGTTAGAAAGAAAAAAAAAATGAAATTTTACCTGCACTTTCAAGAACATACATTCTACTTCTGTTATTAGACCAATATCTGTTTAATCAGCAACATATATTTAATAACTTTGAAAATGAAAGAGATATCCAATAATAAATTGCAAAAGAAATTTACTTGTATTTCAAGGTCCACATCTTCCCAGAATAAACATCCTTGACCATGATATCCTTCCCTTCCTTGTCTGTCAATGGTGGAAGCTTGGCCTCAACCTCCCTCTATTTAACATATGTATATTTCATAATCAGAAGGCAAAAGTTGAAGGCATTGCATCATGTAAATGAAGAATAATATTATATTTTCCCACAAGTTTTCCTGATTCTTTATGAAGAAAATATAAAACAATTGATAGAAGGTTAGAGAATTAATTAAAAAGATGTTTTTAGAGACAACATTAAAATTATATATATTTAAAATAGAAAATTTCCATTTCAAGAATGTTGAGGCAACTTGGAGCATAGATCAGGTTTCTTATTTCGTCAATGATTCATCTTTCTTAGAATAAACATAAAGAAAACCAAAATGATAATTGAGAAAATAGAAAACCTTACCTTTGGGAGCACAATGCGACCTAGGGCACTAACGTCACTATTCTTCAACTGCTTTGTGAAAACTTCCTCTAACATCTGCATTCAGATAGGCATAATTAAAAAATATATATATAGATGAAACACCAAAAAGAGAAAACCCCATATTAGGAATGTTTGATCTCGAACTCACATGTTTGTTTTAAATAACTGCATGTTTAATAATTATTTTTCTGCTTTAAACTTATAAAACTTTGATAATTGTTTCCAAAATAAAAACAATTAAGATGATTCATCATCTCTTAATTTTCTTTGAAAGGCAAACTCTTAAAAAAGCTAGGTTTAATATGTATCGAATGGTAATTTCAGAAAACCTTGAAATCAATGAAGAAGGACCAGTTACCTTCCCATCTGGGGTGCAAAAAATAGTGATAGTTTTATCTTTCTTGGCAGTGAGTTTTCCATCTGATCCTCGTCCAGAAACAGGTTTTTCCTTTGCTGTCCCTTTGGTTGGAATCGAAGGAGCCGTAGGAGCAACACTCTTACTTTTCTGTCTTACTTGTTTCCTTTTGTCCCTGGCAACTTTGCTAGTCAATGGTCCCACAGAGGCTTGAACTTGAACTTCAGAATTTGGTGGTCCACGAATTGCACTAGGTTGTCCTGTCGGAAGGGTATGCAAAGGATATTGATTCATTTGTTGGAACTGCATGTTTTGATTATATGGAGCGAAATAAGGATCAGGAAAGCCACCTTCTCCAGTTTTTTGAACAGGGACGTTAAAATTTGTTAGTTCTGCCATGTTTTGTTGAGCAGGGATTCTTACGTTCGAAGTAGAGACATTAGGGATTAGTGGGTTGGTGGTGGTTGCTGAAAACGGCACATGAAAGTTGTCCATTCTTGAAACAAAGAGGCTGAATTTGAGGGTTCTTTGTTTGTGTGTTGAGTGAAATGGGAGTGAGGGTGCGTAGGGCTTTTATACCTGTGAAGGAAGCAGAAAGGAGTGTGGAAAAAGCATGAGACGATGGCAGTGAATGAAGAAAAAAACGAAACACACGGTAACAAGAGAGGAAAGAGAGAAATTTGCCCAATGGGGTGAAAAAGGTGACAGGTGGAGGAAACGTTGTGGCATTGGAATGCAAATCCTTGTTGTAAATGAAGCGAAATGTAGGAAGAAAAACCACATATAAACATTTGTTCAAACTCAAAAAGTGGATGTGCTGAGAGAGAGATGCAGCAGAAGAAAACAAGATTGGAAAATTGTTCTTCTTCTAGAGCATCAATCGCAGTTCAAGCGAGCGTTATGGTCTCGTAAAGTTCTCGTCACCTTGCAAAGTTACAAATTCTGTATAAAACACCCTTGTTTTCATATGATGATAAAAT
>Ga0209389_1005530_pt1 | contig 10779 bp, 5 predicted proteins | sample CowpearedBW_FD_187526 | JGI IMG/M metagenome (GOLD analysis project Ga0209389, IMG submission 187526) | Root nodule microbial communities of legume samples collected from California, USA - Cow pea red BW (SPAdes) (version 2) | ecosystem: Host-associated > Plants > Roots > Nodule | place: USA... | reverse complement strand
GTAATATTTATAAATTTTTATAAAAATAAATTATAAAGTTATGATATATATATATATATATATAATAGTTATTATAAATAATTTAATTTTTGTTTTACATACAATTGATTATAACTATTTAACAAAAGCACTTTCAAATTTTAAAGGTAGTCTTTTTAAATAATGCAAAATGTATGTTAATAAATTCAAAAATACACAAAAAAGTAAAAGAAAGTAAAAAAAATGTCCATCAAACAATAGTTAAATTATTCTATTTATATTATTAAATCTTATAGAAAAAACACTTTTTATTTTGATAGATAGTTTTTTTATGTAATGAAAACTAAAATTTAATTAATAAATATAAAAGTATAAAAAGTATAAAATTTTTATTCCAAACAATAAATTATAAATCCAAATTTAAATTTTCATTAGTAATTATTATAGCTGATAAATTATGATTACTAATGGTTTATACTTTAATTGGTAAATTTCTATTATAAGTAAATGGTAATTACTGCAAGTATTTTCATATAAATTTTCCAGGAAAAGGAATTATTTTCCAAACTTTGTGTTCAGAAGGAACCCCGTGGACACCAATTAGCAACATTATTCTCTCTCCTCCGCGGGGTTAGTAGGGTCCACTCCTGACTGAGCGAGAACCAAAACTCACATTTGACATTCATCTCTTTCAAATCCCATTCTGAACCAAATTTCAATTCCACCAAAACCCTAATTTCCTCTCTCTCGGGCCCTGAGATCTTTTCGTTTTGGGATTTTCTCCACCATCAGCAATGGTCTGTTTTCTTATCTTCTCCGATTTCTGTTTTGTTCGCGTCTGAATTTGTTTTTAACTATATAGTTACACAAATTCTCTATCCATGGTTTGTGATTATTTTTGGTTATATATTCATGTAGAAATTGTTTCTTGCCATCATACCCTTTGAGTCTCCCTTTTAACGGTTTGAGAATTTCTTTTTGGCTATTGGAATGTAAGGACTTGGATGTTGTAATGATTAACAAGATGCTTTTAAGACGTGTTAGATATTAGATTTGAACTTATTTATGATGTGTATTATGATATGGGTCATGTTAATATAAGCTATTTTGTTGTTCTTATTTGAGCTACAGCACAAATTGGGGAGAGGTCATCGCGACAAACTCCAGCAGTTCATAACAATAACTGGAGCCAGGTGATCTTAGAGCTGCCTATGATTTATTTATTTTTTATTTCATTTAAAGGTTTTAAATTACAATTAGGATGTGATTTTATAAATAGTGTGTAATTGAACTATGCTTCTTTTAATATCATGTGTCCTTAGGACGTAGGTTATGGGTTTTCAATCCAAGGAACCTCAAACATTTTCAGATAAAAAACAGAAACATACTTATAGACATTCAATCTTTGGTTGAGCACACTAAGTGGGTATATCTATGTTTCTGTTTTTGATCTGAAAATGTTTCATTTTCATTGGCTTGATTACTTTTTCTGATATTGACAGGGAAGCTGTGATCATTCTGAACATAGTTTTATATCAATTATACTTGTTATTTGTTTCTTGCTTCTGCTGAACTTTTTTTTTTTTTTTTTTTTTTTTTTTTTTTTTTTTTTTTTTTTTTTTTGTGGGCATTACTTTTGAATTTATATGATGCAAGTCAATTGCATCCTTAACTTCTGACATATTTGAGAACTATTTTTTTTCGCATTTTCAGTGAGAAAACAGCACTGCAGGCTCTGAAGGCTAGTGATTGGCATATTGAACGAGCATTTGATTTCTTTTATAGCCAACCCCAGCTTAAAACATTTACTGATTCTAGACACTTAGAGGAGCTATACAATAGATATAAAGGTTAGTAACGGATGTGGAAATAAATTTGAGACACTAATCTTTTTAAATGGTCTGGTAAAGCACAGCAACCTATTGATCTGAAAACATGAAAGATGACTAAAAAAGGTGTATTTTCTATAAAATTCTTATCAACCATGAATGATTTTTCTATTACTTGAGGTTTCACTTTGTGAGTAACAAGTAAATTAGGTTACATAGTTTGTTGTTATTTGAGAAGCATGAATGTTTCCTCCCTATTTAAATTTAATTACTTCTTTTTAATTAAACTTGGAAGCATTAATAGAGTATATCATGGAAATTAGCATCAATTCCCCAATGTTGCTGTTCCCTTACCTGAGCATAAAGTATGTTGGATATGAGATCCAATAACTTTTGCACGTGAGCTTACATTAAAGAATTTGGTCAACACAGTTTATATTTTGGCCGAGATGGATATGGTTACCAATCATTGGAGCATTGTATATTATGCCTGTCTTCTAATCCTTTACTGCTCTAATTTCTATACAGATCCATATGTTGATATGATTTTGGTAGATGGCATCACTCTCCTGTGCAATGATATCCAGGTTCTTTGTCTCTGAATGCAAATTAATTTTATCGATGTCTTGATTTATCAATTTCCAGCGTTCTTAGTTTTGATTCTTTTACAAGGTTAAGATAGTTTTTGTTTGAAGTCTAATTGATATTTGAGTCTACTTTTCCTTTGCAGGTGGATCCTCAAGATATAGTAATGGTATGGATATGATTCAAACATTATTTCATTTCTGCATTGTGCTAATTGTTTGGGTTTCTTTCCCCGTAATCCTATGTATAGAAGACTGCTATTTAAATAGTGAGTGATTATCGATGTTACAGACACTCGTTTCATTAGGATGATTATTGTGAAAATATTGGAAGTAATTATGGTTATTCAAGGTTGCCTTTATTTTCTTGCTAGTTATATGTGCGTGGCTAATAAGTTATGATAGATGGAATGCAGAGATGGAGTATGGATTCTCTACTGATTTTTTGGCGCTGTCCCTCTGCTGCCCCATCAAGATTTTAGTATATAAAAAAAGTTTTTGATATATTTTAAAATATCAAATTCAATGTACATCAATGTATTCGGAAGGCACAACAGACAACACTAAAAACACAAGAGAATCCAAATTCTGCAAAGCTGTCTAAAGCTTGTTTCACCATCAGTTATTTTCCTTCATGTAAAAGCTCTAAATTTAAGAGCTGACAAATATTAGCTAGAACAAGGTAAGACTGTTTCAAGGAAAGAAAGCAAAGAATAATAAGGCTGGCTGATCTGTGTAACTGGGTGATGATTGGTTCCTGTTCGATGGAAACTAAATATGCAATAATTGTAAATGAAAAGTTTATAATTAAATGAGTAATTATTGAAAATAGAATTAAATGCGATGGAGCGAACTTGGTTGAACAATGAGTGTATGTAGATGGTTTGAGAATGCTTTAGGTGACTAGGAATGTTGAAAATTTTCAGTTAGTTCTTTCATGGCACATGAAGGCTGGCACCATGTGTGAGTTTTCGAAGAAGGAGTTTATTGAAGGTTTACAATCTTTGGGGTATGTATTCTGTGATTTTGTAATGATTTTTTGTTTTCTGAAGAGACCTGTCTCAGTTGAAAACCTTAAAAATTTGTTGCAGGATTGATTCTCTGGAGAAGTTCCAAGAAAAGATACCATATATGCGCTCTGAGCTGAAAGATGAACGTATGCTCAAAAATGGTTTTAGTCATATAATTTATAATTCATTTATCACTAGAAATTATCTCCAGCAATTTTTAAAAGGTCCCTGAAATATTATCACTGTTTTTCCCTGTCCAGAGAAATTCCGTGAGATCTATAACTTTGCTTTTGGATGGGCAAAAGAGAAGGTATGGATTGACGTGTTCTTGGCCCCTCTTCTACTCTGTAACTGTAATATAGCTTAATTGCTTTTGGGCGAAATACAATATCATATGTAAGATAACCACTGTAATGAAACACGGAAGATCTCGGGAAACTGAGTCAAACTATAACAAATTTGATTTATTGATTAATAAATTTGAGTTGTCGTTCAAAATTGTTTTTTTATGTTCCTTTATTTTAAAATTTATGGTCTAGATTTTCTAAAATACTGTATGTTGAATGGCATTCAAAGATTTGGAACACCGCTTGAGGCTTTCTTACGTAGTCAATGACACTTATTAAGTGATCCCTCTTCTTCTTTCTTGCTTCTGAAGTTTTAGATATTCTTTCTTGCTACTGAGGTTTTAGATGCTGTCTATTGTTTTATTTCTATCCTTCCCCCTCAGATTTTCTGCTTCTGGTATATGATTTTTTTTTTGTTAAAATAAAAATTTGATCCCTGCAAACTATATTGTTTTTTCATGTGAGTCATACATAAAAAGCCAGCATCACATCAACTTTTCAGTTACAATTTTGACAAAGGACTGGTTTGTAAACATGTATTTTCATGTAAGAACTGAATTGTAGGGTTTTTTATTATTGGGACCAAAACAAAAAAAGTGTATCAAATGCAAGGTCTAATTAATTAGTTTAAATTTTCAACATTGCTCATTTATGGTGACTGGAATTAGTTAATATTCATTAGCAGAAAATTCTTTACTAGTGATGAAAACCTATCCAATTCTTGTGGATATGCTGGGGTTGCTTGTTGTTCTTCACTAATATTGAAGTATTTATTATTATTATTATTATTATTATTATTATTATTGTTGTTGTTGTTGTTGTTTATGATTAATAGTATTGCATTTCATTCTTTTGGTGGACCCACTTACTGTGTCAAGTAGTGGGAACTTTCAATGCTTAGTTACCTGGAAATATACATGTTCTAGAATGTATTTCATGTTGAATAGTCTATATTAATGACTTAATAGTCTGAGGACCATGGGGTTTTTATTTCATTCACTATCAGTAATAGAAATGATGTTAACATTCTCTGCTTGATTGTACAAGATCTTGGAAATGAGGGTGCAAAATGGGTTAGTGTTCTAATAGGTCTTTGTTATTAATGAATGAAAAAATAATAGTAACTTGCACAGAATAGAAAAGAAATGCTGACAAATTAGAGTCAAGCTCCCCCTAGTCAGCTTGGTACACTGGACTACCAATTCTACTACCGGAATCTCCATGTGTCCCCACATGATTATCCCCTCCCTTTTTATAGCAAACTCTTGCATACATATTCTCTTTCCTCTAACTAATTCAATTCCCCCACCACTAGTGGTCTGCTTATTCCCTTTTTAGTCCTACGAGAGTACACCTTAAAAGGCTTTTCAATTATGGGTTGGACCTCAACAATTACACCCCATTATGAAATCAGTCTTGTACTCAAGGCAAAAGAAAGGAAATTTCTTCTTGATGGATGTGGCAGGCTCCCAAGTTGCTTCTTCTAAAAAGGTTGGGATTTTCACAAAATAATCCATTCCAAATTCCCATTGTGGCTACTGATGTGTATTTCTAGAACTGCCTCTGGTGCAATTGGTTTAGAATCTCCCACTTTTAAACTAGGGGTCTAAGGTGTTGCCATAGAACAAGTTTTGAGGAGCCTCTTTAGTTGGGAGACATGAAAGATTGGGTGTATGTCGGTTGTTTCTGGCAATTATAACTTATAGGCTACCTCTCCCATGTGTGAAACAATTCGAAAAGGGCCAAAATAGTGAGGAGACAACTTGGTGTTGATATGATGAACTACGTAATGTTGACAATTGGTTGAATTTTAACATAACTCAATCCTCGACATCATAAGTAACATTTGAGGTGATATTTCTTCTTAAGTTGCTCTTCTGCTGAAGGTAGAATTCAAGTTGTCATCATGGTCAGTCAACACTTACCACCAACAACTGACAAAGAGCTTCATCATGGTCTGTATCTTGCAACTGACAACTCTTGATACATGTTTCATTGGTGGATGTTAAAAGCGTGAAAATGCCATGGTGTTCTTTTTCATTCATCTCCAAAAGAAATTGATAGCAATCCTTTTATAAGTTTTGGTAAATTCAGAATGGCCCCGAAAACTATATCATGAAATTCAGCTAGAAGCAAAGGATTATCGTAGAGGCTTTTAGATAGCATAAGTCGGCCCTGTAAATATGATAGACTATCCCAAAACACATAATCAATTCAAGAATTGGAATTATATTGCAACTCATCCTAAATGCTAGACAAAACTTGATTTTGTTAGGGTTTACTTCATATTGCGGGGAAATCCACTTAATAAAAGCTAATTAAAATAAAAATAGCAGTGGATTGTGCATGCGGGGGATAAGCAAGAGGGTAATGGTCTTGCATCAAAACTACATCACTACTTGAAGCATCACAATCTATAAAGAATACTTTAGTGGCATTTGGCAAAGCTATCACACATCACAAGGAATGTAGCTAGACATTATGAGACAATTAAAAGCTAGCAATTGCCCCTCTCCTCAATGAAAGCACTTCTTCTATATGAGTCCATTAGGGGCTGGGCTATCTTACCATATGCTTAGTAAATCATCAATAGTACTCTTAGAGGTGAGCAATCACATGTGTATATCTGGACATACATGGGTAGCCCCTAATTGCTTCCACACCTAAATCAAAGTCCCTTGCTACATTAATCCATCATCTCATTGTAACATGATTGTGCTTGCCTCCAAGGCAAAGGGTAAGTCCGAAAAAGGTGGTCCAACTTTGGCTCTTGAGTATTTGGCCCATTTGAGCTGCCAACAGATTGGAGTGAATTGGATTTGATGTGTGCACTAATGGGGGTAGTATGTAGCAATGAGGTAGAACAACAAACTAAAGTGGAAGTGCTCCGACCAGATGTACTTCAAAGAGGCATGATTATCGAGCGTGTGTTCTAACTAGTTAACCATTGAAATTAATTTGCTCTAGGGGTAGGCACATTTGAGCCTTCCTGAGCCAACTAGTGGGGTCATCACCCTATGAAGGGAGAGAATTCAATGCACTTCATATAGAGATGATAGTCATCAATAATTGAGTTATGAGAAAAAAGAAGTATTGGTTACATGTAGAAGAATACTCAAGGGAATAGGGAAAACCTTTGTTAGATATTGTGAAGATACCGTTAATTACAATATCTTATGTTAGTTATAATATTATGTTTATATGGGCTTAGCCCATATTTTCTTCATTATTCTTCATTATAAATATATCACCCTATGTTTATTTTCTACACAAGGAGAATTAACCCTGCACCTAGTTTTCACTACTTTAACATGGTATCAGGGTCATGAGTTTGAGCCTATCCTAGTAAAATCTTTTGTTTATTGGGCCTATTATGCCACCTGCTATTGGATTGCTATCGAACCACCCATTAATATCTAGTTTCACGTTCGTAATGTATATATACCTTGACGTGACGGGAGTGTATTGGAAATCCCACATCGACTATATATAAGGTGAGTTTACAATATATAAAAGGGTGCAAACCTCATCTTACAAGTCAATTTTATAAGGTTGAGTTAGGCTTAAAGTTTACTTTTTATCATAGTATCAAAGCTTAGGTTCTTTGGTAGTCTTATACAAACATTTTTTTTTTGTCGCCGTCGCAATCGTCGTCATTGCTGCCGTCACCAGAGTTGCCTTTCACAAATGGTATGAGGATCGTCAAAAACCTGGTTCCACTGCTTCTGTTGCACACACACGTACATCTATTGTTGGCCTAAATCAATCTACTTCCCTTGGATCTTTGGTTCTTGACTAAGGTGCCCTGATCATATTATGGTTAATAAATCCTTGTTTTCTTCTCTATCTTCTACGGGTTGTTTACCTTCGGTTACCATGGCCTATGGATCTAAGGTCTTATTCCGTGTTGGTACTGTTAATATGTTTCCTTCTTGTCCATTGATAATGTTCTTTATGTCCTTGAGTTTCCATTTAACATATTATCCATCAGTTGTCTCATCTGTTTCCTTGATAGTGTTATTTCTTTTACCAAAAGAAGTTAGTTAGTTGGTGTTTTGTAATCTGTCTCCCTTAAATTAGGCCTTTATTAGAAAGGAGGGCAGATTTTGAGTAGTACCAAACTGGACAATTCCCAGTGTGAAAGGAGTAGACTCCTTTGTGTATAAGTTTTTCTTTTGCAATCCAATAAACTCCGGGATGAATAAAGCCCTTTTTTCCTTCTGTGATTACAGAAAGCCTAACAACTAGTTCTGTGCATTTCCCTTTTTGGCCTACGAGAATACACCTTAAAAGGCTTTTCCATTATGGGCTGGACCTCATCATGTTCTGACTCTTGAAACGAAGGGACATTAAAGTAGGATGCAAATGGTTTATTTGCCTCCAATGAGCTTTGCTATACCTTGGCAAATGTGAGACCCATGACTGACACTTGAGCATCTAGGTTTAGGTTTAAAGTCAATGTTTAATTTAGTACTGTTTTGATTCTTTCCTTTTGAATGAGTAATATTACTGGGAAACAGTAATATTCGAGTTACCTTTATTTATGCAGGGTCAAAAGTCTCTTGCATTGGATACAGCTATTGGTATGTGGCAATTATTATTTGCTGAGAAGCAGTGGCCACTGGTTGATCATTGGTGCCAGTTCTTGCAGGTAATATAATTAATTTTTTTTGATACACCTTTTTAACTTTCTTTTATTTTTTTGGTAGATCAAAAATATCTTCTAATACTCGCTCATTTTACTTCAATTGAAAATTTTGATACTACTTAGGCTCGGCATAACAAAGCAATATCTAGGGACACATGGTCTCAGCTTTTGGAGTTTGCTAAGGTAAACTAATGGACTATTATACCTATACGGTGTCCTCATGATGTGGATATACACTTCCTATCTTGATATGGATTTATTGGCGCATGAATATTTCAATGAATGCTCTCTACTTGTGTACTGTTGGTCATGCTTGCCTGAGCTCTAAGACTAATTATCTAGAATGATAGCAAGGAAAAGGATATCTGGTTGTGTCTTTTACACTTTTTCTAATTGTCTGTGGTCATTTCCTCACGGTGAAATAGTATTCAAGCTACTTTACCTTGAATCATAGTTCTTTCTTCTAGTGTGACTGCTGGGGTTTATTCTAGGGTTATTATTGCCTTTTTTAATTTGTTTTGGGAATAAAGTGGAAATGTGGGGCAAACAGGAAGTAAACTGGAATATGAAATATGCTGTATGAATATTATTAGGGTTAAACGCTTTTACTGGCAAATCAAAAAGTTCTCACGATACTTTTTCAAACGAAACCACGATCTTATTGCATTTGACATCAATTGTTGCTGTAGTAATATCCGCAAGAAGAAGTCTACGATGTTGAAATTTTATTTTTCTAGTCTCCATCCTTGGTTTTGCTGCAATTTTTTGAAAAACAGAAAGATAATGAATGTCAAATCTTAGTTTTTTCTTAGTATCTGATAAGTTATACATGGGGAATATGTTTTCTTTAGGATGTGAAACGTGAGTTTTTCTACTCCAATATGCAGAAATATATTTCCAATAGTATTACAAATGCTTCTTCTTTCTACTCCCAACCCTAAAAGAGTAGCCAGGATATAAAAGACCTCTATTGGGTTTGGTTTTTACTGCTGACAAATTAGTATTATTATAAGCCATTTGAGTCGTAAAACTTTATCTTTATTCTTCTTGGTCGCCCACCACTTGATTTAGAGGAACTCTTTTTTGATTGTACTGTTTTTGGAAGTTACAACGCTGGTGCTTTTATCATAGTAAGTTGTTTAGTTTTATGAAGTAACATAGAACCCACTAATATATTTGTCATGTTCTTTGCAGACTGTTGGTTCAAATTTATCTGATTATGATGCTGAAGGTGCCTGGCCATATCTAATTGATGAATTTGTGGAATATCTGAACGAGAATGGAGTCATCCAAAATGGTCTCATCAACGATTCTAGTCTAAAACGGTGATGCATTCAGATTTCAGTAAATGGCTATTTAAGAGAATTTGATTGGTCTCTTGTGATGAGTTGTGCCATTCTGTGATTAAACTCCTCTTTGTTATTAAGTGGGATTCAGTCCATAATTCAAAAGAGGACATGGCTGCTAGAGCAAACTCATTCTTGCTAACAAGTAGTAGCATCGTTTGAGATTTTGTTGATATGGAATATGAATTTCCTTGGGAGTATTGTGGAATTAGTAACGGGAGCCTACTGATTCCACAGTGTTATAGTTTCTGGTCTCTCTTTATTTAATAATTAATTCTTGTACGATGTCTTGTTATATAAGAGACTTGTGTGATTGTGATTGGCTATCCTTGTTTCTGATCTACTTTCATCTTGTAAAATATGGCACCACGATATTAAAACATTCATGAAATACAGAAAGGGGGAATGGAACTATTGTGTGGTTTGTTTTCCTTTGAAGTATTCAGCACAGTTTCTTGCATTATTGGTTTTATATGCTCTTGTGTGTTTATCTTTATTTGGTTATTTAAAACTGCTCTAGATATGACACAAATACATAATATTTGAGGGGTAATATGAAAGACTTTTAGGTTCAAGGGACTTAGTAAATATATATATATATATATATATTTTTGAAAATTACTTATTTAAGAATTATAATTTTATAGATTAATACAGCTGATTACGGGATATGGGTGGAAGTATGATTTTATTACTCTTGGAGTACCGAAGAGGTTGCCTTGTTTTGACCACGTGGTCTTGTATATTTGAGTTCATACGTTTGAATGTATGGTTTTATGGATATGGATAATTTATGAAACAGATAGTGCGGGAATATCAATTTCTTTGTTATGGTTGGAAACAACAAAAGGAAATCAGTATTTGTTTAGCTAAAAATATATATTTTGTCCTTATGTTTTATAAAAATTATACATAAGGAAGTTATATTATATTTTGTTATATAGTATAGGAACAATATTTTACATAACTTTATAAAGTATAGGAACAATATTAAAAACTAATATTTAAATGTAGTTTGAGAATGATGAACATATTT
>Ga0209389_1005527_pt1 | contig 10783 bp, 3 predicted proteins | sample CowpearedBW_FD_187526 | JGI IMG/M metagenome (GOLD analysis project Ga0209389, IMG submission 187526) | Root nodule microbial communities of legume samples collected from California, USA - Cow pea red BW (SPAdes) (version 2) | ecosystem: Host-associated > Plants > Roots > Nodule | place: USA... | reverse complement strand
GTTGGAATCAACTCAATAATAGAAACTTCAGTTATATTAAACTGGTGTGAAACTTAGATTCTAGATTTTTTTACAATATTAAAGTTTAGAGGTTGGTTCAAAAGTTTCTGAACTAAGTTTTAGTTTTGAAGATTTCTTAAGTATTATCTTGCCTTTAGATAAGATTAGAGATGGAATAAACTTAGTCTATGCCCATTTTGCTATGGATTTGTAGCTTTCTGTTAATATGCTTAGTTCTCGTTTCTTGAAGCCGCTCCGTCGTCTTCATTCACCATACCAAACCTTCATCAATCTTTCAAATCCAGCCACTGATTCATTATTATAGTAAAGGAAGCAATGTGCATTGGAGGAATCACAAATACAAAGGTATGGAATAGTGACTTATCCTATTACACAAAAGGCCCAAACAAAAAAGGAAAATGGGCCAAACAGATATGAAAGCCCAATACATCCCCACTTAGGATATATTGGGTAACCGACCAGCTTGTAACACTTTTCTTTGGTATGGCCAAGAGATTCACAATAACTACACTTAGGACGTTTTAACACTAGAATTAGCAAATTGGGTAACAAGAGTTTTCGTATTAGAGGTTGAAAGATTTGATAAACTATTTCATGTTGTACCTCTTCCTAGAGAATTATGGAAAAAATGTTTTATATATAAAATATGTATATATAAAATTAACATGCTCGTCTATAATTATACATATACTTTTTACTAAATATAACTTTAAACTAATTCAAGTCAATGAAAAATCAATACTATTAACTTTATCATGCAAATAATATATAGGTGTATTCATGCATTGGTTTAGGCCATTTTTATTCATTTGTGCATTATTGGACTAATTTCATCATGCATTATCTAGTTTCGGATCATACATTTGGATTTGTGCATTGTTTGTGTAAACAGGTGTGAAAGGAGCAAGTTGACACAAAACAACATGTTCCACAAGTGCTCGGTGGAGTTTTCCTCAACTTGTGGATTTGGCTTCAAAAATGCGAGATTCAAAACAGCGTGTTCCACAGGTGCCTGGTGGATTTTTCTACAACCTGTGGAGTTTGCTTTAGAATATCAAGCACAAAAAAACAGCACGTTCCATAGGTGGCATGTGAATTTTTCCACAACCTGTGGATTTTTCAGCAAGAAATCTAAAGATAACGTGGACTAACAAAAATTTAAAAGGAAAAAGAAAATAAAAGAAAGAGAAAGAGGGGGAAACGATTAGAGGAGAGAGAAAATCACCTCAACAAAGGGAGAGAATGTGAAAAATATAAAAGGAGAGGAACGTTCACGAAGAAATTGCTTCTTCTTCCTCAATTTCGTCATTTGCTTGTGCCAACATTTTTAGTTTTTCTTTTTCATTATGCAAAACTAATTTCCATTTTTGTTAGAGGATTGATGTAAGACTTTGGATTATAGGTTTACTTCTTACATTTGATGTTCTGTTAATGTTCTTCATCTCAGTGCTCTGTTTATGGTTTATTGCTTATTCTATGACCGATATCACAATTGGGAAATTGGGGATTGCTTGCAATTATAAATAAGACATGTTACGTTATGTCATAATTGGAAAATTAGGCATACTTAATTAGTTTGCAATAGAGATGATTATTGATTTTTTATTATTCTATTGAATTTTTGTAAACTGACCTAAGGAATTAGGGGTTCGAATTCAATGAATAGATTTTATCTACTAAGGGATTAGGGTAAAACAACTCTAAATAATCTCAAGTGGATGATTACATTGCTTGCATCAATTGAAAAGGAATAGAATTCTATAAGAAGGAGTACGAAATCAATCATCTAACAGTTCTTATATTGATTAAAGTTTTTGTTATATTTTTATGCTTGTAATTTTACTAAATCTCATTTGCTCAAAATTACGTAATCCAGGAATCTAGTATTCAGCGAATAAATATGAGAGGACGATAATTTATTACTACGTTAACGGGGGTTCACTTGCCAAACGTTATTAGATACCCGCACAAATATGGGGATAGGTACGAGACGAATATTTATCCAATGAGTAGGGTACTAGGGAGCTATTATCCGTACCCTACCTATCCCGTTGTGATCACACAATTGAATAACTCTTTTAAAGCTTTATATTGTTTGATGTGAAATTTTTTTGGCTCAAACCCTATAGATATAAAATCTCAAACCAAGTTTACTCCATCAATTAGCCTTTTACTCCATCAATTAGCTTGACAATTCACTTTTTTAAAATAGAAGTTAAAATAAAGAATAATTTAAAAAATTATTTGTATTAAATTTGTTTTTCTTTATATAATATATATTCAACTACTTTGATTACTCTTTAAATTATATTTTTATCATCTGTGAAAACATATTTAATACTTCGTTTATTGTGTTTTTGAGCATTTGCTAACAATTAGATCTTCTTATCTCCTTAAAAATTACATACAATACTTTCTCTTTATTACAAAAAGGATTTTAAAAATATTTTAGAACACAATTCAACCTTTTCTTAGTTTTTTATCATCTACATGTTTATCTGCTCGCTCGTCTAATTGAATGATGACTTGTCGGGAAAAAAATTACATGTACACTTTTTAACATCTAATATTATCTTTTTACTTTTCTAATTGATTTATCTACAATTATATTATATCTTAAATAAAAACATATCGTCACCTATGCCAAAGTCGAATTAGTCAATTAGGCTTAAGTCATAAATTAGTCTAGGTGTAACAAATATGTATCTAATAATAGAACATGTTTCCTTAAAAAGTGTATTCATTTATTAGTAGTGGCAAAACAAGTCAGTCTGATCCGCCTATAACTTGCAAAAAATGAGTTGGGTCGGACTGACCTGCCATCAACAAACAAATTAGATATTGTAACTCGTCCGGTCTCAGGACGGGTTGGTCTCTCACTTTATTTTTAATTTTTTTTTAACTTTTTAAAAAATTTTGTTGGTAAATTTTTTTATATATATAAATTTTATTTATATAATATAAAAAATATTATTTTTTAATTATTTTTAATTTTAAACATAAAAATAAGAGTTAATGGACCATGACAGGTTAGCCCGTCTTTGGCCCACCAAACTGACAAACTAGGTTGGTCAGACTACAGCGGGTTAACGGGTTATAAAATTCAACCCGGTCCGTATTTCTTTAACGGGCTAGCGGGGGTCTTGTCCGCTTTGACATCCCTACCATTTGTATATACGTTTAAATGAGTCCACCGTCTATAGATTTTTATTTTTTTTCAATGATTATGTTGCGTTAATCTCGCTTTATATGCTTTGATTGCTCATCTTAATTTTTCTTACAATTAGTCTTACCCATATCAATTCTGCTATTTGGAGCTCCTCCAGTATTTAAAGACCGAATATTATCCATTCATAACGAGTTGGATCATCAACTAAATAACACGCACTTCACTACCAAAAACAACAAAAAAACATAAACAACTCCAAGTCAACGATCCCTCGTAACATAAACTTCAAGAAGAAAAAAAATCATTTCGAGATCTCAAATTATACTTCACCACTAACAAGAAGAATTATTTTCAGATCTCAACACTTAATTTTGGTTAAGGGTTGTAGCATTACATTGTGCCTTCTCTCATAAGCATAACACTCTAGATCATATAATTTTTTATGCTAAAGTAATCTATATCGGAAACTTTATTCAACGAATGTGGATTTTATACGACAAACTGCTCCTCCCACACTTCTTTTTCAAAGGATCCAGGTTCCTTTCATTTTGATGGATGTTGTTTGATTTATCCACTTGACCCTTTGGAGCAAAAGCTATCAAATTTGCAGCACCCAATCTTGTGATTGGTCCTTATCTCTTATATTCAACAGGAACATGAATATTAATGGCAAGAAGCTTTTGAAATTCAGGGGTTGACATTAGTGTTATGTTGCTGCAATTTGACAAGGAATATTGAGTCTTAAGCACCAACGAAAACAAAGCTAATGTATAGCTTTTACATGGTTTTATTAACACGTGGTACTCTGAAAATGGTTATGGTTAGAACTTAACAGATAAACAATTCATGGAATCGTTCCAAAGTCAGGTGGCAGTCTACCTAATACATGAAAATAGGGTGGCCAATCAATACACTAACGACATTGCAGGTACCCTTTGCAAAGGAAATATCCAAAGTAAACGTATCAAACCTGCTTCATTTAATATACTACTGTTACACAGCTTGTGTAAAAGTGGTGTTGTTATTATATAAATTTGTACTATGATTGATGATTATGCAGTTTATACAATTAATGTTCCCTTGGTTACTGTCATTGAGTCCATTTGATAGTTATGTTCAGGTTAGATAATGAACAGTGAGTGAAGATGTTAAATCCATTTTTTCTTTGGATTAACAAATGCCACTATCATATTGCTCAGAAAGCTAATGAAAAAACACTGTTTCAGCTAATAACTTTGGTAGTCAACTAAACACTGAACAACTACTCTTTGCACTACCGAACCAAACCAAAATTCAACCTGTCTTTAACTGCTCAGTATTTTATTTGCTTTTCTGTCATGTCTTCCTCCGACTTGAGAACGTACTCCTATGTTTCAGTGTGAGAACATAACAAATAAACTTAGGAAAATGCATGGTTGTGTGGACCATGTTGACGTTTGAATTGTTCAACAGACTATCTGATTTCCCAAACCTTTTCCTTTTGGGTACGAATTTAACTGACTTTATTAACAGTGTATGATAAGGACCAATTTACCAATTGGAATTTCTCAAATATCACTGATTTTAGAGTGTGTTTCTTTCTTTGAAAACATGATGCTGCTAATTTTTTGTACATTAGAGGTTAACATAGTTTGAGTTACATTCATGACTGTGGTCTCATTCTTACCTTTTCAGACATGGAAAAAAATTTGAGTTTTTACTTCTTTCCCATCAAAAACTTCATTCCTTTCATTGTTCTCAGACAAGTTTAGTAAGAGCTGGGTAATGATTAGTAGTTATCTTGGCAAGTACTATATGAAGGTGATTTGCTAATTCTGCAGTATATTATAAGTGATATATCTAAACCACAGAATCTAGCATTTGTTCCACAGTTGATTGCGCTAGTGGGTGCACCAAATCCTCTGTGGTTAGACTAACAATCTTAAATTATTTAGTACACTGTTAACTCATTAAATAAAGGCCAAAACAGTTCTCTTTTAAAGTTACAATCAAAGGTTTAATCATTCTATAAATAGCTGCACCTTAGACCAAATGTCACATAACTCAAGTAATTACATTTGACAAATTCTTTGGCACCAATGAAGACTATCCACTTCCCTGGCAAGCAATGCTACTCTTGGTTCTTACTTGGTCTACTCTCTATCATTGCTTCCCTTGCTTCAGCTGCAGAGAATCACTACCATGAGTTTGTTGTAAGTGTTTTCCATTCAATGTAATGATCATGCACCAGTTCTTAGTTTTACTAACTTCAATGTTTGATTGAAAAAGATTCAAACTACGCCAGTGAAGAGGCTGTGCAGAACCCATAATGTGCTCACTGTGAATGGGCAGTTTCCTGGCCCAACTGTGGAAGCAAGAGATGGAGATTCTCTTGCAATCAAAGTAGTAAATGCTGGACCATATAACATCTCCATCCATTGGTAAATAGCATCATCATTTATCCCCACATAAAAGACATGTTTTTTATTTTACCCTTCAAACAGAACAAGTAACCCTTAATTCATTATGCTAATGATACAATCATGAAAAATGAAATGCTTCATGCTGACAATGTTATGTATACTTTGCATCAGGCATGGGTTAAGGATGTTGAGAAATCCATGGGCAGATGGTCCTAGTTATGTGACTCAGTGTCCCATTCAACCAGGGGGGAGTTACACATACCGTTTTACAATCCAAAACCAAGAGGGAACCCTATGGTGGCATGCTCACACTGGTTTCCTAAGAGCTACTGTATATGGAGCTCTCATCATATATCCAAAATTGGGTTCTCCTTATCCATTCTCCATGCCTAAGAAAGAATTTCCCCTCCTTCTTGGTACTTTATCCTTTTCAATTCACTTCTATAATTTACCTCTGCACCATAATAAAACGTTTCTTCCACTGCAAAACATGCTGAAGTCTTCATTTCTCTGAAACAATGACAGAACCATAACCAATTGTATTATGATAATGCACAGGGGAATGGTTTGACAGGGATCCAATGGCTCTCTTAAGGCAGGCACAATTCACAGGAGCACCTCCTAATGTATCTGTTGCATACACAATCAATGGTCAACCTGGAGATCTCTACAGATGTTCAAGTCAAGGTTTGGAATTATTATACAGATTTCCATTCTCTAGTGATTCACACATGGCTAAAATATAGAACAAACATGCAATGCAGAAACTGTACGTGTACCAGTAGATGCTGGTGAGACAATTCTCTTGAGAATCATCAACAGTGCACTCAATCAAGAACTGTTCTTTTCAATTGCCAACCACAGAATGACTGTGGTTGCTACTGATGCTGCGTACACCAAGCCTTTCACCACCAATGTCCTCATGATTGGTCCTGGCCAGACAATCAACGTCCTTGTGACCGCTGATCAAACACCTGGAAGGTACTACATGGCTGCACGTGCATATCAAACAGCCATGAATGCTGCATTTGACAACACCACCACCACTGCAATCCTCGAATACAAATCTGTTAGCTGCGGCAAAAGAAACGGACAGGTTCAAAGACCAATACTCCCAGTTTTGCCAGCTTTCAATGACACAGCCACTGCAACTGCATACACAGCAGGGATCAGAGGCCTTTCCAAGATCAATGTCTTCACAAGAGTTGATGTTAGCCTATATTTCGTAGTTGGGTTGGGGTTAATCAACTGCACAAACCCTAATAGTCCAAGGTGCCAAGGACCAAATGGAACCCGTTTCGCAGCCAGCATAAACAATAATTCCTTTGTTCTTCCATCCACCACATCCCTTATGCAAGCCTATTATCAAGGTATTCCTGGTGTTTTCACCACAGACTTTCCTCCGGTTCCTCCTCTGCAATTCAACTACACCGGCAATGTACCCCGGGGGCTATGGACCCCTGTAAAAGGAACTAAGCTCTTCAAGGTGAAGTATGGTTCACATCTGCAAATTGTTCTGCAGGACACAAGCATAGTAACAACTGAGGACCACCCTATGCATGTTCATGGATTCCACTTCTTTGTAGTTGGTTCAGGCTTTGGCAACTTCAACCCAGCAACAGATCCTGCAAGGTTTAACCTCGTAGACCCACCTGTGAGGAACACCATTGGAACACCACCAGGAGGATGGGTGGCCATTCGTTTTGTGGCTGATAATCCAGGTAACAACAACATATTTACTCCTATAAACAAACTCAATCTTCAGATTTTGCACTAGGACAAAACTTACACTTACACATATTATCAAGCATCTAATGTGAACTGCAAACTAACCAATTATTCGGTTTTTTTCCTTATTGCAAATCAGGAATTTGGTTCTTGCATTGTCACATAGACTCACATCTGAATTGGGGTCTGGCAACTGCACTGCTGGTAGAAAATGGAGTTGGTCCATCACAGTCAGTGATTCCTCCACCACCAGATCTTCCCCAGTGTTAGATGAAAAAACATCATTGGTCACAATTTTTATGTTCCTCAATTATTATTGGCTTGTTGTTTCACCAGGTTTCTTTAGACAGTATTTGTTCTGTGGTGTTTCAAGGCCCAGAATTGGACCATGCTCAATTGAGCAGCTATGTTTGTGTTTTTCTTCATTGGGTGCAATTGCTTGCGCTTCTTCAACAAAAATGGCTTAAGATGTTATTAGTATTGATCATACCCTCCAAAATGCTTTCAATAACTAAAATCTTCCGATGTTTGTTAAAGCAAAAATAATAGTATAATTAAACAAACACCCAGAAACAATTCACTAAACAAAGTTGAAAGCAGAAGAAAGATGTTGGATTTGTTACCTGTAATTTTTAGAAAACTTCAAAGCGAAAATTATAGGCAACAACTATACCAGAAAGTCAAAACAATATTTTTTTTTTCATAAAAGAAGTAGATCTTAAATCCATTTGGTCTTTCAATAATATACAATTTTGGTTCCAGAACTTTTTTTTTTACAAACTTATGAAATTTGTGTTATGATGATTTACATTATTATCTTAATTTATGATTATTTAATTAATATTTAAAATAACAAAAGAATAAATATGGATATATTTGCTATTTATATGTAGATAACATATAAGTTTCATATTTATTGAATATGAGTATAAAAATAAAGATGAATTTTTGTTTTAAAAGTGTGATATTTAGATGCACATTGTTGTTATCTTTACTTATACATTCTTTTAAATATATCTATGAAATTCTTAATCTGATATATGATTTTATTCTATTGTTCAAATTGTCGATTTAAATTACTTTACGTATTATTTAGAAAATATATAAATTTCGAGAATTAATCAGGAGCTATTTATATGATGGGTATTGCTATATTGTTATTAAAGTTTTAATTATTACTAAAAAGATATTTTATTCTTCTGAAACCAATAAAGGTTTATGAAGATGTTTCAGAAAGGTAAAGATTATAATTTATCCTTCAAAATACTATTTTTAAAATAAAAAATAATAAATCTTAATTGTTTGTTCTTGATTTGGTCTTGAAACAAGAATTATGGGCTTTGTGGTGACTGTTCTTTTGGACTCAAAACTCTTGCACTTCCTTTTATAGATTTTCTAGACTTATTTTTATTTTTTTATTGAATTTGGATTTTCTGATTTTTTATATTGTTTCTCTCCTATGTCTTAAAGATATTTTAGTTTTGATATTTTAAAATATGTTAAAATTTTCTTTAATATATAAAAATTAATATATTTTGGTGGTATCATAGAGATCCAACATTAAAAATTCAGATAATTTAGATTTACTTTTTCTCTGTATAGTTTGAAGAATGTCAAGAAGATATTTTTCTTTTATTAATTCAGTTTACTGGAATATAAAATTCAACTAATTAATTTAATAAAAGAAATATATATAAATTTTATTTAGTAATATTGAATTCAGTTATATGTATTTTTTCATTACCTTTTATTTATTTTGTCAAAATTACCATCAGTTTTAGTTCTCTTAATATTTGTATCATTAATATATTTATTTTTTAATATGTATTGGTTGTGCATGTGAATAGTCAAAGTACGGTTTCAAAGATATTATTCTCTGAACTCAAATTTAGGTAAAATCAATCTACTTTTGCACTAATTAAGAAAGTTAATTTATACTAATCATATTTTAAAAGAAAATACTTTTTTTCTAAAATATCTTACGTTGAAACTTGCTACTGGGAATAAAAATCGTTTAAAATATAATCTGTAATAATTGAACTGGAATTTTGGGATGATATGATTAATTAGGAAATAAGTAGTTAACTATTTTTTATATATACATTTGAGTCCATAGCTGTTGTTGTTTTGTTGTTTATATCGAAAATAAGTATGCATACAAGACTTCGACTTCTATGGAGTGTATAACATGAATGTATTCTATTTATTATTTTGAATTCAGAAAAATATCCATAATTAAAAAGTATTTTTGCGAAAAAAAAAAGACATGAATGAGTCTTTTAGAAAAGAAAATTCAAACATCATTTTAGAAAAGAAATGCATTTCGGAAAAAGCTTAGTGAAACACAAATTACATCCTAAAAAGAGTTTTTTAATTATTATTTTTTTGTTAAAATATCTTTTTCGTCCCAATTTTCGTCAAGTTTTGTCAAATAAGTCCTAATTTTTGTTTTGTGTTTAAATTGCTCACAATTTTCGTCAATTTTGTTCAATTGGGTCCTTTTTTGCTAACACTGTTTAAATCATTAACGACTATGAATAGTGACTGTCATGTGTCACTTCGTGATTTTTTAAAATTTTTTTTTTATTTTTTTTATTTTTGTTTTAATTTTTTTTTAAATATCCACGTGTCAATCCAATAGTGTGTCATGTGTCAAAGTCAATGTTTTATATTCAATTTGGTCCCTATATTTGTTATTTTTGTTCAATTTAGTCTCAATTTTGTTTAAAATTAACCAATTTTGTTCCTATCGAAGATGTGACCAAATTTAATTTTTATATCAAAGTTATAATGATGTGAATTTTAATATATTATATAAAAATATTTAATAAAAAAATGTGAATTTTAATATAAAAATTAAATTTGGTTTCAATTTAGAGAGGAACCAAATTAGTTCATATTAACAAAAATTGTGAATAAATTGAACAAAAATAACAAATATAGGACCAAATTAAATATAGAACATTAACTTTGACACATGACACGCTGCTAAGTTGACATGTGGACATTTAAAAATAATTAAAAAAAAATTAAAAAATTTTAAAAAAAATTCAAAATAAATAATAATTCAAAAAATTCAAAAAAATCACGAAGTGACACGTAGCAGTCACTGTTCATAGCCGTTAATGATTTAAACGGAGTTAGCATAAAAGAAACCAATTGAAAAAAATTGACAAAAATTTAGACCTATTTAAACATAAAACAAAAAATTAGAATTTATTTCACAAAATTTGACAAAAATTATAACAAAAAAAACTATTTTTTTCACATTTTTTCTTCTCATTCTTTTCCGGTTGTGTTTTTTCACTCCGCTTCCTCCTTTGCAGTAACGATGATGATTGTGGTGGAGACAACGGAAATGATAGTGTGGTGCAGTAATAAAGGGTGTTTAAGTGTTGTCCTTTTATTGTGTGGATGTAATTAGTAATTGTGGGGTGTTGGAAGCAATAGCGTAATAAGGTAC
>Ga0209389_1005525_pt1 | contig 10784 bp, 7 predicted proteins | sample CowpearedBW_FD_187526 | JGI IMG/M metagenome (GOLD analysis project Ga0209389, IMG submission 187526) | Root nodule microbial communities of legume samples collected from California, USA - Cow pea red BW (SPAdes) (version 2) | ecosystem: Host-associated > Plants > Roots > Nodule | place: USA... | reverse complement strand
ATTTGTATTTTTTTATTTTGGTTTGTATTTGGATTGTATTAAAGTTTATTTAGATTTTAATTAGAATTACAATTTAGTTTTGACTGAAAAAAAAAAATATAAAAATATTTTTTTAATTAAGTCAACCCGTGAGTCAACCCGTTTAACCCGCCAACCCGTGGTGAGCCGAGCCGGGTTCAAATTTTTTTGGCTCGCTAAAAAATGAGCCGGGTTGGGTTGGCTCACTAAATCATCAACCCGTGATAGGTCGAGTCGGGTCGGGTCGGGTCGGGTCGGGTTACCCGTTTTGACAGCTCTAATGAAAATGTTTAAAAAAAAATAAATGAGATAAATTTGTAATCAATTATACACTTGATTTTGATAAAAACATAAGTTTTTCCCTCAATTAAAACGTTTCTAATTAATTCAAAGGGTGATTAAATCTGTTTTTATCATGCTTAAATATGTATAATAATGTTTCGAAACTTTTTCCTCTTTAATAATTATTCTATTTTATTGTTTTACTAAATTTGTTTAGATTAAGTTAAAAAAATACTAAGAACTATAAATAAAATTTGGTAACAAGTCAAAGGTTTAAAACATACTTGAATTTGTCTTATTATAAAAGTAAAATATTAATTTTGATTGGAAAACGAAAAGCACTTGAAATACCATGTCTTAAGTTATTTGATCTGATTTATGTGATTGATCAAAATTTCAAAAGTAGGACGTAACTTTCATATCGTTATCTACAGAACGTGCTGTGCCAATGACAACAAGAGAAGGCAACAAGGCAAAGAAAGCAAATCCACATCTATAAATATTGAAGTGAGAGTGAATTATTGATGTATATTGTGAGAAATGGTAGGACCAGTGAGGCCTCAATTTGTGTTGTTTGGTTCATCCATAGTTGAGCTGAGTTATAGTTGTGAAGGTTGGGGAGCTACCCTTGCCAACTTGTATGCTCGCAAGGTATTTGATATGTTGCATCTTGTTCTTCTTCATGCATCATGGTTTCAAATCTTCGTGTTAATGCTGCGTTTTTTGTTTCTTTTTGGTTTTGGTGCATGCACTTTGATTTGCGCAATCTTGGTCTTTCTGATATAAGGTTACTTACTCACTTTTTGCTGTGATGAATGATTCTCGAGAGGGTAAAGCTCGTTGTGCTTTGATTTTTCATGTTGAGAAAACCCATTAAGAATTGTTTTGTTTGTGTTGATGTTTCATAAAGAGACTCTAAATGATTATTTTTTACAAATTTTGTTGAGTTTTTAATCTTTGGGAACAGGACTTCACCCAATAGAACAGTCCCTTTTGGGAAAATTTAGGCCCTGTTTACTAATTCTGATTCCATGAATGTATATATGGAAATTATGGCTGGTCGTTATCTTGTGGAGAATCAAAAATAAGATGTCAATCATGGAGGTGAAAAAAGTGACTTAGTGGTGGTCCTGTAGCATGGTATTGGATGAGATTTGTCTTCTCCATAAAAGCAGAGAGTGAGGAATTAGAATTAAAATTGATACCATAACAAAAAAAACTGATGTGACCAGAAAGAATATACAGAATCATTATTTGAATTTGGATTCTCTACCTGGTTGTTTATGTTAATTTTCTGTTGTGTTTTCAAAATATATTTATGTTCATTAATTTTTAAGTTTTAAAATATATTAAAAAACGTTTTAAAGTATCAATCAATATAATATATTCTTAATGCTCAGTTGAAGATGAAGATGGCAAAAAAAAAAACCCGTATAGAATGACTCATCATTGTTGAGGGTGTCAACGCCACAGTTTGCATAACTTACATACATAGATATAATATAGATAATAGATATCCTATGTTTGAAAGTGGTTTAAGAACACATGCATTTAAAGTGTCTAAATATTCTGAAATATAGCAGTCAATTTATATTTGTACACAATTCTTGTGAGTGAAGCATTAAGATGAAAAATGAGTTTAACTTTTCACAGATTGACTTGACATAGGCAGATGTAATTTTGAGAGGATATTGTGGTTGGAATACAAGACGTGCTCTGCAGGCTCTCGATAAAATATTTCCCAAGGTATTGAGCATGTGTTTTAATTCCTGTGTTGATTCAAAATCTCACATTTCCTTCAACTTCAACATATCATCTTTTCTCGACAAATTATAAAATGTGGTTGTTTTAACTGGAATGGTTAGTAAATATGGAACCACAACAAGCTAACTCGTACTTGAATTTTTAGCAACCACACTAACACTGATATATTATTATATTATTAAGAGGTGAACATTAAACTTAATCTAATATTACAAAATCAACTTGTAAAATAAGATTTGCACTCACTTATATATTGTATATTCGGCTTATCTCTAATCAAATGGGACTTACACCGTAGTATTAATCATTATATTCAATTTTGCACAGCGCGATTACTTGATTTTTGCTCAGACTGACTTAAAGGAAATCACTTTTTGTTCTGTCATCTTCAACTCAGGATGCCGGTGATCAACCATCATTGGTAATTGTGTACTTTGGTGGCAATGATTCTATGCATCCACATCCAACTGCCCATAGTCCTCATGTACCCCTCCAAGAATACATTCAAAATATGAGGAATATTGCTATCCATCTAATGGTAAACTCTTACACAAGAACACAAGTTTCCTTTCTTTTTCCACACAAGTACTCTATCCACGTTTAATACTAAGAAATTTTACCGATGGTTGTCAGAGCCTTTCAAAGAAGACTCGCTTAATATTTCTCAGTTCCCCTCCCATCAATGAGGTGCAAATGCATGAGATGCTCAGGTTCTCATTACAATTGATGTTGGTTAATCAATATAATTTCACATTATCTTGAGGCTATGTAATTCCTGCACTTCTACTTGTTTATGGTGCCTGTACTTTTATCTCTGCTATATGATTAACTACATAGTAGACCAACTTATTTATAAGTCGAACTTTTACCCTGGCCAAAGGTACTTATAAATTGTTTTTAAAGATTTAGAGTAAGCTTGATAGTGGCACCTTTCGCTTTGTACCAACAATATCTGAATCAGTATACTGGCACATGATAAATTTAGAGGATGGAGGGCTCCAAAAGTTTTGACATTCTTGCTGCCTGATTTTATTGAAAATATAGTTTCAATCACAAACATTAATGGTTGAACTTGAAGCAGTGATCTACTGGGGCCATTAAAAAGGACAAATGAATCATGTAGATTATACTCAGAAGCATGTTTGGAGTTGTGCCGTGAGATGAATGTGAAAGCCATTGATCTCTGGTCTGCACTCCAGCAAAGGCATGACTGGTTAGATGTTTGCTTCACGTAAGTATATATTCCAATTTCTCTCTCACTCTCTTTCTATTTTATGTTTCTGAAAGAAAAGTATAAATCTACAAATTACAATTGATTCATATGATGGGGTGTTGTTTGATAGGGATGGAATTCATTTGTCACATGAGGGAAACAAAATAGTGGCAAAAGAGATATTGAAGGTCCTCAGAGAAGCAGACTGGGAACCTAGTCTGCACTGGAACTCAATGCCAACAGAGTTTGCTGAAGATTTCACTTTATGATCCAAATGGTGCCGATGAAAGAGTATTATAAATGTCTCTAACGGGAACTTCCAAGGAAATTCTCAATTGGAGTAGAATTATTCTGCATTTTCAAGCTACAGAAAAACCCAAAGTTTGAATCACAAAGTGGAATGGTTTTATAATGTTTATAGGTGCTTAAAGAAATATGTTGTTCTTAAAGCATATCGTAGCATGCTAAAAGCACTTTCGAAGATAGAAATAAAATCGCATACGAAAAGAAACTATGGCCATTAGCTTCTGAAAATAATGTCTGACACATGAAATTTAATACACTGTAATATGCCAATTATCACACAAGATCGCTAGTATGTCAATTAAATACAGATAGGGCTACCAACAAAATTTAATTCAATGTCGTCTCGCCGATTTTCTCACAAAATGAATACTATTATGCCATCACACGTGTAACTCGAGATGCATATTTTATACACTTTAAAGTCATGCGAGAACGTTACATTAATCTTTATTCAGGTATATGTAGGCTTATAAATAATGTATTGATCAAGCAATATCATGTAAAGGTGTCTGGTTCTTTTGCATAGAAGTGTCACCAAAGTATGTTTGGATTACATTTGGTATCATTAAAATCAGTATTGACTTTTTAAATGTATAAGCAGAGTTTGATTTATACATGTTAGCATCATAATTGCATTGTGTTTCTACATCTTTTTTCTTGCGTCCCAAATCATGATATTTACTATAAAACTATGTATTGATTTGCTGTTACAGATTATTACGTTCTTCAACAGACCCGAAAGTTTCTTTTTCGCAAAAACCCAACAGCCTGTCCGTATAGGAATAGGATATCTACGTTACAGAGAAACATAAACATTAAAACATTGACTAGTACAATTTGTTTTTGGGAACAGTTGCATTATACATCAAAGGGTTACGAAAAACCCAATAGTCTCTTTTGCTCATGGTATATTCCGTTACATAATCAGAAGAATGTGTTTGCACAAATCAAACCAAGGAATCATACATACAAGGACAAGGGTGGAGAAAGAATCAAAAAGCTAAGTGGTATCACAAGCACCCACCCAATGATTACACCTCAGGAAAATGATTTTATTCGGATGCATATCAGCCAACTCTATAATCTTCAAGAAAAAACAAAACTAAGCCAATGCACATCCAAATAAAAGCCACTTCAAATGAGATTTTGCGATAAGAATTCCCGATGGCACCCTTTAGTAAACATTCTTCCACGCAATAAACCGTTACCCTCATGAAGACAATTGGAACCTGCCACTGGGCTTCTTTCTTCTCCATCCCTGACATTTCCAAATTCAAAACCCCTTCAGGATCAGAAAAAATCATCGACACACAAAAGAAAAAAAAAAAAAAAAAACTCCAGAGTTAAACTCCAGATTTTCTTTATCTTTTTTCTTTTTTTTAATAAGATCTTCATGTAATGGCAGCAATGCCTAACATGAGCTTATACGGGAAACTTACAAATGCAGCATAATATACAAAAGTCAACCCAGCCAATGCAACAAACGCGATCTGGAAGACATTGTATCTGCGATATGAAAAATGCATGGGTTAATTATAATAGTAAGGTATTAAAAATGCTAGAACAAATAATACATCCAAAACATTAAGTTCTTTCTTCACCCAATCAGAGGATAAAGGGAGAGAAAAATATCCAGCTTGACTCACTTGTACAAATATTTAATCCCACGAAGAGACTCCAAGGTGTGGCCAAATATTTCCTGTGCTGCAGTTGCTTGAGCATAGTAGGCAAATGCTGTGGAGCAGAACTGGATAACACTGAAAAGGTAAAACAACTGAACTTTCAGCAATGTCCTCACAGAATGACATTATAATGACAGCACAACAATTTTTCACTATGTAGAGAACCCTATTTGGTACTGTCCATAAATAACTTCCTTAAACACATGATAACTGGCACAACAGAGAAATATTCCCTGCTACTTTTAAACTTTTGAACAGAAAAATCAAAGCCAGAAAGTAAGGCCACTTTCAATGACGCACTCTTGTTAAACTATCCCTTCCTACCCTATTAAACCAAAGAAGGATGAAAGTCATTGTTTTAAAATTTATACAGGTACAAAATAAAAACTTAACACAAATGGTGATTCTATGCATCAACCATAATAAAGTAAACTTCTATACATTATATACATTTGAAAATGCATCCTACAGGCTATACTGACCTAATGGAAGAAAGAAGAATAAGCCCCACATTGAACAGAAAAGAGTTCATGAGAGTAGCTCCCCACCTGCCATAGATAAGTTCACATAGTCAGTAATCAACAAGTCCTAGTATGTGACCAACACAAATTAAAAGCAATGTGAAATGGTATAATAGACTGCAAAGTTTAATTACTTCATTGGATGAATAGTAAAGAAAACTAGTCTCAGCCCAATCACCATTGCTCCAGCAATCACAGCAAGGAGAAGGTAGAAGCAGAAGAATGCAAATGCAGCTGTACCAAGAAGACCTGATGAAAGAAGAAGACATCATGAAGAATAACAGAATGAAAATTAGAATATAATGTATCTGAACTCTATAACTTATGGTAATCAAATATTAAGGTAAGCGTATTCCAACATACCCCAGATATCATCCAGCTTGATGAAAACTTCATTCAAGAAAGGAGAAAGAGGAGGATCAACTAATAGATAGATAATGATGTGAGCAACCCATGCCACAGATACGATTAACCTGGCATAGTTTTCAAATCTTATGTTAGATGATATATGGAAGTCAAAAAAACCTCTTTTAGATTAAGCGATTCTCATTACAGAGAGATAGCAAGAGTAATAATATCCCAGCAATAGTTATGCAGCTGTATTCACTGCCCCCATCAAAGGGGTGTCAACTGCCACTCTTATACGTCTAGTACTACTTTAATTCAACTAATTTTGTATATTTTCTCTAAAATATCATTATTTTCTCCTAGTTAAATTAATTTTTCTATAACCACATCTAATTTTATTTTACTTACGCTTCTTATCAGTCATTCCGTCATTAATTTAAATTCTATCAATTTTTAATGAAAATAAACTATTTAATCTATTTATCTATCCATCTTTGTGAAATTTATCAGGAGAGAACATTCTGAAAATCATCACACAGACAGTTTACTGTATCCAGCATTCCAGGTAACTCAATCGTTATATGCCATTGCTTACCCTAAAATTCCCAAAACAAGTTTTGCCAGATACCCTAGAACTGTTAGTGCCCATGTTGCCTCAGCCTGCATTCATACAGGATCAGTAAGTGGGGGAACTATAGCACATTGTATTTGGCTAGAAGTCCAGTATGTACAAGGAACTTACCTTTTCTCCTTGTGGGTACATCTCTTCAAGAAGTTTGACATCTTCTTCTAATTGAAGCAACTCCTGGCAAATCATGAAAGATAAGTAAGTTTAAAAACATAACCACAAACAAATTAATCATAAACTGTAGACAACTTTGACCAGCCACTAGAAAAAGCACACATCAAATTAATACAAGGCAGTCCATGTGAACAATGGTACACATAAAATACTTAACACGATGCTGGAAGTATAAAGTACCATTAGAGCACCAATATTAGTTTACCTTTTCCACTGATTTTACATTTTTACGAAATTTCCTACCCTTTGAACCACCTTTTTCTTCCTGACGAAGTGACTCAGCTGCTTTCTTCAGATCTTTTGCTTTTTTTCCCAATTCTGTAGCTTCCTACAACCATAAACAACAAACCACACGATAAATATAATACAGCATATTCAATCTACATTTAGTACGTCTCCAGCTCTAAAAGAATATAGCACCTTGATATACTGTGAACGAGTGATAACAGCCTTTGGACGCCGAATGAAAGAAAATATAAGTCCCAATGGAAGACAAGCAATACCAACACCACCAAATATCTGGATTGAATGGTGAGAAATCGATTGTTAACATCAGTAATAGGAAATAAATTTACTTGTGACCTTGGATGCGAGGCATTACCAGAGTCATTATAAGCAGTTGTTTATGCTTGTGTGCAATTTATAGGATCAGTTTTAAATTTTTAGGGAGTCAAAAGGATCTAACACAATATCCTAATTCATACACACTTTCACAAGAAAAAATATGATAATTGAAAGAATGTATGATCATTTGAAAAGGGAAAAAAAAGATATATCTTGCTCATAAATCCATATGAGATAGGATTAACTTACAGCAAAAAGCACAGATCCAACTATAGTGGCAAGAGCAACAACATATTCTGGAAAGGTAGTACGCATGGTCCAGGTTTTCTCTGATGAAGGACTGGCAGTGTATGCAGAACACTTTTTTTCAGACAAAGGGAAAAAATCAGAATGAGCACAGGCAAAAAAAAAAAGAAATTCCTTTTAAGAGAGAAAAAATATGGACTTTTGGTAAGAGAGAGAGAAACAACAGACCTGATGTGTGTTTTCAATACATGGTTGACTACTGCTGAACTCCCATGTACTAGGAAATGACTTTGTGGTAGAAGAGAGATGCCTAACAGTAAAGTCCACCTTTCCAATAAGTCCTAATACATCAGTCAGACGCAGATCAATACTCACATGAAGCAAAAGTGGATATGAAATGTTAAATTAATTGTGGATTTTTAAAAATGAACAAACAGATTTTACACTTAGTAACAAATCTTCCACTCATATAATAACTATAGCCATGAAAAATATTTGTCATATTGATTAAAATGAAGTAAAATTAATGATAACAAATTTCAGAGGGTGGTATTTGGTGCATAGGTGAAATTAATACCTTGCGAGTTGCAACATTATGCCTATGGATTTGTGAGGATGAAGAATGGTCTTATATTCATAACACACATCTTCATGAAAGAGCCCTTTGGGCTTGAAACACAGTTAACGAACTAATGCTAACAGGTTGAAATTTTATTTAATTATGATTTATGAAGAATGTAGGCAGCCAGAATCAAATGCCTGCCCCCTTATTGTGTATTTAGCAATGTGTCCATAACTCACATCAAATTCATATATGACATAAGCTACTCTCGCATCCACTCTCCTTCGATGAGAATTTTCTGTTCTTCGACACAGAATCCCAACCCAGCCTATACTAGCTTAAAACCCAACCATTAATCCACAACAGACAACTTTTCCTTACCAAATAATCCTTAAACATTCATACAGCAAGGAACTTCACCAACTGATATCTTCGGTTATCTCAACCCCCCAGCCCCAAACAAAGCAATAAACAGCACAAAAACCCACCATTTGTCTTTTCCTTAATGTAGGAGTTATACAATTTACAAGATGGACACACAGTATATAGCTTCACAAGGAAAGCAGCAGCGCCACAACCAATGGATTTCTATGCCTACGAATGAGTGATCACCAGCATGAGACGAAAAAATCCGCTCACATTAACGCGTATCAACTCTGCGAATTCCACTCTCAACTTCCAAATCTTCATCCCACTGTTCACACCCATTGAACCATCCACAAAAACATGGAAAATAATCTATGGACACCCAACAGTAAATAAATGTGAGTATGATTGGGCAAATGATGAGGTACGACAAAGACAGAGACAGAAATAATAGGCATTGAGAAGATGCATGGTTTATATACAGTGATTATATATCACCACTCAAACAACATTTGCATTCACTATCACATAACTCTCACCCAACCAAACAAACCCACCGAACACCAGCTACCAAAAAAACGCAAAAAAACGCAACAAAACAACCATCTTACCCCTACCTCGTTCAGAACAGATTTAGAAACAAGGTACATCCGAAATAAAACAACCAACAAAACCACGAAAACGTACCATACAAAATCCCCAAAATAAGAGCGCAGACGATCGCAGTGGTCACCATCCAACACAACGCGCTCTTAATCCGCTTCCCAACAGTCCTACACACAACACAAACAAAACGCATTGCGTTTCCTCAAATCAAACAAATTTTTAATTTTTTTCAATAAATCACGAAAAGTTTAAAAGTTTAAAATTTGAATTAAAGCACAACGTACTTACTTGTCCTGGTCGCCTTCGTAGTAGAACATGGCGAAGGGGATGACGAAGAAGACGAGGATCGCGTCGAGGATGTACACCGCGAGCCAGAGGTCCTTCATGGGGAGCGTGAGGTTGCACGCGCCATTGTAGATCGAGTGCCGACAGGCCTGGCGGTTGGCAACGTCGGCGGGAAGCATGAGGATGGAGATGGCGGCGACGGAGAGCCCCAAAACGACGACGAATTTGGGGAAGTAGGCCTGGTTAAAGTCATCGGGGTGCTGGTAATTGACGAGGAGATATACGTTGACGAGGAATACGATAACGCATACCACGATCGCCACGATCACCAGCGCCAGGTTGAAGTCCCCCATTCTCGCTGAAAGCGATTTGGGAGCTAGGGTTAGGGCTTAATCGGATCTGAAGAAAAATTGGGAATGAGGGAAGGTTTTGGTTACTTGGTTCTGTTGGGGTCGGGAATGGGAAATACTTTTTTGCCCCTCTTGGAGAGGAATGGTAGGAAGAGGGTAAGGGTGTTGGGGTAATTTCCAGGGTTTGTTTGTTGGATGTGAGAAGAGACAGTTTCGGAAGTTCAGACCAGGCTGTACTAGCGAGTCGAGGTAGGTTGTGAACGAATATACAATGCGCTGTTTGTTTGGCACTAACATTTTTTTGTTCTTTTTTAGGTTATTTACTTTCTTTATAAATGACTCTTCTGGTTTTCTTTTCTTTTCTAGATTTTTTTGTTGGTATAACTGTTTAAAATTTACAATTTAACATTTTCTAAAAGAAAATTTTAGTTTAGTTTATGAAAATGTGTTAAAATTACTTTTCTCTAAGTAATTTAATGTCGAATTGATTTTTAAACTGTATGAATATACTAGTTTGTATTTTTAATTAAGTAATGTAGGATTTGAATTCCAATAAACTATGTTATTTGAGAAATATGTTTGATAACTGATTCATAATTTTTTGCTTTTAAAAAAAGTAATAAAAGGTTCATTTATTTATTTGTTGAGCGATGTTGTGGAACCGCAAGATGCACTTTTGAAAACCGGTGCTAAATTGTAATTTCCACGGCAAACGACGCTTTCAAGGGACAGAAAAGATTAACGCATAAAATAATTGTATATCACAAATACTAAATAAAAATTGTTTCAAAAATATATTAGAGATTATTTTCATTAATCTTTGTATCTATACTATATACAAACAGAGAACTAACCATCAACAAGTTTTT
>Ga0209389_1005519_pt1 | contig 10787 bp, 4 predicted proteins | sample CowpearedBW_FD_187526 | JGI IMG/M metagenome (GOLD analysis project Ga0209389, IMG submission 187526) | Root nodule microbial communities of legume samples collected from California, USA - Cow pea red BW (SPAdes) (version 2) | ecosystem: Host-associated > Plants > Roots > Nodule | place: USA... | reverse complement strand
CCTGGCTGTTCGCCGCTTCCTCGTTGGTGTCGGCGAGCGTCAGGTTGGATGAACCGGTCTGCAGCACGTTGATCAGGTTCTTGGAGAAGTCCTGACGCACCTGCACGATCGAGAGATTCGAGCCGAGCGCCGAGCCTTCCGAGCGCAGCGTGCTGGAGGCGGCGTTCAGGCTGGCCAGCACCTTGTTGGTCGCGCCATTGTCGATGAAGTCGACGCCGTTGACGAGGTTGCTGAGGCCAAGACCCGCCGCGTTGAACACCACGCCGTTGATGCTGAGCGTGGAGGAGCCGGTCTCGTTGAACACGAGCTTGAGCGTATCGCCGTTGAGCAGGTTGACGCCGTTGAACGAGGAGTCCTGCGAAGTGGTGTCGATCTGCGCCAGGATGTTGTTGAATTGGTTGACGAGGTTGGAGCGCGCGGTCTGCGCGACGGGATCCTGCACCGGCGGCTGGGCGGTCGTGAAGGCAACCGTGCCGGTGATCGTGCCGCCGACGACGCCGCCCGCGGTCACGGAGCCGAGCGTTGAGGACGCATATTCGTTGACGGTGGTGATCGTGAGCACGCCATTGGCGTCGATCGTCGCCGTCAGGTGGTTGGCCTGGAGCTGGTTGTTGAGCTGATCGAGCGTCTTCACGGTGCCGTTGGTGCCGTCGCCGAAAGTCACGTTCACCGGCTTGCCGCCGTTGAAGGACGTGAAGGTCAACGTCTTGCCCGAGATGCTGCCGGGACCCGGCGCGCGCCCCGCGGTGAAGGCCGTGCCGGTACCGGTCGGGCCGGTCAGGCCGAACGCGGACAGCGCATTACCCGTTCCGGTGATGGAGAGATCGGCCGTGGTGCCGGTGCTGAGCTTGAGAGCGCCGTTGACGACAGAGGACAGCGTTGAGCCGCTCGCGGCGGCCACGGCGCCGCCGCTGACGATGCCGGCTCCCGAGGCCAGATCGATCGCGTTCAGGGAATCCTGAACGGTTGCGCCCTGGAGATAGACAATGGAGTTGCCATTGTTGTCCGTCACGATATTGCCGATCTTGGTCGACCCCGTCGGCGCGGCAGCAGGGACCGCCGCATTCTTGAATGTGACCGTCTTGCCGTCGACGTTGAGCGTGGAGCCGTCCTGAACCAGCGTGCCCAGCGTCGTCGGGTTCGTGAGGCGGGCCTTGGTCACATTGACGTTGCCGGAGCCAGTCGCGGTCGTCAAACCAAGCGCCTTGAGGAAGTCGGCTTTGCCGGTGATGCTGAGGTCGGCGCCGGTACCCGTGGTGAGGGTGAGCTGACCGCCGGCAATCGAGGCATTCGCACCCGAGGAGTTCGACAGCGTCGCCGTGCCGCCCGTGATCGCCGCGGTCTGCACGCCGCTTGCAAGATCGATCGCGTCCATCACGTCCTGGACGGTTGCGGCCGGGGCGGCGTTCGTTCCGAGGTAAACCGTGGAATTGCCGTTGCCGTCGGTGACGACGTTGTTGTTCTTGCCGGAGCCCGCGGGAACGTTGGCGACAGCCGGCGCAGCCCCGGCCCTGAAGGTGATGGTCTTGCCGTCAACGATCAGCACATCGCCATCGGAGGGAGCGCCGTTGGCCGCGATGGTGGTGGCGCTCGGCGTGCCCAGCAATTTGAGATTGGTCGCAAGGCTCGCGGCGTTGCCGGCTCCATCCGGAGCGGCGTTGCCGGTCAGGGATTGCGAGATGCCCCCGAGCGTGGTCGCGCCGGTGATTGGGGTGGTACCGCCGGCGGTACCATTGGTGACGACATTGCCGGTCGCCGTTGCATAGGTGTAGCTGGTTGTGCCGCGCAGATCCGCCGGCGTCGCACCGGGGATCGTGGTCGAAATGTTCGATTTAGTCGAGTAGCCGACCGTGGTCTGCAGCGCCTGGTTAGCGATCGACTTGGCGCTGTCGATCAGCTTCTGCAAGGAGGTGATGCCGGTGTTGGCCGCCTGCAGCACCTGCACGCCGTTGTTGATGCCGTCGAGCAGGTTGCTGATGTCGCTCGCCCGGTTGTCCAGGCCCTGCGCGGTGAAGAAGTTGGTCGGATTGTCCAGTGCCGTGTTGACCTTCTTGCCGGTCGACAGTCGGGACTGGGTGGTGGCGAGCAGGTCCGCCGTTGATTGCAGCGACAACAGGTTCTGACGAACTGACGCCGAGAGAACGATGTTGGACATTGGCGGTCTTCCTCTTGAACCGGATACGAATCGGGCTCGCCGATCTGGAAAGCGGGCTTTGATGGAGTCTTAGAGGTTGTCCTTTAAAGTATGGTTAACGGCGACTTAAGGGATAGGGTTAATGCCGGGTTAGCGGCTCCCGTCGCCTTCCCAACCAACAAAAAAGCGGCGGGGCCGAAGCCCCGCCGCTCTGTTTTGTCTTTTGATTTTAGCTACTTGTTAGCGAAGGAGCTGGAGCACGCTCTGCTGCGAGGTATTGGCCAGCGAGAGCGCGGAGACCGCGATCGACTGGCGGGTCGACAGCGCCTGGCTGTTCGCCGCTTCCTCGTTGGTGTCGGCCAGGGTCAGGTTGGACGAGCCGGTCTGCAGCACGTTGATCAGGTTCTTGTTGAAGTCCTGACGAACCTGCACCACCGAGAGGTTCGAACCCAGCGTGGAGGCTTCCGAGCGCAAGGTGCTCGAGGCCGCATTCAGGCTGGTGAGCACGCGGTTGGTCGCGGCGTTGTCGATGAAATCGGTGCCCTGCACCAGCGCGGCGAGACCGAGCCCCTTCGAGTTGAAGGTCACGCCGGTGATGTTCAGGCTCGACTTGCCGGTTTCGTCGAACACCAGCTTGAGCTGGTCGCCGTTGAGCAGGTTCACCCCGTTGAACGACGAGTCGACCGAGGTCGTGTCGATCTGCGACATGATGTTGTTGTACTGCGCAACCAGGTTCGAACGCGTGGCTTGGGCGACCGCATCGACAGTTGGTGTCGTCGCGTTCGTCCAGGTCAAGGCGGTCGTGATCGTGCCGCCGATCACGCCGCCGGCAGCGACCGAGCCAATCGTCGATGACGCGTAGTCGTTGATCACGGAGACCGTGAGCAGGCCGTTAGCGTCGATCGTCGCCGCCAGGTTGTTGGCCTGAAGCTTCGCGTTGAGCTGATCGAGCGTCTTGACAGTGCCGCCGGTGCCGTCGCCGAACGTAACGTTGACCGCCGTACCGCCGTTGAAGGAGGTAAAGGTCAAGGTCTTGCCGGAGATGCTGCCAGGAGCCGCAGCACGGCTTGCCGTGAAGGCGGTGCCGGTGCCTGTCGAGCCCGTGAGGCCGAGCGCGGACAGCGCATTGCCGGAACCGGTGATCGACAGGTCCGAAGTCGCTCCGGTCGAGATCTTCAGCGCGCCGGCGACGATGGAGGAGTTTGTCTGGCCGCTCGCCGTGCTGAGGGTCGCTGCTCCCGACGCGATAGATGCAGTCTGGACGCCTGTGGCGAGATCAACCGCGTTCAGGATGTCAGCGACGGTGCCCTTGTTGAGATACACGGTCGCGTTGCCGTTGCCGTCAGTGACGACGTTGCCGGTGACGCCCGAGCCGCTCGGCACGTTCGCTGCGGCGGGGGTGCCACCGTTCTTGAATGTGATGGTCTTGCCGTTGACATTCAGCGTAGATCCATCGGTGATCAGCGAGGCTAGGCTGCCAGATCCCGTCGCACGGGCTGCCGTCACCGTCGCGTTGCCGGAACCAGTCGCTGTGGTCAGGCCGAGCGCGCCGAGCAGATCGGCCTTGCCGATGACGCTGAGGTCGGCACCCGTGGAGGTTTCCAGGGTGATCTTGCCGCCCGTGATCGATGAAGCGGTCTGGCTCGTATTGGTGGTGATGGTCGCGGCGCCGGCCGACACCACGGCATTCTTCACGCCGCCGGCGAGGTCGATTGCGGTCAGGACGTCGCCCACCGTGGCGGTCGAGCTGGTTGCGGAGGCGCCCAGATAGATGATCGAGTTGCCATTGCCGTCAGTCGCGATGTTGCCGCTTGTGCCATAACCGGCCGGAGCAGTGGTCGGTACCGCGCCCGCCTTGAACGTCACCGTGTGGCCATTGACGGTGAAGCTGCTGCCGTCCGTGAACTGGGTCGCCGCCGCCGTGCTGAGACCGCCGGTCGCGCCGGTGTCATAGAGCTTGGTCGAAGCCGTGATGGCGGCAGGCGTGCCTTGGTTGTCGTTTACTGCAGTTCCGGTCACCGTGCCGATGGTGCCGCCGAGCGTGGTCGAACTGGTTGCCGCCGTGACGCCGCCCGCCGCACCGGAGAACAGCACGTTGGAGAGCGCGCTGGCGCTGGTGTAGGTGGTGGTGCCGCGCAGGTCGGAAGCCGTCGCGCCGGCGATCGTGGTCGAGACGTTCGACTTCGTGGAGTAGCCGACCGTGGTCTGCAGCGCCTGGTTGGCGATCGACTTCGCGGAGTCCAGCAGCTTCGACAGCGAGGTGATGCCGGTGTTGGCGGCCTGGAGCACCTGCACGCCGTTGGCGATGCCATCGAGCAGGTTGTTGATGTCGCTGGCGCGGTTGTCGAGCGATTGTGCGGTGAAGAAGTTGGTGGGGTTATCCAGCGCCGTGTTCACCTTCTTGCCGGTCGACAGACGCGACTGGGTGGTGGCGAGGAGGTCGGCGGTGGACTGGAGAGACAACAGGTTCTGACGAACCGACGCAGAGAGAACGATACCGGACATGACTCTTACCCTTCTGGTTTACGCGTCTTCGTTCGATCGCTTCGGATCGAGTGACGCGCAGAGCCTGCGCGGACATGGCTAACAAAGGGTGAAACTCGCTCGCGAACCGTAAGTGGCGGTTCACCATAAGAGGGGCCGAAGCCTTCAAACAGAATAATGATCCGCCTGTAATCTCACAGCTTTTTTGGCGTTTGCTCTTCGTTAACCATAACCAAGAGTTACCTTTCGGTGCCGGCTTTCGCCTCTCGATGACCGCCACAAAAGAAAAACGGCGGGGCTGAAACCCCGCCGCTGCATTTCCTTTGCGATGTCAGCCGCTATTAGCGGAGCAGCTGGAGCACGCTCTGCTGCGACTGGTTGGCCAGCGAGAGCGCGGAGACGGCGATTGACTGGCGGGTCGACAGCGCTTGGCTGTTCGCCGCTTCCTCGTTGGTGTCGGCCAGGGTTAGGTTGGACGAGCCGGTCTGCAGCACGTTGATCAGGTTCTTGTTGAAGTCCTGACGAACCTGCACCACCGAGAGGTTCGAACCCAGCGTGGAGGCTTCCGAACGCAGCGTGCTCGACGCGGTGTTCAGCTTGGCCAGCACCTTGTTGGTTGCTGCGTTGTCGATGAAGTCGGTGCCCTGCGCCAGTGCGGCGAGACCGAGACCCTTCGAGTTGAAGGTCACGCCGGTGATGTTCAGGCTCGACTTGCCGGTCTCGTCGAACACCAGCTTGAGCTGGTCGCCGTTGAGCAGGTTGACGCCGTTGAACGAGGCGTCCAGCGAGGTCGTATCGATCTGCGTCATGATGTTGTTGTACTGGTTGACCAGATTCGAACGAGTCGCCTGGGCAACAGCATCAGCAACGGGCGCGGTCGCGTTCGACCAGCTCAGGGCCGTGGTGATCGTGCCTCCGATCGTGCCGCCGGCGGTCGCCGAACCGATCGTCGAAGAGGCATAATCGTTGGTGGACGAAACCGTGAGCAGGCCGTTGGCATCGATCGTCGCGGTCAGGTTGTTTGCCTGAAGCGCGGTGTTGAGCTGATCGAGCGTCTTGACAGTGCCGCCGGTGCCGTCGCCGAACGTGACGTTGACCGCCGTGCCGCCGTTGAAGGAGGTGAAGGTCAAGGTCTTGCCGGAGATGCCACCCGACGCGGCCGTACGGCTTGCCGTGAAGGCGGTGCCGGTGCCGGTCGAGCCGGTCAGGCCGAGCGAGGACAGCGCATTGCCGGAGCCGGTGATCGACAGGTCCGAGTTGGCGCCGGTCGAGATCTTCAGCGCGCCCGCGACGATCGAGGACGCGGTCTGCCCCGTCGCCGTGCTGAGGGTGGCCGCGCCCGAAGAGATCGAGGCGGTCTGCACGCCGGTGGCAAGATCGATCGCGTTCAAAACGTCGCCGACGGTGCCCTTGTTGAGATACACGGTCGAGTTGCCGTTGCCGTCAGTGACGACGTTGCCGGTGACGCCCGAGCCGCTCGGGACGTTCGCTGCAGCGGGCGTGCCGCCGTTCTTGAATGTGATGGTCTTGCCATTGACGTTGAGGGTCGAGCCATCGGCGATCAGGGAGCCGAGGCTGCCCGAAGCGGTGACACGGCTCGCGGAAACGGTCGCATTGCCGGAGCCCGTTGCCGAAGTGAGGCCAAGGGCGCCGAGCAGATCGGCCTTGCCGACGACGCTGAGGTCGGCACCCGTCGAAGTCTCGAGGGTGATCTTGCCGCCCGTGATCGACGAAGCGGTCTGGCTCGTGTTGGTGGTGATGGTCGCGGCACCGGCCGAGACCACGGCATTCTTCACGCCGCTGGCAAGATCGATCGCACTGAGGACGTCACCGACCGTGGCAGTCGAGCTGGTTGCGGAGGCACCCAGATAGATGATCGAGTTGCCATTGCCGTCAGCAGCGATGTTGCCGCTGATGCCGTAACCGGCCGGAGCTGCGCTCGCCGCCGGCGCAGCGCCAGCCTTGAAGGTGATCGTGTGACCGTTGACCGTGAAGCTGCTGCCGTCCGTGAACTGCGTGGCAGCCGCCGTGCTGAGACCGCCGGTCGCGCCGGTGTCATAGAGCTTGGTCGAAGCCGTGATGGCGGCAGGCGTGCCCTGGTTGTCGTTCACTGCAGTTCCGGTCACCGTGCCGATGGTGCCGCCGAGCGTGGTCGAACTGGTTGCCGCCGTGACGCCGCCCGCCGCACCGGAGAACAGCACGTTGGAGAGCGCGCTGGCGCTGGTGTAGGTGGTGGTGCCGCGCAGGTCGGAAGCCGTCGCGCCGGCGATCGTGGTCGAGACGTTCGACTTCGTGGAGTAGCCGACCGTGGTCTGCAGCGCCTGGTTGGCGATCGACTTGGCGGAGTCCAGCAGCTTCTGCAGCGAGGTGATGCCGGTGTTGGCGGCCTGGAGCACCTGCACGCCGTTAGCGATGCCATCGAGCAGGTTGTTGATGTCGCTGGCGCGGTTGTCGAGCGATTGTGCGGTGAAGAAGTTGGTGGGGTTATCCAGCGCCGAGTTCACTTTCTTGCCGGTCGACAGACGCGACTGGGTGGTGGCAAGGAGGTCGGCGGTGGACTGGAGAGACAGCAGGTTCTGGCGAACCGAGGCGGAGAGGACGATACCGGACATACTGTTACCTTTCTGGTAGCTACGCGTCCTGTTTGACCGACATTGATCAAACGGCCGGCGGACGGTGCCTCCGAGCCTCTAACAATCCGTGAAATGAAACCGCCGGTTTCTCCGCGTCGAACACGAAACGGCTTTTGGCAAAGTTCCGCCCAGCTCCTTTGCAGAACGGCAAGGCGTTGACAACGTTCTGCTTTTCGGCCGCCGCGAGAATGTTTACGGCCCGTTAACCACGTTCAGCAAGGATCGGACCCAAATCAGGGCTGGCAGCCGTTGTTCCGGGGAGCGCGCGCCGCTCGTTACAAGCGGGTTAATGGAGAACAGGCATGGCTCTCAAGGTCGAGCTCAAACCACACGAACGCATCATCGTAGGCAACTGCGTTATCACCAACACCGACCAGCGCGCCCGCCTTCTGATTGACGGCGAGAACGTTCCGATCCTGCGCGAGCGCGATATCCTCACGCCGGAGACCGCCGACACGCCCGCTAAGCTGGTCTATCTGGCGGTTCAGCTCATGTACATCTCGCCGGATCCGCAGACACAGCACGGCACTTATTTCAATCTGGTCCGCGACATCGTCACCGCGGTGCCGAGCTCCTGGCCGATCATCGAGGGCATCAACAACAACATCATGAACGGCGACCTCTACCGCGCCCTCAAGGAGGCCCGCAAGCTGATCGCCTATGAAGAGAAGCTGCGGGAGCAGTACGAAGCCACGCGTCCGAGGAGTGAGGTCACGAGCGACGACGTCAGCTCGGCCGCCTGAAGCTTCACACATCCGAATCAGGATAGGGGCGAGCCTCGCGGCTCGACCCCTCCCACACCACCGGACATACGGGTCCGTATCCGGCCGTTCGCTGGATTATGCGGGCGGCTGGGCCACGACGGAAGCCAAGCCGAGTGAACCGAAGAAGCCGTTTGGCAAAGCCTCGGTAAGCGCGGGCTGTTCGCGAGCCGCCAGGGGCCATGTGGGCTGCCAGCGGTTTGTGCCGCCAAGTCCCGGCCGACGCCGCAGCGCCGCAGCTCGCCAAAACGAGCCCGTCCGTGCTTCCATTGCTTCCAGGTCGATGGCGAGCAACCGCCGCGTGATCCATTCGTCAAATGTGCGCAGCACCGACGGGGTCTGGCAGAGGCCGAAGTATCCGCGCCAGCCGATCAAGTAGATGGACAGCTCCTTGATGATCTGGGCGAGGCTCTTGCCGTCCGTGCGCCGCGTCAGTACCCGAACGTTGGCTTTGAAGCGAGCGAGGGCCTGCGGCGCGATGCGCCGTCGTGGCTCTTTCTCGCCCGTAAAGCTGAAGCCCAAGAACTTGCGGATGCGCGGTTTGGCGACCGCGCTCTTCGCCTTGTTGACCTTCAGCTTGAGGCGCTTTCCGAGGAACTTCTCGATGCCGGCCATCACCCTCTCGCCGGCCTTTGCGCACATAGATGTTGCAGTCATCGGCATAGCGCACGAAGCGGTGGCCGCGCTTCTCCAGCTCCCTGTCCAGCACGTCCAACATCAGGTTCGACAACAGCGGCGAGAGCGGGCCACCTTGCGGCGTGTCTTCCTCCGTCGGGCTGACAAGGCCGCCTTCCATCACACCCGCGTTTAGAAAGCTGCGGATGAGCTTCAGAATGCGCTTGTCAGCAACCCGCTCTTGGAGAACATTCCGTCCCAATTCCGCCTGCAGCACCTGCATCACCGCCTGCTGGATGAAGCGGTCGAGCACCGTCGGCAGGCCGAGCGCACGAGTGCCACCCGACGCCTTCGGTATCTCCACCCGCCGCACCGGCTGCGGTTCGTAGGTGCCGTCAAGCAGCTGAGCCAGGATCGCAGGCCAGTGCTCCTTCGGATGGGCCGACAGGTTGTCGACGGTCATGCCATCGATGCCGGCCGCGCCCTTGTTGCGCTTCACTTACGCCAATGCTTGCTTCAGGTTCTCACGCTCGATCACTGCTTCCAACGACCGGCCTTGCGACCGCCGGGCGTTCGAGGCTAGCTTTCGCCGCACGCGCTTCGGTCTCCTGGGTGGCGGCATTCAGGGCTTCATCCTTCGCTCCGCTCCCAAGTTCAGGTCGATCTGGTCTTTCTGCCGCATGTTGCGCGCGAGATCACCGCTCTAATGACCACTTCCAGCGTTCGGGCCTTCGGCAGCGCGCCGCCGCCTACTATGCCCTCCGCTGACTTCTACGCTGAGGTCAGATCGCCTTGCGGAGATCTCAGTCTCGTTGCCGAGACACAGCGCAGACCTCCCGAGGTAAGACCGATCGCCTTCACAGCGCGTTCGCCGGATTTACCACCCCGGCACTTGATGACTGTGGACTTCGCGATCCCTTGCTCGCTCGTCCGACGGGGTAGGCCTCGTTATCCGGTTCTTGTCCATGGAGCCGCGGTTTTGCTCCACGCTTCCTTCAGACCCCACCTCGCGGCAGCGCCCTCGCGCTTCGCCAATCCGTCGCCGCCATCAGGCTGGATAGAGGACTTCCACCTCCAAGCTGTCGTTCATGCTCGGCACACAAGTCTGGGGCGTTTTTGCTTCAGATGGTCCCGGATATCACAACGCGGCGAGCGGCGGCGCCTCGACCTCGATCACGCTCTCGCTGCTGCGCCGCGCCCCGAACTCCAGCACAGCAGCCAGCAGCGCGTCAATATCTCTCTCCTCGGTGCGGTGATTGACGATCGCCGCTCGGATCGCGAACCGGCCGTCCAGCGTCGTGGCCGACGGCGCCGCGATGCCGGACTCCTGGACATCGGCCACGATCTCGCGATTGACAGCGTCATCAGCACGATAGCGGAAGCAGGCGATGTTGAGGTTTACCGGCGCCAGCAATTCGAGCCGCGGTTCGGCCAGTATGCGCGCTTCCAGATATTTCGCCAGCGCACAGCTTCGCGCGATCACCGCTCCCAGCCTGTCGGTGCCGAACGTCTTCAGCGTGAACCACGTCTTCAGTGCACGAAAGCCGCGCGACAGATCGGGGCCGAGATCGCAGGGCCAGACCGCGCCCGCCGCAAGCCCCCTCGCCTCGCGGCGCAGATAGGCCGCCGGCTGCGCAAAGGCCTGCCGATGCTGCTCGCCGTCGCGGACCAGCAGGAAGCCTGCGTCGTAAGGCACCTGCCCCCATTTGTGAAAGTCGAGCGCGATGGAATCCGCGAGCTCGATGCCGCCGAGCAGATGCGCAAGCTCGGGAGACAGGATCGCGAGCGCGCCGAAAGCGCCGTCGACGTGAAACCAGATTCCTTCCTCGCGGCACAGCTCAGCAATTGCCCTGAGGTCGTCGATCGCGCCGATATCGACCGTACCAGCGGACGCGACCACCAGGAACGGCTTGAAGCCGACCTCGCGATCAACGGCGATCTGCGCACGCAGCGCGGCAACGTCGATGCGATGATCGGCATCGACAGCGATCTTGCGCAGCGCATCGGTGCCGAGCCCGGCAATGTCCATCGCCCTCGATATGCAGCCATGCGCGGCCTGCGACGTGTAGGCCGTGAGCAGCGCACCGTCATTGCCGATGCCGTGCTGCCGCGCCAGCGTGCCGAGCGCAGCCGTGCGCGCCACCAGCACCGCCATCAGAT
>Ga0209389_1005515_pt1 | contig 10788 bp, 4 predicted proteins | sample CowpearedBW_FD_187526 | JGI IMG/M metagenome (GOLD analysis project Ga0209389, IMG submission 187526) | Root nodule microbial communities of legume samples collected from California, USA - Cow pea red BW (SPAdes) (version 2) | ecosystem: Host-associated > Plants > Roots > Nodule | place: USA... | reverse complement strand
AATATTGAACTACAATACAAGAAAATGTGGTCCCCCAGAACCAGCTTGCTCCCATGTTCATAAACAAAACCATTGCAACCATAATTGACAAGACAATTAAGTCAACAATTAACTACCATTTTCTTTTTTCAACTTACCATAAAATAATATTTACAAATCTTTTCCTTTTCACACACAGAATATTTAAATTTCTAATACGAAAATACTAAAATAATCCGATCCGTTGTAAAATTTATTTCAACGGTGTAGAAGCTTTTGTCAGTAAAATCCACCGCGTCACGTCACGTTTGGACACAAATAAAATTTTGAATATACTGGATCTTAACCTTTGAAAAAACAAAGAACAATTAATTCTTCAACCATAAATTATAATATGTAATCACTAATATATTTATTAATCACCTTAAAGACCACTTTGAAAATTATAAAATTAGCCTTACAATCATTTATTATAATTTAATCTTATTAATAAATCTTAAAAGTTATGACATCTTGGTGTCTAAAAAATTAAAGCCTTTTGAATTTATTTTTAGACACGGGCAAAATTAGGTTTGTGGATCGTACTGTCTAACAAACAAATAACATAGTCAAGGTAACTAGGGTCTTCAATTAATAATTTTCAATGCAAAAATTAATGAACTTCATTTTATTTCTATTTTTTTCTTGTGTTGTGTGAAATTGAAAGTACGCTCCAATTTTTGTAACTAAAAATATGAAATAGAAAATAAAATTGAAATAAATAAATAACAAAATAACGTCAGCATATGACATTAATCATGATCCATTCAACAATTTTTTATAATATAAGAATCTTATATCACTTATATTATATTTACTTTATATATTATTAATCTAAAATGATTTAATTTTAATCTAAGACATATAGTAATATGAACTTTTTTTCGTTATCTTTTTTGTTATCAAGTAATCGATGTTAATTTTGACTAAAATTTAACATCTATAATATATTAATTATAATTCGAATATCCAGATAATAAATATTAGAAGTGTTATAATTAATATAAGAAAGCAATGGGATATTTTTCGAATATCAACAAAATTAGTTAACATGTACCGAGGCAGTTTCTATTATTGACTTTGTTAAGTTAAATTTAATATTTTTCGAATATCAACAAAATTAATAATTTTAATAAATTTCAATCTAAGTAAAAAATATAAGACAATAGAAATACAATGATAAAGAACAATGGGATATTCAAGAGTTGGAAAAATGCAAAATTGAGTCCAAAAATTACTAAATTTTTATTAATACATGTTCTTGGTGTTTAATTAGGTATGTACATTTCAATACATTAATCCTCATAATATCCAGTGAGAAAAAAGATGTGATGATAAATATATAAATAAAAGAAAAAAGGTAAAGAGAAAGGAAGAAATCAGAGAGAAGGAGTATAATCGTCTTGATAAAACTGCGAAACACCAGAAGCTGCCCATAGTCGCTGGTTATACTCCTCCACCTTGTGCTCCGGCACGAATGGTGTCCTACACAGAGGACACGTCTTCTGATCGTGATCGATCCATCGGTCCACGCACGCGCGGTGGAACATGTGTTTGCAGTTTGCCATGCACCTGATCTCCTCCTCCGCGCAGAACTCGCTCAGGCACACCGCGCATCCCGTCGGCGACGGAGGGGACTCGCCGGCGTCGTCGAGGTCACGGAACGCAGTCACGGGAAGAAACTCGCGGATGAGGAGCGCGGAGAGAGTCGGAGCGCGCGGCGGCTGGGACTCCGGCGGCCAAGCGAGGGCGGAAGCGTCGGTGTCGAGAAGGTCGGAGAGATGGAGGAGGCGGAAGAGCGCTGCGACGAGCGAGCGGAGCCACGCGAGGAGCGAGAGCGCGTGGAGGAAGAGCTTCGGAACCAGCACCTCCGGATACCCTACCGGAAATCCCATCGGCGCGTGAGAGATAAGCGCTCCTCGTCTAGAGAGAGAAAGTGGATGAGTTTGTCAGGGTTAGAGAGAGAAAGTGGGAAGGTGTCGAGGAAATGCGAGTAAGTGAGTGAGGGGTGGGGGCTTATATATTGGGGGTTATGAGAGGTGATATAATCACTGGCCGTGACCTAGAGAAAGGAGAAAGACGAATGGGAGATGGCGTAGGTTAGAGGCTGGTTGGTGAATGATGCGTACTTGCGAATATGGGAAATCTAGTACGCTCCTTGTTTGGTAAATGAATCTTATTCTAATACACTTTTTTATTTCTTTAACCATTATTATTTTAACTTCATCATAACACATTTTTTTCTCACCAATTTCACCTTCAACAATTACCATACTTCTAAGATACTCAAATTTAAAATTTTCAATATTAAAATATACTTACATAAATATATATAATTACAGTAATTTAAATTATTAATCATACAAATAATGACAAGACAGATAGAACCTTTAAATGCATATAATGTAAACTCCTTTTCAACTCAGCTTATTTTGTATTTTAATTAATATTTGAATCATTAATAATTGGACGGTTATGTAGAACGATCTACTTTTCTTAATTGGTCAGGTTCATACTTTCCAACAAAAACTTCGAAAATTTTGGCTTAATTAAAAGAAATTATTATTTCAACTAGACAACAGATCATACCATAATTAATAATAATAATAATAATAATAATCTCATAACGTGTCAAAGTGGGTACGAGAAGAATTTTGTCACGTTTACATTACTACTACTATTATTATTATTATTATCACAAATAATGTTTTAATAATAATTGGACAATAGTACTGTTTTTATCCAATAAATTTTATATCATACAATCACCAGCCAAACATTTTTGTACTAAGAATCCTTCAACTTTAAAAAAAGTATATATAATAATTTTAATAATTAGAGAAAATTATTGGAATTGATATATTTCCGAGTAAGAAAATTATGTTTTGTTATGATTTAAGAAGAAGATCCAATTTTAAATAACACTAATATGTTTCCAAATTTCGTGATTATAGGTATGGATGAGAATGGAATTTGGTAGGTTAGTTTTTGTTTTATCTTAATAAATTAAAGTGGTTTGTTTCGTAGAAGCTGTGCGTTTCTAGAATATTGCACAACTCTCACATGCTTCAATAGTGAACCAAAGAGTGTGGAACTATAAGCCAACGAATCATCATCGTCTTCTTCTTCTTCTCACATTAAAAAAATAATATCTTCTCAACAGTCATAGAATCACACCATACGTGTAAAGAGCACGAACCATGACATGATTGTGAAGAACATGAACAATCCATGTCTTGTCTCAAATATAAATATATTTAATAATTCCCGCATCACTTTCTTAAAATATGTAAGCCTAAATTAAAAATAAAAATAAAAATGCTTCGTATAAACTACTAGCTAGTAGAGATCCTTTTTTTTTATGAGATAAAATAAAATAAGTTAAATAGAAAAAATATTTAGTGGGTTATTTAGTTGAACACCGATTTGGTGAAATCTAGGTCAAAAGTGTTCAAAGGAAATTTGCGTATAGAGTGTGAAATGAATTACGCGTCAAACGTTCAAACTTGGTCAAACAAGTTTACTCGGTGAGGTTGATATATACATGAGTTCGTAAAAAGTGATGATTTTAGAGTACGAATATTGTGATAATTTATTTGATGTAAAAATATTAATATATTGTTATTATTAATTATGGAAACTTTTATTTTATGTCTTCCACTTGTCAATTCTTCTACCTTGATTGGTGGTGGGGTTGAGTACGAAACTCATTATAAATGTCTTGAAAATGTTGATAATAACAAATCAAAAGATGAGTGAAGGGAAAGAAAAACTAAGAGCATTGGACCAATGGTGGCAGAAAGCAGAGAAAATAATACACGTTGGTTGAAACTTTAAGAAACGTTCGAGACTAACCCTAGAATTGTTAAAATATTATTGATTAATAATTTTTATCAAACACTGTGATTAATTAATTAATTATTTCTAATGAGATCTTATTTTTTTTAATCTTATTTTTTCATTTTTTCTGCTTCTAGAAGTTTGCAATTTTCTACTTGATGAGTGAAGAAATTTTGGGTAATGGTTCCAAAATCTTTCACTGCTTTTGGCAATGGAAAAATTGTTAAAGAAAGATGGTGGACCACCCAGAATTGGAAATTGACACTCTCTTCATGTAATCAAGAAGATTCTGATTGATTTCTTTTTTTTCTTCTCCAGATAGCTTCACACCGAAGGAAACTAATATATTTATTTTTATTTATTTAGAAGTTTTACTTTTAAACTTTTACTTTTGTGGAATTTATTATTGAACTTCTAATTTCATGATTTTGTGATCTAAATTTCAATACTATAAATATTTTACTTTCTTCATTTGGGTGGTAAATTATTAGTAAAATTATATAATTAATATATGAAGAACTTTTACATTATATATTTCATGTGTTATCTTTAAAATTATGTTATTGAACTTTTAAACTTTTATAAATTTCACTATCAAAATTTTAATTTCAATTCTATGAGTTTTATTCAAAATGACGGATATTTTATTTTTATGTCATTTAGATATCAATCTATTAAGGATGTGACTAGATAAAAAAAAGTGAATATGTGATGGTATGACTAAAAGATGAAAGTGGAGATATTTATATTGAATTGATTAGAAGTAACGATGCAACGTCTAAATTTTAAATCTTAAATTTTCTTTAAAAATTATTTATATTTTATTTTAGAAAACCTATTTAATATTTTAACTTTCTTAGTTATATTATTAAAAATCCTATCTAACTTTAATTTTTAACGTAGTATGGAAGTTGAATATCCGAGAAGTGATAGAATAATTTATACTTCCACATCAAACCATATTAATTGTAGGGTGAAATGAATATATATATATATATATATATATATATATATATAATTTTTAAAATTGTCTTTAAATAATAAATAAAATGTAAGGACTTAGAAAATGATATTTTATAATCAATATTATTTTTAAAATAGTAAAATTTGTTATTTTAATATTAAAACATTGATGTATAAAAAAAAATAATAAACAAGTTTTATTACTTTAACATCTATTATCTCTAGAAACTATTTTTTTTATAGCTCTCTCACTTTTGTTTAAGTTATCTCACTCTGTGTTTACCTCTTTGACGATCAAAGACAATTGGAATGATTCACTCGGCGAAATCTTTTAATCCAACCAATTGATTTCTTCAATGGAGTAAGTTGTTCTTCTATTCTTTCATAGTCATATCTGACTTCCTCTTGCATGCACTATCTTTTTTATTTGCATGTGTTCTTTAAGCATTTTTTAGGAGTCTCTATTGATTGGTTGTTCTTTTGGTATGACTTGATCGTTTTTGTGTTGTTCCTAAGCATAAATAGAACATCCTATGATTGTGAAGATGGGTTGGGCATCCCTAGATCAGTTGAGTTGTTTCAGAGGTAAGGGGAGCTAATTAAACTTGTTTGAGTTGAAATGTGTAGTTAATTTATGGTGTATTGGATCATAGAGTTTTTGCAAAAATGTGAATTTGTAGCTATATTGAATTGCAAAGTGAAATGTAGAGTGATTATCTTGCAAGTACATGTATGACATATGGTGGTTTAATGTTCTATGACAATTGTGGTATGATGAATTATGTTTAATGTTGTAATTAATCTTCAATTCCTATTTGACATACTTATACCTGTATGAAAGTTTGAATTGGGTTTTTTGTGATGTCAAATTGTCTTGAATTGCAAATTTTGTTTTCCTAAAACTATAAAGACTCATTGGGTAAGAAGTATGCTCGTTGGACGAATTTGTATAATTCATTTTTCTTAGGCTTTTAGTCATTGGACGAGATTTGGTCGATGGACGAGACTGCTAAAAGTAGTATTAGGCCACTAAACTCGCTGAATGAGTAAAAGTACTCCACTAGGTGAAAATAAAATTAAATTTTAGAGAGTTTTAGTAGCTAGGTGAATGAGTTCTCGCTAGGAGAATTTTGGCACATAAATTCCTAGGAGCTCCAGTAGTATTCTCGTTGGGCGCGTGTTGGGCTCGTTGGGCGATTTATTGAAATTTGTTCAAGTAGTAGAGTTGTTGGGCAAGACCTTTGGTTGTTGAGCGAGGGGGCCTTCAGGTACTACTTGTTGGGTGACTGGAGGCTTTCGTTGAGCAAGACTAGTAAAGTTTCATTGTATTTTTTTTTTTTAATTTCATGAGATTATGTGTTTATTTGATGGTTTTGATGATAGTCAAATGTACTATTTTATTTTATCTTGGTATATGAAATTGTTCAAAGGTGATTTGCTCACATCCAAGGTGGATTAAATAAGTATTCTTTAATTAGTGTATGCATTAATGTAAGGATTTAGTATTGAGGTTATCCTAACACACTAATAATCATCTAGATTCATGTAGAGGAGGATGGAGTATATGGTGAGATCCTAGTTTATGAGTTTTACCTTTGCCTAAGACGGAAAGAGAATAACCTTGTGCATAGTATGGTGAAATTTATTAACAATGACCTTGTAGAGGTCACCACAAATGCATAATTTACCAGAAGATACAGGTTCATTAGTAAGCACAACTGTGACAAATTTTTGCTATTACCGACGAATCATTATCATTAGTAATGTTATTTTTTTGCACTAAACATTAATGTAACAATATGTTTTTATAAATGTAAATGAAAATTTAAAAAATAAATTGAGATAAATATTTTAGTTATTTTAGGTTATAACATTATATATAATATACGACAAATTTATTCTTTATATGTAAAAGTTTCATACACCTAATAATTTATGTTACTATTTTATAAATTTTTGTAATACAATTTGTATTTTTTTTTCTTTAAAAAAACTATTAAATAAATTTCACAAGTGTCACCTTATATTTGTATTTTTAATATTTTAAAATATTATATGTTTAAAATAGGTATTTTTAAATTTAAATTAAAAAATAAAATTAATTATAATATTTAGGTCGAATGATTTGATGTATAAATTTAGAAAAATTATTTTAGTATGTATATATAAGTTATACTTAAATACTAATTTGGTCAGTGAAGGTACAACATTACTCTATTCAAAGAACGACAATATTATTGATTATACAGCGAAATTGAAATCTCACCAATAAAATTTGTGAATTGAAATTCATGGTAAATTTTGTCTAACTAAATTTAATTTTTAATTTTACGTGATAAAATTGAAAATTGAAGGTAAAATTCACATAAAATAAAAATTTAATAATAAAATATACAATTAAGTCATTATTGTATTATATTTTTTTAAATATTACCTATTTATTAAAAATATTAATAAATAATTTTTTTTGCTACATACACAATGGTAATATAATATATGTTATTAATTTAAATAAAAAAAAATTATATAAAACTAACTTTATTTCTTTATCTCCTTTGCTTGGAAAAAACTTCTAAATAATGATCATTAATAACTATAGTAATTAATTTAGATATTAATTTACAAAACTAAAAATTATTGGTTACTAAAATAGTTACCATTATGAATAAAAAATTATAATTAGTCACTAAATTGATTTTTAAAATTAGCTACCATTAGTTTTACACAAAAGAAAATTGGTCACTAAAAATGTGCTATTTAAGTTTTTACTATTAAAATGACATAGTTTTTAAATTAGTCTCTAATTAATTAATAACGAATTATAAAATTTTATTTATAATAATAACTATTTTAGTAACCCATAATTTTTATTTTTATAAATTGATATATAAATTAGTCAGACTAACTATTTTTATCACTAAAATTAGTTTTTAAATGAGAATTTATTTTTTATAATGTTTGTTTTGGTGCATAAATTAATTTACTTTGCTGAATGAAAATGACTAATTATATATTTATCCATTTCCTTTTCTCTGGCTAATTATATATTGGTCCCCACCCATCCACCAAAGGAGTAAAAAACTTGAAACTATAAAGCTTTAAAGCAGGGAAAAGGAATCCGAAACAAAAATAGAGAAATTCAAGAATCAAATCATGCAACTCTTTTAGAGAAGTCCTAGGTTCTCACTATCTAAAGTTTTGCATTTTTAACATATAGTTAAGATTAAGGAAACATAATTGAATAAATTAAGCTAAATAATTTTGTTATCACATTTTTTTGGTTACGATATTTACATATTTGTTTCTGTAAAATATTCCCACTTTATTGTGTCTCTTAAAAAAATTAACTTGATGTAAAAAATCTGTTATATGTTATTGTTATTTTATTTCAATTTTTTAATATAACTACTTTTATTTAGTCCCTAAAACATTCTCCTCATTTTAAAAGAAAGTAATGTACACGTTAAATTATAAACGAAAAGTTGATATATTACAATTATTAAAACAAAATGACAAGGATTCAAAATAGATTACAAGGACCAATAGTCGAACAAAACAAAACTTTGAGATGAAACATTATATGAATTATTTTATATAAAGTATGAATGAAAGTTTTTAGTCTATCAACTTGATGACAAATTACAATTTGTTTGTTTGGATGAGAAATTAGAATTCACATATTTCAAATTTTGATACAGTTTAATTTTCAATATATAATTTTTCTAATTTAATTACATGAAAATTTTTTGATGTGTTGAACTGGTTTGATATGTTTAAAATCAAATATAAATCTAAAATATTATTTAACACATAAAAAGAATGATAAATTATATATATATTTTTTAAAATTTAAACATCGAAATATATCAAAATTTGAAACATAAATAAATTTTAATTTATATACTAAAAAAACATATTTAATGCATGAAAGTAATCAAAACCATTCAATCAAACGTATGCATGAAAGGGTTTAGCAACTAAAATCATTTACTACATCATCAAACAGCATAATTACATTTATGTATGTATAATGTCTAACACTTTGTAAACCTTTTGCAGAACAATATTGAGTTGTGATTTGATTAAGCAAAGTATAATGAATAAATGGTGAGAGGAACAAGTTTCTGTGTGTAATTAATTATGATGTCAGTGGTTCACTTAATTAAGTACAGAAAGAAAGACAGCAGAGTTCAAACTTGAATCACACTCTAAACATTGGTTTATTTGTGCAAAGAAAACAACAAAAGGGGACATAATTTCGATGCAGATGTAGTTTCTGATGGTGAAACCTGGCCTACCTTCTGAACTGTCTCTCATCACACACATATATGTCTATAATGGCTTCAACGTTATGTTGACCACACGAAGAGAAAGATACAGATAAAGGGGGATTAACCTAACCAACACACACACATGAGGGACCAAGTGAACACAGTTCGACATGTCCATTCAAAAGGACAAAGGGAATCAAATTTTAAAAGGCACAAGAAAATGGAAATGGAGCATCGCTGATGATGCATGCGATTGAAGCTCACCAACCAGCATGCACAGCAACATGAGGGGTTCCTATGCTCACCCTGATGAAAGTGATGAATCAAATTTGGATTCTCCGATGAGTCTGGTGTATTATTCCTCTGTTGTGTTTTAAATTATGCACTGATTTTGATGTTTTAAAATAGGATGTTTATATTTTTTGTCGTTCAAGTTTCAATGAAATTTGGAATTAGTCTTTCATCGAAACTTTTGATCAATTTAGTCCTTCATCTTTAGAAATGTGTTGATTTAATTATTTTAATCAAATTTTGTTAAGTTTAATTGAAGTTTCAAACGCGTTTTATGATAATATTTGAGTTAGTATTTAAGCGAAAATGGGTCAAATGATGTAAATAATTCAAATACTATCATGAAATGTACTTGAAACGTTAGATAAACTTAACAAAATCTGGTTAAAAGGATTAAATCCATACATCTCTAAAAGATGAAGGACTAAATTGGTTAAAAGTTTTGAAGAGAGACCAATTCCAAATTTCACTGAAACTTGAGGGACTAAAAACATATTTAACCCTTTAAGATATATTAAAAAGATGTTTACAAAATCCAGGTCGGTATATTGTTAATACTCAGCAAAAGACAAAACTAAAAAATCCGGTAGAGGATCTAAATTCTGATGAATGTGACTTAATGTGTGTACAACCAGAATTAATGCATGAATGGTGTGAAGTGATATGAAGTCACAACTAGGGTTTGAGGTTTGAAAGAAAGAAAATGTGAAGTTTTGACTATGCCTGGGCAAGCTAAGACAATAATGGCCCCAATGGTTAGAATTCCATATTACAAGGTTTAGCTTTTCTCTCAACTTTTTCAATGTGGCCAATTTTCTGCATATGCTGACATGAAATTGAACTGAAATGTAGTGGTTATGGGTGAGACATGATTCTCAATCATATTTTCCAAATTTACCTCAAAAAAGTAAGCCATCATCATTTGCATCAACTAATAATAATATTCTTAGTTAGATCAGGCTATATTATCATTTTGTACAAGCCCTAAGGAATAAGCTTTAGGGTTCTCACATATTTTTTTTATGTATGTTGAAAATTTTGGAAGAAGAAATGCAAAAAGAAAACAATAGGCTTTTAGAATCAATTTTAGAATCAAAGAGCGTTAATGGAAATTTTATCAGAAATATTCAATAATATAAAAATGTCAAAAAGTGTTCAGTTCAATGTAATTAATTATAATTCATTAATTTAATAACAAATATTATAATGTTTAATTAACGTCATGCATACTTTTGAATTACAGACTTAAAAAAATCACAACATGTATATATTATTGTAACCATGAATTTGCTTGTAATTTTTCTTGAACGTAAGTGGAAACAACAATTTATAGCAGATGCATGTTTAAGTAATCTATTAAGAAAATATAACTACATATTTTAGTACGATTTAATCGAAAAATAAA
>Ga0209389_1005509_pt1 | contig 10790 bp, 7 predicted proteins | sample CowpearedBW_FD_187526 | JGI IMG/M metagenome (GOLD analysis project Ga0209389, IMG submission 187526) | Root nodule microbial communities of legume samples collected from California, USA - Cow pea red BW (SPAdes) (version 2) | ecosystem: Host-associated > Plants > Roots > Nodule | place: USA... | reverse complement strand
TCCCTTTTTTTTTTTTGTGTAACTATTCTCGGTTTCCCCTAATTTTTCTCAAGTTTAGAGTTACTTTGTTTCTCAAATTTTAAAAAGAAAAATGTGTGACTTGGTGAAATGCTAATACATGTTTAAGGATCAAAATGATACTAAGTGTTTAAAAGTTTAGATGAAACAACTAGAAATTTAAGGAACTTGTTTGGATTTTCCATAGTTTCAGGGACTAATGTAACAACACATTACACTTTTCGGGACTGATGTGATAGTGTCACACTTTCATATGCTTGAGTCGAGCTCTAGACTCATTTTCTTAGGGGAATAATTTTCTTATCTTTTTCCTAATCATGAAAATCAATGCTCTACTCTTAATGAGCTCTAATTTTAGTTTTACACCAATTACTGGTAACATGAATATTGTTTTGAGTATTTCCCGTCAATTTTGCAGAAGATCAAACTGGAGCCCAACAAAACTCAGAAGATGGAAACAAATTTCAATCACCTAGTGATAATGGTTTGATAAAATGATGTCCAACAGCTATTACTGAGCAAAATTATTTTACCCACGAGTGATCAACGTTTATACTGAATTTCAGGAGCACTGACCGAAATATCTCGAGAGGCTGTTGGAAAGCTTCTACGCCGTGCTAATAAAGTTGGCACTTCCCGGAGAAAAAAGACTGTTGGTCCCTCTAATTTGTTATTTTTACTTATCGTAGTTTGTGCTGTGCAATTCTTCTGGTGACTTAATTATGTGATTTTACTTTATTCTTAGGCGTTTTTATGTTTAAATCATATTATGAGTGTCTAAACTCTTAAAGCAGCATGTTATTCTTCTGATATTCTTATAGGCTGAGTTTGAGCCTGAACAAAATGGAACCCAAGTCTTGGATCCAATGCTTCAACCAAAAACTTCAGAGGTTGGACATTGTAGTAGAAATCCCTCGGGAAATGCTTCTGCTGGGGAGAAATGTAGTAGTTCGGGTGAGGACCACTTGGATAACAAGGAAGAGCTGGATGACTCCGATTGGGAAGATGGTGTAGTTGCCAGGGATGATCATCCTGTAACCATTGAATTGAATATGACCCCTAATTCAACTGTTAAGAAACAAGTCCGACGAGCTTCTGCCGAGGATAAGGTCAATTGCTATAACACTAAACTTGACTCGGCTTTAATATGAAAATAACATTTAGCTACTTGGTAAAAGTAATTTGTAAAATTCTTCAGGAGTTGGCTGAACTTGTACACAAGGTCCATTTACTCTGTTTACTCGCACGAGGAAGATTAATTGACAATGCTTGTGATGATCCTCTTATTCAGGTTGACTCTTGTTAATTTTTAGTATTTTGAATAGATAAAAACTTTATATTAGCATTTCTTTTATATGCTACATCTTTGTTATCAAGCTTTTGCCTCCTTAGCACCAATTGTTTGTGGTCATCCGTAACTCAACTACTGTATCAGATATTACTCTCTTTGTTATATTTTTTAAAACAGTTGTTACTATAGGGATTTCATTACAACGTGTTCATTTATATGTATACTTTAAGCCACTCCGTCAATTTTGATTGAGTTTACTTGTTCCTAATTATATTTTAAAATGTTTGATGGAAATTTAGTTTGGAGAACATTTTTTTTAAGCTGTCATCTGAAGCTGCAAACGAAATATGAAGCCTGGCTGGCCACAATAAAAGCTAATCTAAAAGTGAAACAATTTAAAACTTGTTTTCTCTCCAAAATTGCTTGTCAAGTTGTGCATTTCTTGATAATGGCAGGCTTCGCTGCTTTCTCTACTTCCAGCACACTTGCTCCAGCTATCAAATGTTGAAAAACTCACTTCAAAAGATCTATATCCTTTAATATCATGGGTATGGTTTCATTTAATTAGGATACATACTATTTGGTTACATTTGATGTGCTGTTGTATATAAATTCATGCTATATCGCTTGTTATATCTTGTTTGATTCCTTGTGTGAAACACATGCAGTTCCACAACAATTTCCATGTTAAAAACAGTACGAGTCGAGAAACTTCACCATGCTTTGGTTTGGCATCAGCTTTAGAATTACACGAGGGCAGTCCTGAAGAGGTAGATCTATTTTTATTATGGTCTTTTTTAAGATGTCTCACACTGGGTAGGAATATGGCTAGATACTGCTTATAAGACTTGGGTAGTCCTGCTCTCCCAATCTAGTATTTTGGGAGCGAGTTATGCTTAGTTGTGTTGTTCTCTAATAGGGTATGTAAGCCTCTTTGATATCAATGTTGGGCCATCTGTAGATGTTCAGCTCCGCAAACTTTAGGCTCTAGATGTCCAATCTTGACGGGTTGTGTGCTTAAGATAACCCATATTGATTAGGAATATGGTCAATACATTTTATAAGGCTTGGATAATGCTTCTTCCTTGAGCTAGCTTTTGGATGCAAGTTTTCCCCAGTTCATTTTTAGTAGCATTTTTGTTAATATGCTTCACTAGATGTTGAATTTGTCTTTTAATGAAGCTTCCATTCTCTGTCATATGATTAACCAGGCATATAACAAATGCTCTAGTTCTAAGGTCGGAACTTGAAATTGCAAGATATGTTACTACTAATTCTTTCATTACTTGAAAGAAAGGATTTGATGGTCTTCTAATGACTGTCTTCATCTGTTTATTATTCACTAACCTAATTAGTAGTAAAATAAAGTTTCATGGGAGTGACTAGATTGGTTCTGTTATCTTATATACTTTATATAACTGCTTAGTGCTTTGCAGAACATTTACAAGGGTAAGGATTTTTTTTTTAAAATTGCAGATTGCAGCATTATCAGTGGCTCTATTAAGAGCTTTAAATCTTACAGCCAGGTATTAAAGCACATAACAGAATATCTTTCCTGAATTACTTTTTACATTGTTGATTGGAAAAAAATTGTACATTAAATACTTTAAGTGCAACATTAAGCTAGTATTTTCTATTTGATAGAGAAACACCCTGATATTACATATTTATATTCTTGGTTTCCAACTGCTGAAGCATTCCCTAATTTATGAATCATCCACTCCAAAATGCTTTCACATCTTTAACCACCTGCTGGATCGTGCTTTCTATTCTATTATTTGGGCTGGGAATGGTAATATACAAACAGTGACGGTGCATGTAATGAATCTAGAAAAGGAATGATAACAATGATAACGTAACGTAGCAATTACTCTATTTTTACCTTCATGGTATAGAATGAATTTCTGACTCCAGATACCATGGCAAGTCAGAAGTTTGCCTTTAAATAATTGGTAGAATAAAATATGTTATAACAAAAGATGTTAGTGGATCAATACTATTGCCATGAACAAGTGTCAGTAACAAAATTTATTCAAATTTTTATGACTCATGGACTTCTGAGGATATGTGCTGTTAAATTTCTTATCAAATGCATATTTCAGGTTTGTGTCCGTTTTGAATGTTTCTCCTCTTAAACCGTTTCAAGTTGCAAGCGGATCTAGTTGTGGGATATTTAAAACTTCTACACCAATGATATCTAAGCGAAAATTGGATTTTAAATCACCTCAAGAAGCATTATCTTGTAGTGAGAGAGAGAATGCATGTGAAAGTTCTCTTGCCCATTCTCAGAAAAGTAAGAAATGTCGTGTGACAAAGCACATGGATCAGTCTAGAGATCCTCCTATTGTTGAAGTGAGAAATGATAGTGCTGCAAAATCGAAAGCTTCTGAGACGCAAGATAGTAACCTGGAATCGTGTCTCACTGACAAATCTCGTAAGTCAAAGAGGAAAGGAGATCTTGAATTTGATATGCAGTTGGAAATGGCTCTTTCTGCTACAGCCGTTGAATCTGAGGAGAGTAAAAACAAGTCAGCTGCAAATCCTGAGTCTTCGTGTTTTTCTTGTCCATCCAAAAGAGTGAAAAGGGTTACCGTTGAAGAATCATCAACCTCCTCCCAAGTAATTTCTACAGCAATTGGATCAATGAAAGTAGGATCCCCTCTGTATTGGGCAGAAGTATATTGCAGTGAAGAAAATTTGACAGGAAAGTGGGTGCATGTTGATGCTGTGAATTTGATTATTGATGGAGAGGACAAGGTTGAAGCCATGGTGGCGGCATGCAAAACATCTTTGAGATATGTTGTTGCCTTTGCTGGGCAAGGGGCCAAAGATGTGACCCGCAGGTTTGATATTTTTTCCATATATGTTAAGTATGACAAAGTGAAGCTTTTTTAACTTGTATATTATTACTTCTTTATTATTTGTTTTTGGGAATTTCAAATATTCTTAGAAATTAAGAATGAATTATTTGTGTTTCTTGGAGATCAAACAGTAATTCTGACTCAATACTTTCATGGATACTAACAGAAGGACAATAGATGACAAGTTTTGCAGTGAATAAGCACTGTAGGATCAGTTATAGTAACTGAGACTATAACTAAATTTTTCATTAACTCTCTTCAAGTGAGAGGAATACATGGTGAATCCTGTTCACTAAAATATCCATGTTTAATTTGGTCAGATACACAATGATACGAAAAACCGAAATACTCCCTTAAACGTTGGAGGGATTAGTTTAAAGTTAATAACTTGAGCTGTTGAATGGGTTTCTAAAGTAGGAAAGACATGGTGTGAAGACAAAGTGGATGCCCTTTTATAATTTTACCTTGTTAGAGTAAAAGTTTTATAGGGAACAGGTGGGAAATCTGGGGGCCAAAATCCCACCCTTCCCATTTTCAATTCAACCCAACCCAACGCTTCCCCCTTCCCGCCCTTCTCCAATATTAGGACCAGTTTGGGGAAGAAAAGTGTTTTATAATTTGTGAATTATGCTGATTAAATTGTCTTCAGGTATTTTTTCCTATAATTATAAGGTTATCATTATTTTTTCCCTCCCCTCCACCCTCTTCTTTGAACAAGTTCATGATTACTTATTAGTAGCTTTTCATAAGGCTTGAGACACCTCTACATAAAGTTACATCTCATGGTGGCCTGAAAATGCTACCACATGTTGACATGTCAGGTATTGTATGAAGTGGTACAAGATAGCATCACATCGAGTCAATTCAACATGGTGGGATCCGGTGTTGGCACCATTGAGAGACTTGGAGTCGGGAGCAACTGGAGGTGTGAATGATTTAAGAAAAAGCCAAATCATTTCTAAGCAATCCGACACGAGGGATTCTTTTGTCCCTACTAGGAGCTCTATTGAGGATATTGAGTTGGAAACTAGAGCATTTACTGAACCTCTTCCTACCAATCAGCAGGTAGGTCAAAAGTAATAGGAAACATGATGCTTAATACTCTATATGGCGATATATATCTTGACTATCTATCCCTTTGCAGGCCTACAAAAGTCACCCACTTTATGCCATAGAAAAATGGCTTACAAGGTATCAAGTACTTCATCCAAAGGGTCCAATACTGGGATTTTGTTCAGGTCACCCAGTTTATCCTAGGACTTGCGTGCAAACAGTTAAGACAAAAGAGAGGTGGCTGCGAGAAGGGCTTCAAGTTAAACCAAATGAATATCCTGTGAAGGTATAAACTAGCTATGTTAGCGTTGCTTTCCTGATTGTGCTGTATTCTTTCACTTTAATTAATGCAATTTATTATTTACCCAAAAAAATCCATCAGGAGCTTCAACGTTCCATAAAGCCTCAAAAAGTACAAGATTCTGAAGCGGATGACTATGGCTGCAGTGATTCTATGGACAAAATCAAACTTTATGGGAAGTGGCAACTGGAACCGTTAAATTTGCCTCATGCGGTGAATGGGATAGTTCCCAGGGTAATGTCCCTTACTTTCTGGGTGTTGTTTAAATACTGGAAATAGCATGGATATGTATGGTAAAATGTATGAAAAATTCTTTGCAAAAAGTATTCAACTATTTACCACATGACTTGCGCATTGGATCATTGCAAAACAGTTGTTGGTTTGACATTTTAAGATCATGTCAAGTAGATTTTGTCACCCCAACTAGTGTATAGCTATTCTAACGAAGACTTTTTGTTCTTAGTTATAATATTATCTAGACTATGAGGTGACATTGTAAAAACCTCAATCATATTAAAATCCCCACATGTTCTGTGACCGGGAGGAGCCTTTCAAATAGTCATTTTTTTTGTACTTAAAATGTATGGAAGCAGTTGGGAGAAAGAAGTTTTAGACTTAAATGGAAGAGAATGAAACTGATGGAGCTTGAATACAATTGCCTGCGTTAGTAGCTGCACCATGTTAATAGACATTCACATGAACTAACTGGAAAGGGCAAGTTCACTTTTGCTTGTTTTTGTGGAGATTATAGATGTTTTCGTATTAATGACAGTTATATTTCTTATTTTACATCCAGAATGAACGAGGTCAAGTAGATGTTTGGTCTGAAAAATGTCTTCCACCAGGGACTGTACACTTAAGGTTTCCAAAGGCCTTTTCTGTTGCCAAGAGACTCGAAATTGATTATGCGCCTGCTATGGTTGGTTTTGAATTCAAAAATGGTCGTTCATATCCTGTCTTTGATGGTATTGTGGTGTGTTCCGAGTTCAAGGATGTACTGCTAGAGGTATTTTTATCTTGCTGAATAAATATAATTGTTGCAAATAAACTTAACTTTGACTTATGAAGCTGGTATATCATCTACTTTATTGCTCTCAATATATCTGTTGAATTTAAGTTGATAAACTTTGCTTTGCTATGTATGATAGCTTTGGTATGGTAAGTTTGCTGTGGCTAGCAGTTTATTGTTAAGGATAGCCTCTTTTTCTTTAAATTTATTTCTAAGAAACAATGAATTTGCTTCTTCTTCGCTCATGTAAATTTTGTTTAGTTTTTGTAGTTTTTTCATAACGTTTATGATTTATGCTATTAATTTTATTTTACTCCTTTCCCCAGGCTTATGCAGAGGAAGAAGAAAGGCGACAAGCAGAAGAAAAGAAAAGGGATGAAACACAGGCTCTTAGTCGGTGGTACCAACTTCTTTCGTCTATTGTAACTCGTCAAAGGTTAAATAATCGTTATATTAGTAACAGTTTGCCTTCAGAGATGCCAACTAGTGGCCAATGTATGAACAATGAGTCAATTACCATAGTTGGTGAGAGTTATGACAAGAATCATAACGTAAGACACCAACAACAGGTGGAGCAATGTGATACTACTAGTGTTGTTGATGCATCATTAAGCACTCCTGTAAAAGATCACGAGCATGTGTTTTTGAAAGAGTTTGAGAGCTTTGACAGCGAAACCTCTCTATTGACAAAGCGATGTCAGTGTGGATTTTCGGTACAAGTTGAAGAATTATAGTATTCGTTAGAAGATAACTTCATGCTTAGATCTTAATTCTCTGTCCATGGTGCTACAATCAACGCAAGACATTTTTTCCCCTTCAGTTTTGCATTTTTTGGAGCTCAAGTTATTGCTTAATTAGTGACTTGGGAGTGAATAGCTCTGATTAAAGAACTTGGCTGTAAGATATAGACTTCACAAATTATTAAAAAAATCTTGATTATCGTATAAAATGCGCCATTTTCTTTTTTTTTTTCGTTAGCAAAATCCTAAAAACATGTTTATCAAATGGTCTCTGGTTAGTTTTTCATCATGAGATTTATTTATTTAGTCTCTTTAAATATCATGGGTTTCTTAGTGCCTCTAAATATTATGAGCATACTTCTTTGCTCATGTTGAGCTCTTCAAACCTTCATATATTCTACCAGAATTTTACTGCTTCAAGTTACATGATTTATATGTCGAGAAACACTTCGCCAACATGAAAACTGAGATGAGTTGTACAATCTCAAACCTAAATACGAGGTATCTAGTATCCTTTAACTGACACTAGTCACATTGAATTTATCTGTCGAATCCAAGTGGCGTACTTAGTCATTGCATGCTCCTTAACTTGGAACCTTAATACTAAGAAATCCTGTTGCTGGTTGTGTATCCTCCAAATGAGATTCAATAAGATTCAAACTTGGATGGAGGCTATGATATATTTAACGTCGATTGACTCTGTATGATGAATCTGAGAATTTCTTATTATTTATGGTATCAATTTCCATCTTGTTAGAAGTTTTGGTTATGGTCTTCTTCATCTGACCACCAACTTATAATTTAGGGCAATTAATTTCTGCACCTCATCAATTTCTTCTCCCACCCCATCAAAAACCTTCTCGAAAGTGTTTTCTGTAAAGGGAAGGACATTTATTTTCAGGAAAAAAAGTTTTCAGAATTGTTTTTTTGTGTTCCAGAAAATAAATTCCGGAATTGATGTACATGAAGAAATTCCGGAATTGCTATCTCTTCAAGGATCCAACTCACCCCTAATTTCTCTATCATAAATTTGATTTTTTTTTTTTCAAATCTAGGGCACATATGTTCATCAAATTATCATAATCATTATTACTTTGAACATAAAATAAACTATATTGAGAAGGTAATGCTAGGTTCATCTATAGTGTTAGTTTTTGGTTTAGACGATGAATAATCCTTATCATAGTTATCAGATAAATAAAACTATACCAGAATCATATGTTGAGAGGATTCTAAGACGTGATCAATTCTTTCCTACATTTATTTTCCTATTACTTTTACCATGAACTCATTCTTTTATATCAAATATTTGTGTGTTTAGATAAAGCTAAAAGAGTTTAAACGAACACTTTTAAATAATAACTTTTTATACATGTATTAAAAATCATTGCTATTAAATTTCACAAACAAAAAAAAGTACTTTTCAAATTTAGAACCATAGTATAAAATCTACAATTTATAACAGTTTATAACAAGGTACTTTATTTGGTATGCACAAACACCTAAAATTGTAAGTGTGCAGTAAAAACAAAACCTCTCACTTTTTGTAATACTTAAAAAAATAAAAATATCTACGCAAAACTTACAATGAAGGATCATGGTAATTCTAAACAACAACAAAATGAAAATTAATAGAGTGAGAAAAATAAAGTGGAAGTGGTGAATTTATAGTGAAAATGTGCAGTGGATTGAGACTGTGAAGAATATGTCTTGAGTTTCAAGTGCATGATCATGAATTGCCCATTCATAAAATTTCTCAAAGAGCATCATTAGAGCAACACGTTCATTCCTCTACGTTTTACACTAATTCAATCGAAACATGTATTAAGTTATAACCAACCTACTTGCATACCAAAAATCAAGCCTCAAGATAAGAAAGATCTAACAAAAATGCAGTTTACGACCACAATTTTGGGCAAGATTTTTGAAGTCATCACCACCATTGGCAGCACTTTAAAAGCTTGGCACAGTCCCCACTAACGCTGAATATTGAGCATGTCCTTGGCCTCGGTCTGCTCCTCCATAAGCCCCTCACTCACATACTTACTCAACAGCTCCATCTTCTTCTTCTCCAGCACCCTCCTCTCGATCTCCTTCTCATCCGGCAGCGGCACGTGCACAATAAACTCCCTCTTCTCCCTCTCCTCCTCTTTCTCTCTCTGCCTCTCCTCCTCCACCACCTCCTCCTCCTCCTCCCTCAGCATCTCCCTCGCCACCGCCGACACCTCTGCCACCTCCCCACTTTTCACCCCCTTCCTCGCCTCCCTCCTCACCTCATCCAATCTCCTCCACTCCTCTGCCGCCTCCCGCCGCATCGCCTCCTCCGCCGGGCCCTCCAGCCGCTCCAGCACGCCATCCTCGTCATCACGGTAACCGTAGTAACTCGCATCAATCCGCTTATAAATGTCGTACCGCGTGCGCCTCTTGCGGAGCTCCGGGGGCTTCTCGAAGAGCTCCTTGACACCGGGAAGCTTCTTCGCCGCGCCGAAGTAGCGGTAGCCGGGGCCGCGGCCGCCCGGGTTGGGGACGTCGACTATGTTGCCGTCGAGGTCCGTCATTTTGGCCGAGTGTTTAGCGTAATTAGGCCCGCCGAGCTCCACGATTCGTCGCTCCCAATGAGACTTCTCCCGAATGAGCTTGTTGATCTCGTCGTTGAGGTCGCGCAGGCGGTGTTCGCCCAGACCCTCGTTCTGAATCTCCGCCACCTTCCGCCCGATCTCGCGCATGATCTGCTGGCGCCACTTGTCGGCCTCCGACAGGTCGCGGCACTCCGAAGCAAGGAACGGCCGGCGCTCCTTCGGCTTCTTCTTCTCCTCCGCCTTCATCGTGATGAAGCGGTTCAGCATCGACTGCGCCTTCTCCTCGTTTCGAGCCATTTCCGATAACGAAAAGAAAAACCCTAACTGAATGTGAATGCAGAACTTCACTGCTCCTTCTCTTCTTTGCGATTTGCGATTTGCGATTTGCGAGAACGTAACCCTAACAAAAAACCCTGTGTCGCTGCTGTTTTATGTTGCTGTAGACAATCTTACTCTAATAAGATACAAAACCTCTCTCCACCATTGATTTCACCCATTTGGATGTATCCAAGGGATCACATTTTAAACGTCAATATACTCTCCCTAAAATTTATTTTAAAAAAATCATTAAGCACGCATAAAAAAGTTAAATGTGTTGTAAAACTATTTTTCATTTAAAAAACAAAATTAAAATAAAATACAAAAAATATTTATCATAAATATATTAATTAAATACACTTTACATATTTAAATATTCGTATTATAAATTTTGATTATATAGAATAATATCTATTAATAGTACAGATATAACAGTAAGGTCTATATGATTAATATATATTTTAAATATGAGATTTTAACTTTTAATTTAATCTGTTAGCTCCAAATTTAGCTTTTGAGTATACCGTTACAGTGGCGAATTGGTAATTTGCCCGAACCCTAGTCAATTGGATATATAAATAAAGATCCTGCCCCTTTTTTCTCCTCAGTACTCAGTCTCT
>Ga0209389_1005508_pt1 | contig 10790 bp, 5 predicted proteins | sample CowpearedBW_FD_187526 | JGI IMG/M metagenome (GOLD analysis project Ga0209389, IMG submission 187526) | Root nodule microbial communities of legume samples collected from California, USA - Cow pea red BW (SPAdes) (version 2) | ecosystem: Host-associated > Plants > Roots > Nodule | place: USA... | reverse complement strand
ATCTTTATTTCATAAATGGTTAAATCATTCTAGAGGTTTCCATTTTTGTAGCGAAATCTCAAGTAGGTCCCCCATTTTTATTTGACTCAATTGAGTCCCTATTTTGGAAAATTCGTTGCAATCAGTTCCTTTCCGTTAGTTGTACAAGTGTTAATTATGTGCCACATGTCAGCACGTGGTTGTTTTGATTGTTTTTAATTTTTTTTAATTTTTTTTAAATTTTTTTAAAAAAAATTAAAATTTACACGTGCCAATTTGACATTGTGCCACGTGGCAGAGAAGTGTGATGTGGCAGTGACAATGCCACATGTCACTATTGAAGGTGAAAAACCACAATGTAGTCCCTGTATTTGTTATTTCGTTTCAATTTGATCCCAATTTTTTTAAAACTAAATCTATAATTTATATATAAATGTTAGAGTTGCTTTAAAAATAAAAGCTTTATAAATTCAAATATAAAATTTTAAAAAAAATTTATAACAATTCTAACATTTGTCTATAAAGTATTGATATATAAATATTTGAAACAATATTTAAATAAAGTTCAATGCAAAATATACATTTAAATAAACTTAATTTTAAAAAAATATCAATTATAATAAAAATACCATTGTAAAATTTATATAAAAATTAAGTTTGATATAAGGATCAAATTGATTCAGTTTTAAAAAAATTATGACCAAATTGAGACAAAATAACAAATACAAGGATTACATTGAGACTTTTCACATCCAATAATGACACGTGACACTGTCACTGCCACATCACACTATCTCTGTCACGTGGCACAATGTTAGATTGACACTTTACAATTTTAATTTTTTTTAAAAAAATTATAAAAAAAATTATAAAATTAAAAAAATTAAAAAAAAATCAAAAAAACCATGTGCTGACACGTGACACATAATTAACACTATTACTGTACAACTAACGGAAAGGAATTGATTGCAACGAATTTTTTAAAATAGGGACTCCATTGAGTCAAATAAAAATGGAGGGACCTACTTGAAATTTCGCTACAAAAATGGGAACATATGGAATGATTTAACCTTTAATAAATAATTATAAGGGAAAATATGGAAAATGCTATAAGTTTATTTTACTTGTAACTTAGAACTGTTAGATAAAAGAAAAACACCCTAGGTAGAATAATAACATATAATAAATAAAACATTGTTTAGCACTCAACTTTATAAAATTATACATCTAAATATATTATTACCTGATACATGTTCTAAGTTCAGACAAGACAAAGCATCATCTCTATTTATATTTAATTAAAATTAAAATTTAGGACGATAAATAATAATATTTTGCATTCCATCCATCCATTTTTTTTAAGTATCCTTTAATAATTATTATTTTTTAGAAAAAAAAAACTAATTTTTTTTACTTTATATGTTTTATTTTTATGCTACCCTTATGATTTATATATATATATATATATATATATATATATATATATATATATATATATACACTCTGGTGGGTCGAAATATACTCAGAGGTACACTAGTCTTCTGCTTAGGCCAAGACGTAGTTGACCACTCTTCTAGTTCACTTGATTCTCTTCAGTTGATCACTCTTCTTCCTATCCTTCTGATCACAAGTCTCGTTCACTACTCCTGTCAAGATGTTCTCTTCCGATAAGAGTGGGGTAACCTCAACGGGGGAGCCTGCAAAGATACTTTGATACTCAAGTTAATTACTGACAATAACAACAAGAATGCAATAATTGAGATCATTGACTTCTCTTGTGAATATTATTTTTTATACTACTTGGATGAGCCCTATTTGTTAGGCCTAGGGACATGTGACAAAATTTATATATTTTTTTAAAAAATTATAAAAGAATTAAAAAAATGAAAAATCATGAGCTGACACAGTTAACATTGTTAATGCATTACTAACAAAATGGATTGTAACAAATTATCCAAAATAGGACTAAATTAAGACAAATAAAAAAAAGAAATCAATTTGAGATTTCTCTAAAAAAAATAGACAAATATAATAATTTAACCTACTAGGTAATAAAGTTAAGAACATTTAGATTTATATATAAGGATGAATTGTACTTCCATTATACAATTCTTTTTGTTTTGGAAAGTATAATCCATAACAAATTCTAAACTCTTGATTTAGTATGATCTATTATAGCCTTCATATGGACCAAGTATTCACAACGTGGACATAGTATATTATAAAGAATATATTTGGATAAACTTTGCCAGTAAGAAAAAAGTAAAATATTTTTTTTCATAATAAATTAGTTTATGATTGTGACATCCCATTTAAATAGAATAATCTACTTAATAAGATATCACATAATCATAATAATGAGAAGCAATCAGATGAACATAGAATATAAGAAAGGTAACCATTACAGTCATTCAAGAGTGTACTATGAAAACAACCTTGGGCATACCACCATGCCATAAACAAACGCAAGGGAAAGTTAACAGTTTTACAAATGACGATGCCCCTCTAGAGCATGAAATTTAAAAAAAAAAAGCACTTAGGGCCATAGACTGCTCCTGAGAGTCACACATACGGATCCCTTAAGCTGCACCACTGCTACCACCAAGCCTACTCCCAGAATTTCCTCCATCTGCTCTCACCAAGGGTGATCATCGCAAAAGAGAAAACATAACGGGAACATAAACAGAAATGCAAGGGTAAGCTAGTGTAATTTAAATCTTATCATGGTATGAAAGAACCAATACTTAAACATTCCCAAGCATGCAACACAGAGACACAAAGAATCATGTTATGGCAAACAAGCAGGACACTATGACTCAATTATCCGGATAAATATACTAAGATCGGATTCACTGGACGTTTGCACTCGTGGTGGCCTTTACTGCTCTGCAGAGCCATTGCCAATGGGTTTCACCCTACTACACACAAGGTTAGCCTTTAAGCGTCTAAGGCCATTATCCTGCCACAGACTAGGGCCTCCCACTACTCTCACCACTTGGGTCAGTTTGCTCTACATGAGACTCACTGACCCTTTAGAGTTTCGGGATGCGATCCTTACTTGAATCCATATCTTAATATATACACTACACACCACCATGAGATCTCCCCACGAGACTCATGGAATTACGCCTATCACATACAATTTTCATGATCCTCATACCATAACCACCACTTGTTATCTCAACATTGAATCCTCATGCACGTTCTCAACCAACCAAACAGAATCCCTCATGTTACTCATGCTAACATACAAATTTCAGTGTATACAACTCATACAACTCATGAAATCACACCATAATCATGCACGTTTGAGATAAATAGCCACACACCAGGTAAATAGAGATATAAAACATAACTTTGCAATATTCTCGCCTGGGCTAGAAGCCCTCGCCTAAGCTACAGCGAATGTCTCGCTTAAGCTAGGCCTTCTCGCCTAGGCGAGGCTTGGAACAGTGGCCCTCTGCGAGCCATCGCTTGGGTGAGCCCAACTCGCCTGGGCGAGATCGCCATTCGCCCAAAATAAGACCCCTCGCCTAGAAGAGGTTGCGAGCAGAGCACACCAGGTTTTTTCTTCGAGAACTCGCTTGGGCGAGTCATTCTCACCTGAGCGAGACAATGCGTCGCTCAAAGACAAGAGCCCTCCCCCTGGGTGAGTTGCTCAAGCACAACCTGGGTGAGTCACAGACACTCTCGCCTAGGCGAGACAAGCTCGCTTAGGCGAGAATGACAGTACTCACCGCTGTTTTACGCATGCAGCAGGAACACACTCTCAAGAGGACATACAAAATGCAGACAAGATAGTTTTCATACCACCCAAAACATCATTCAACATCCAGAAGCATTCAACAAACCAAAAACTAGGAGAAATACATTAAACCGTTAAAATACTAGCTTCCCTTACCTTTGTTTTGGGTACCAAAAGCAAAAAGACCCTAACTAAGGGGTATCACAGCTCCAGGAACTCGAGTAGTGAGCTGCAACGTGCAAACCAAGACAAAACGAGGTAAATAAATGGAACCCTAACTGACCAACATGCTCAAACTGTGAAAAAGGGGTGAAGAAATATACTAAAAACTCTAGAGTTTGACTTACCAGAAGGTACAAGATGGTTTTGTTAGCTTGGAGATAAGAGAAGACCGTGTGCCCTAGTAGAGCTCTAGCTGAAGAACATATGAGGAATAGAAGGTTGGTTTCTGAAAATGAGACAGACAACAAAGGTTTACGGGCTAGCAAGGGTGTTTGGTCCCGTGGAAGGGCTGGTCTCGGGCCTACAAAGAGGCCAGGCCCAAACACACATAAGGCTGAAAAATGGGGCTTACAATGATAACCATTTGATATAATTTCTATAAATTCTTATTTTAATTTTTACTACATTAATTTTAATTTATAAAGTCTTAGTTTTTTATTTACTTATCGTTTATATTTAAAGATTATTCTTTGTTTCTCGCTCTTTCTTGAAGAATATAAATTTTCTAACTTTTAATTTCTTTTAGACACGATAAATAATTTAGAAAAAGGAACTTCTGTACCAAGGTTTTGCAAAATGTCATTAATCAGGGATGCAAATATTCAATCAACTCTTACTTGGGAATTTATTCTTGCATCCCCATGTTTTTTAAAATTCTAATTATATATATGTCGTAATTATAGTTTTGGATTATGTAATTTATAGATATTCTGAATTGTATAATCTATAATGCAAAGTTATATTTTAAATTGTATAATATATAATGGAAATTTATATTTTTGATTGTACAATTCGTAATGTGTAAAACCCTTTTTTTATATATATTAGTTTGCTTCAGAAAAATAAAAAGAAATGAGTCGGTCCTTTTTCCCCCAAAAAACTCTCCAACTCCTCTCTATTTCTTTTCTCTCAACTTGTCTCCTTTTACTCCTTGAAATAGAGGTTGGAACTGAGACCGTTGTGGAGTTCTCTAGAGATCAAACTGAACGTTCTTTTCCTCTACGTAAGTCGATCTCCAACCTCCGTTCTATTTCTATTTTTCTGTTTTGAAGCTTTAGTTACATCTTGGGGTCTTTTTGGAGCCTCATTTTCGTCTCTGTACTATCGTATTTCAACTTCGTAAGCTACTTTGGGGTTGTGGTGCTCATCTCCATCTATGGCTTTCTTTCCACCAAGAGTAGTATTAGTTTTAAGGGAAGGAAAGCTAGGTTTTTCATTAGATTTCGAAATGAATTGCTTATCTTGGTCTTTGATTGTGTCTTGATAGTTTATATTGATGAGTGTGTTGAATTGGAGTGGTTTGTGTATATTTTGGTTTGGATTTTTGGTGTTGCATGTTGAGATGTGTGAAAATCTGCTATTCTAGCTTAAGCGAGATCAGTCTCGCCCAAGTGAGAAAAAACTAGCTTAAGCGAGAATAACATAATTATACTTTGCTCTTTGTTCAAGTTTTAGCTTAAACGAGAACTTATAGCTTAAGCGAGAGCAGTCTCACCCAAGCGAGAAAATCTAGCTTAAGTTAGAACCTCCTAGCTGAGGTGAGAGAAATCTAGCTTAAGCGATAATTACTAAAAAAATTTAATTCCTTATTTTAACTTGTGATTAACTAAGTTAATGTTAAAAATATGATGTATAAAGTTACGCAAGAATGATGTGGCATTTTTTTAAACCTGTACTTGATGTGTTTAGCATGGGATGATAATTAATTATTCGGAGATAACATGTGGAATGTTGATGATAAAAGAGTTTCAAGGGAAATTCTTGGTGATAGTGTGGTTAATGTGTGTCTTGATATAAGAGATGTCTAGATAAGGAAGATATTTTGAACTCTAATAATCACTCACACTCATGTATAGCAAAGTGATTATGTGGTGAGAGTGGCAGGAGGTCCTAATCGTAGAAGGTGTTTGGGCTTGAGATTCATTGGGACTAACCTTGTTATTGATTTGGTGATAACCCCTTGTGACTAGACTCTGCAGAGTTTAGAAATCAAGACAGGTGCATACTTTCTTAGAATTCTATATCAAGTGCATAATCTGAATAATCGAGTCAATAGTCAGTTGGGTGTTTATTTTATCCATGTATGTACTTCTTGGGTGATGTACCTATGTATTTATATTTATGTATGAATGTTTAAATACACTAACTTAACCTTCTATTTGTGTTATGTGTTTGTTTGGCTTTTCCTTTTATGGTGATCACCATTATTGGTGTGAGCAAAAAAGAAAACACATGTTGATCATGATTATATGGAAGATGACGTTGTTGGGTAGTTTAGGTGTTTGATTTGTTCCCTTCCTTGAGCATATTTTTGGAAGACTTCCTTTATGCCTAGTTTAGTGCTCTTTGTATGAGCATCCTTTTCAAAAATTGTGTTATGTCTCTAGACATAAAGGAAATTTTGCCATCCATATATTGTATTATGTGATGTTTTATTTATTAGAAATTTTATATTAAATGGGATATCACATAATGTATAGTTAGATTTCGAATTGTACAATTCGTAATGCAATTTACAATTCGAAATGTACAGGGATTGTGAAATTCAAAACTGACATTACACATCTTTCACTATTGATTATCATCTTCTTCCTTATACTTCATATTATTACGATCCTTCCATTTGTTTTAATAGACACTTGTGAATGTTTTTAGCGTGGAGGTGGAAGAAGAAGATACAGGTGGAGGTGAAGACAAAAATGGAGATAGAGGTGGGAGAAGTAGGGGTGGGAAAAAAATCTAATTTTTTTAATCTGATCCATTTTTGTTCCGATCCAATCCATTTAAAATTCATTTTATTAAAAATCTAATCCATTTAAAATCCATTTTAATTGATTTGGATTTCAATCTAATCTACGTTTTATATATTTTATGGATTGGATATCCATTTTCTAAATTAAGATTTTCAAATATGGATAATCCAAAAAATCCAATCCAAATTTTCAATTTAAGTTTAAAGGTGGGTTAGGCTAAAGGTTGAGATGGACTAGGCTAAATCCAAACTAAGACAGGTCATGCTCGACGACCTGTATGGACAAAGCAGGCCCGACGACCCTAAAGGATCAAGCGGGCCCGACGACCCTAAAGGGTCGAGCGAGCCCAATGACAAAAACGGATTGGGCCTGATAACCTAAACGGGTCGGGAGGGTGCAAAGATACAAATGGGTTGGGCAAGCTCGAAGACTCGAACGAGTTAGTCGACCCGACGATTCGAAAAAGTAGGGTGGACCCGATGACCCGAATAGGCCAGGTGGGCTGGAAGACTCAAATGGGCTAGGTTGGCTTGACGACTCGAAAGGGTGATGCCCGATGACTTGTACGGAAAAGGTAGGCATGACGACCCTGATGGGCCAGGTTGACCCGACGACCTTGACAGGCTGATTCGGCCCGACAACTCAGATAGGCTGAGTCGGTAAGCCTGACGGCTCTGAAGGGCTAGAAGGGCCTAACGACCTTGACACCAGGCAAGCTTCACAACCCTAATGCGCCAGGCGGATCCAACGACCTGGTCGTGCGAGGTCGGGCCGACACAACGACTTGACCATGTCGGGCCAACATGACAAGTCAGACAGACTAGACCAGCCCGACAACCTAGACAGGTCAGCTTGGCCTGGCCTAACGACCTAGACGGGTCCTAAACCTATCGACCCTAAGTCGACGACGAAAGATGTAACATCCATACTGGAAATTACTTAATTAAAATAAATAAATAAAATATAGAAAATCAATAGACATAATTTTATTATTCCAAAACTTGGGAAAATTCAAATTATTTTTGAACGCACCATAATTTAAACATAAGTAAAAATAATCTCATTACAAGTTTTTAAAATCCAACATAATGAAATAACATCATAAAAATCCTTATCTCAAGAGCCCCCAAGCTAGCCCTTTTTCCGTCTCTAGGCATCACCAACATCACGTGTAGCATCATCTGCTCCCGTGTAACGAATCACACGATCATCGCCAAACACAAACAGAAAGGTTGAGCTCATAAATAATTAACAAAATAAGTTAATAAAATTAACAATACACCAAACTATTTGATTCTAGTTAGTTCTTGGCCAAGACCTTAATCCCCAAGGCTTTTCAACCTTCACAAAATATATATAATTAGCCTTGGACTAAGGATTTATGATGCTCACACGAGCTTGCCCGCTCATGGTCCAACCTCTATGAACCTCCTCACTCTAGTCTTGCTCTACGAACCTCCCCATTCGTAGTCCTGCTCTACGGACCTGTCGCTCGTACTCCAACAAACGTGATCCACCAGTTACGTACCTTTCAGCACTCAACATCTCTCAAGTGTGAGCACCGAACATATGAACCTACCTCGCTCGTATCCCCACACGAGAATAACTGGATATGAACCTCCTCGCTCATATCATCACGTGTTCCCCACCATCAATGAAACTACCCGACCATGGCACAACATCTTCTGGTCCAAGTCTGCATCAATGCGTACAAACAACATACACAAAACCCACGCCTGCGACAATATCGCCTAGCTTGAACACAAAACTGCACTATTCTCGCTTAGACTAGAAGCCTTCGCCCAAGCGACCAAGTCTGTCTCGCTTAAGCTAGGCTCTCTCGCCTGAGCGAGCGTGTTACAATGGCACTATGCGAATTCTCGCTTGGGCAAAATCACCCTTCACCTAGAACCAAAGCCTCTCGCCTGAGCGGCAATCCAAGCAGAACACACAATTTCCCACGATTTCTCGCTTAGGCAAGTAACTCTCGCTTTAGCGAGATGATCTGTCACCCAAAACCTGGGCTCTTTGCTTGAGCGAGATGCTCAAGCAGAACTAGGGTCGAGTCTCTACTACTTTCGCCTAGGCGAGACTGGCTCGCTTGAGCGAGAATGGCATATGACTTCCCTATTCACGCACGCAAACACCAGAAAACAATGCCAATACCACAATTCAGACATTACCAAGCAATCTATTACAAAGAGTAATTCTCATGGACATGTTTTAAACCTAATTGGACCACCAAAACTTGAGATTGAACCACAAACAACCATATAGTACAAAACCCTCATCATATTCATACAAACGCATAAGAGATTGTTCAAACATCATCAAAATAACAACCCTCTAATTCACATCACATAAAGCACGAAATTTCATGGTACGCAAGCATAAAATCATGAGAAAAGGACTTTTAATCATACACATAACATAAAACACGAAATAGCTCCCGTTACCTGGATTCATTTGCTAAAATTCGAGTTTGGTGTGTGTTCTTGAACCTAAAACCCTCTTAGCCTTTTTCTTTCACTCCAACAATGACTCTAAACCTCTGGAAAACCTCTACTTACTGTCCACAAGAAAATGCATTAACAATCCCCCTCAAAACTCCCTTGGCTACCCTCCTTATAGCTAGGGTTTTTCTATCCTTTCATCTTCATACCAAAAGAAATTTTTGGCAAAAGTAAAGAAGTTAATTTCGCTCTTGGCAAGGTTTGAACCCACAATCATTCAATCACAATGCAAGTGCACAACCAATTCAAACAATTCCTATTTCGTGATAATTCCTATAATTTTAGGATTACATTATCACTACTCACATCCAAGCATAACATTAAAACAATGCACAAAATAAAATATCATACAATTGGCATACATAAGACTTGAACCCAAGTCCTCTCACACAATTAAGTACTCTCAACCACTTGAGCTAGTACTTTTCCACGTCACAATAATTAACATTAAATACCATAAAGGCTTATATTACCCGTATTTATTAAATAATTATTTATTTAATTATTTAAATTTCTCGGGTCTTACATTTCCCCCACCTTAAAAGATTTTCGTCCTAAAAAATTGGGCTTACCAGGAAACAAGTGCGTGTAGGATTGCCTCATGCGATCCTCCATCTCCCAAGTCATCTCCTGTGTAGCCTTATCCTAGAGGACTTTCACCGTCCAGATCTCCTTTCCCCGCAACTTCTTCACTTGAGCGTCTAATATCCTCATCGGTCCTATGTTCACTATCAGATCCTCCCTAATCTGGATGTCATCTGATTCTAGCACATGTGAGGGATCTGCTACGTATTTCCTCAACTGTGAAACATGAAATACGTTGTGTAAGTTCGCCAAATGCGGTGGCAAAGCAATCTCATAAGTTGCGGTGTCGGTCTTTCTCAAGATCTGGTATGGCCCAACAAACCTCTGAGTGAACTTCCTTGATTTGATAACCCTTCCAATGCCAACAGTCGGTGTGACTCTGAGGAACACATGATCCCCTGCCTCAAATTCCAAAGGTCATCTCCTCTTATCTGCATAGGACTTTTGTATTCTCCGAGTCGCCCTTATTCTATCCTGAATGGCTTTGACTTTCTCAGAAGTTTGTTTTAAGAACTCTGGACCCAAAACAAGTGACTCGTCATCTAATTCCAACATAGTGGTGTCCTACACCATCACCCATACAAAGCCTCATATGGCACCATCCTAATGTTGGAGTGATAGTTGTTGTTGTACGTGAACTCCACTAAAGGAAGCATTTCACTTCAATTCCCCATATAATCCAATACACAGGCTCGTAATAGATCCTCCAATGATTAGATAGTCCTCTCAGACTGGCCATCTGTATGAGGATGATACGCAGAACTCATCCGCAACTGGGTCCCCAAAGTTGCCTGTAGGGATTGCCAAAAACAAGAAGTGAATCTCGGATCCCTGTTAGATACGATGTTAGATTGCACTCATGCAATCTGACTACTTCCCAAATGTACAATTTCGCCAACTTGTCCATTGACAGCTTCTGATTAATTGCTAAAAAGTGGGCACACTTAGTCAACTTGTCCACGATCACCCATATTGAATCATGCCCCTTCGCAG
>Ga0209389_1005502_pt1 | contig 10793 bp, 5 predicted proteins | sample CowpearedBW_FD_187526 | JGI IMG/M metagenome (GOLD analysis project Ga0209389, IMG submission 187526) | Root nodule microbial communities of legume samples collected from California, USA - Cow pea red BW (SPAdes) (version 2) | ecosystem: Host-associated > Plants > Roots > Nodule | place: USA... | reverse complement strand
TAATGGATTTATTAGGTGTTCCAAGACTATCACTAAGGATTCCCTTAAATATAGAACATGTGCTTATGTAGATTATACAAGAATTCTACAAATACTTTGGTATATTGAGCCCATTGCATACTTGAATTGCAACTAGAGTCATAGACTTATCTATTGTTTTCTTGACAGAAGAGCAATTGTTTGGATACAGACTCCTCCTTACTGTGCTATTCTGACTCATTTTCATGTTTAGATGCGTGATTTGTCAGATGGAATATAGAAGAGGGGACAAGAGGATGACTTTACCATGCAAACATGCCTATCATGCTAGCTGTGGGAACAAATGGCTTAGCATCAATAAGGCAAGTTGTTTAGGAATGAGATCTCCGAGTGCGTAATAGACTCCGAACTTCAGAATTTATCAAAGCATTACTGAAATAAAAAATACAAATGTTGAAAAATTTATAAATATAAGCGTTTTAATGAGAGATCACGAGGCATATAAGAACTAATTTAGGTTTCTAACTGACAATTACTACTCCCAAATTTTCTTTGTGAAATGCATATTTTTTAGGATTCACGCCATGTTGATTCCCATTAATTTATAATAACGAGTTCGTTAAATATTTGTAGTGCTCAATTTGGCATATGCTGAAATGCCTCTTCTTTTCTGTGTTTTTTTCAGGCTTGCCCTATGTGTTACAGAGAGGTGATTGTGGACGTGTCAAAACACAAATAATCACCTTCGAGCGAATAGAAGTACCCTACCTGTATATAATTCGGTTATTCCTTATGCTTAGATATCTCCTTTTTTTTTATCACCTATTAAATAATGTATTATATAGGTATAAGGGTTACCCTTTCTCATTTACAAAAATGAAAAATGATCAATCTTTCCTTAGTACAACCTACCAAAAAATTGTGGTTAATTAATATTTAAGTAGATTATACTAATTATTTCAAAACCACCGTACTAACATATTCCCACACAAATGCCCTATAGCAGTACTCCCCAAGCACATACAAACACCATGAAACCATGCTTCAGCTTTCGGCAGCATTACAAATAAGCCTTAAAAACATAAATCATAACTCACAATACAAAATAAAGACAGAATGCCCAGTGCCCAGTGCCCAGTGCCCACTGCATTAATGGTTGGAAGCTAAGAGGATCAGCCGCAGCGAGGATTCAAAACGCATAACGCTTTTATCGTAAAGGCTGAATTATGTGCTCTATTTTCACCAATTTAGTGTTATTATTTTTATATTGAATTAACATCTGCTGTGTTGAGTACCGAAACCTAAAACAGTCAAGATATTTTATGTAGTATAAATGCGCGCATGCAGTAGGTTTACACACGTTTTCCCCAATATTACTATTAAATTATATAATACTATTATATTCACTTGCACACAAAAATTAGAATCAACCCGATTATCTAGTAATCAGTAGATAATTTTTTTATCTTATATTTCAAAAATATACTGCAGTACACAATATAGAGAAAAGTTTTTTCTTTTTTTACTTTTGATCAAAGTTCCTAATATTTTTTATTTCGAATTTTAGAAAAATGTGAATTGTTCCATTTTCTAAGATGTTATGATTTTTAAAGTTAAAATACAAAAAATAGATGTTTTCGAAAACTGCATAAAAAAATTACAAAAAAGATCGATGCAAATAGCTTTCCCCGACATTTTTAGCTCTCTTTTTAAGAGGCCATAGGCCTACAAAAAAACTATTATGTCAAACTGATAATCGCTTTTTGCACCTCTTATTATTTATTTAAAATAATTGTTTTACATTTGTTTTCTATTTAGTGAAATAAAAGTATTAATATGAGACAATGATGCAATTAAACATTATATTTATTAAAATAAAAAAATACTGTTACTTTCTTAATTTTTATGTTAAATATGGGAATGAAAATAATTCAAAAGTAGGATTAAAAATAAACGTATTTCACGGCACCCACTCTATTTTCTTTTTCACTAGAAATTGGTAAACACAATCTAGTATATCTTGTATAAAAGTTAGATCAGGCTTTAGACAATTATTTTGAGATTAATTTCCATACACTCTTACTGCAAAACAAAATTATACTTTCAATCAATAATCATCCATATAACCTTTTCATTACTTATTAAAAAATCAACGACTAATCATGACAATTAATAATTTGATGGCATCATAAAAATTCATTATATCATCAATAAATTATGAAGTATTTACTCTAACTTTTATTACGCAAATGAAAATAGGTTTAAACTCGTGTTGCTTAACTAACAATATGCAAAATTAAACAATTTGCTTTCCAATTTTAAACTTTTTTACGCATGAATTTTTGTATCCTTCATTTATACATGTATTAAATAATGAATTCAAATATATCGCTATAATATCTATTGATTATTGTGATATGATAACAAAGTAAATTCTTAATAAATGTATTTTTCTGTAAATATAAATAAATAATCGTATTTAAAAAATCATTATAAAAATTATATGAGAAAATAATAGCTCTATAATTATCGCAATGTTTAATACTGGATTCAATGATTTGACTAAAGGCTAGTGATATCTTTTTGTTTTTTTATAACACTGCGATCTTCTATCAATTTATGCGAGAACGTGGTTTCGTGATACACACAACAACAATATTTTCGTCCCTCGAATCTTATAATAAGTAATAATTTTTCTGTTATTTCTTTGCAAAAATTATAGTTTTGATTTGGCTAAGCCATACTTTACGTGTTTGATGGGGTATTTTTCTATCAACTTATTTTTTAAATGCTGATAATTAAAAAAACTTTAAAATTAACTTCCACCTTTTTACCTTCGTTTTAAATTATTAAAAGTTAATAAATACATAAAATTTGAAATTAATTTTTATCTTTCACATTTATTGTAACATCTCATTTAATAGTATTCCACACTATCAAACAAAACATTAATTCATGATCAGACATAGCAAATAGTAAAACTAGCAGTTATACATATATACTGTATAAGCGTTTAATACAGTCATCCAAAAGCATATGAAGGGCTAACAACTTGCCATGCTAAGGCTTCTCAACACCTGATTCAAAAACTACTACAATTATAAGTAAGAGAGGTTAGTTCCTGCTCTGAAAGGAGGTATCCACATCTGGGCGAGGCTCTACTCACACCAACAGCACGTGATAAAGACAAAAGAGAAACCGCGAGCACAAAACCACATGAACAAAAGAAAAGGGTAAGCTAACTGAGAGAAAAGAAAGATAATACAGAACATCATTACATCACTCACAACACATAGATTAATATTTAAAATTCTAGACTCGATATCCGGATTGTGTAAGCGACATTGGAGCTCTTGGTGGTTTGCACCTGCAACGGTTCCCAGACTCTGCAGAGCCTGGACACATGGGGTTATCACCCGACCGTTCCCAGGGTAAGTCCCCTTCGCGTCTAGGACTGTATCAAGTCCAAGGACTAGGACCTCCTGCTACTCCTCACGACATAATCCATTCTACTCTATCTGAGCGTGAATGATTATTGGAGTTTCAGAATACCAACCAATTAATGATTCCACACGTCCTTACACTCTAACAATTCACATGGATTTCCCTTGAAATTCCATTCTAATCATCACACAACAAACTAATAACCTTCAAATCTCCTTACACAATATATAAATTAAGCACTCATCAACACATGAAAGCTTCCTTGCATAGAATCATAGTAAAACATGTCATTTTTCCATTTAACACAGAAATTGATGTACCCCACTGCAGTGAATCTCGCTTAAGCTAGGTAATCTAGCCCAGGCGAGAAGCCATCTCGCTTAGGCGAGGCTGCCTCGCCTAGGCGAGACACCAAACAGGGGCAAGGATTTAAAACTGAGCGAACTCTCGCTCAGGCTAAACTGGCTCGCTTAGGCGAGAGTATGTCTCGCTTAAGCGACCCCAGCTCGCCTAGGCGAGATTTCGCGTAGTTCCAGAGGTGAGCCTTTCTGATAGTCTCGCTTAGGCGAGACCAGTCCGCCTAGGCGAGAATATCAGATCATCTCACTGTTTTCACATGCAAGAACGCAGATTTCGAAACCAACATGATCATACACACACATAAGCCATTCAAGAAGTCATTTCAGCACACCAATCTCATACAAAACCTAATTTACAACTCAAATGAACAATGTATCGGTTAGCTTCCCTTACCTTTTGACAAAACACCACAAGCAAGGCTCCAACACAATGGTACCTCAAGTCCTCAACCTAAGGGGCTGAAATTCATAACTCAGGGTGAGTTTAAGTCCTTACTTCGTTTTGGTAAGAATCAAATCCAAGAATCCCAGAATTGAAGAGAATTGGAAGGAACTGAATTTGTCTTACCGGGAGGGGAGATGGCTCAGCTTGAGGAGAAGTTCCTCTCCTGGTTCTGGGTTTCAGCAGCTGCACAGAGTGGAAAGGATCAGAAGAGGGAATGGCTTGCTTCAGAGAGCTAGGAGAGGGTTTAGAGAGAGGAAATGCAGAGAGTGGGAATGTGTTTTTCGGTGGTAGAAGAGAGTGGGTGAGGAGAGTAGTTATTGGGTTCTGACATTTATTATTAGTTTGAAATAAATTCTTACGTGTTATAATTAAACTGCAATTTAATCATATTATTTAATTGTACTTTAATAAATTAATTTTATTATAGTGTGTAGGAAGAATCTATATGTAATTAAGCACGAAAGTGCAAAATGAAACTATTTTAAAGAATGTTATTTTAATTTATTTAAGTCCTAGAACTAAATTCAAACTCTCACGGATCAGATTGTTCATTCCACCTTTTACTTTTATAACTAATAATCCAATGTCAGATATTTCTTAAGTTTTGCTGGGCATTGAGACAAACCTTTTTTTTTATACGAAGAATATTAATAAAGCTTGAAGTACTACGCTTATATTTTCTTCTTATTTGTAAAAACTAGTGCTAACAAATTGAAATAACAACTTCTTAAAAAAATCACTACACCATAAATATCATAATATTAATTAATACTTTAGGGAAATAGTTCTTTTTTAATTACTTAAAGTGCAACATTGTGTTTGTTTGAGTGGTAATGCGAAGACAAATTACGTAGTAATTTATCTGTTCGCTTGAAGAGAATTAAGAGGAAGATATGCCTGCCTAATACGCGGTCATTTGAGTTGATTCACTTGGTTAAATACAGTTTTACCCTCTACAAAGTTGGAACACATCCATGTATAGTGTGAGTGTGAGCAAAGGGACCTGGTGAACGTCAAAGAGCATGGATCCGTTCCCACCTCACTTGGAACGGATCTATGTGTGGTTAAACACTTGGCAAAGTTGGAACCCATCCACACATGGTGTGAGCAAAGGAGTTGAACGTGAAGAGCATGGATCAGTTCCCATCTCACTTGGAATGAATATTTCACTTGGAATGAATCTGGATGTGGTTAAAGGACTGGATCCGATCCCACCTCAAATGGAACAGATCTATGTGTAGAGAGAATGTGAAAGATCCAATCTCAGCTCAAATGGAACGAATCTATGTGTAGAGAGAAAGTGAGAGATCTGATGACAACTCAAGTGGAACAAATTTGTGTGGACAATACGATAAGGACAAAATGGTAATCTCACCAATACTTCTATTAAAACATAATTTTTAGTCTATCACATAATCAAATCTCTCAAACTTTCACAAAAATTACTTCCAATTCTATTCACAATCACCTCTAAATCCTTTAAAAAAATAACACATAATTCACTCTCAAATCCACTCAAACCCATCCATTCCTTTTCAAATTCTCTCCCTCAAATGAACACATTATAAAAGTTAAATAAAATCAATTACATTACGCATAAAAGTTAAGAACAAGTGATATATGCTTTAATTTTACATCATTATTCAATAACTAATTATTGTATATATGACCAACATTCATTCACTTTTTAAATAATACTTATCTAAATATCAATAGTGATTTTTTATTAAATTAAAAAAATCAAAGAGTTATAATTCTGATACTTGGTTTCATCTCATTGTTTTTAACAACTATTGTTATGGTCAAACTCAAACATTATTTTTATGATTCAAACTCTTATTTCAAGTTTTTAGTAACCAACTAACATGGTTGAAGGACAATCATGCTCCTTAAATATGAATGTGGACAAATATTGGATCTCGATGCCCGTGTGAACACAAAAACATATATTAAAAGAAGTCAACCTCTTAACTACGAATCGAATTCTCTATTAAAGGACATCTCAAATTTAAAAAAAGAAAAAGCAACAACCAATACATACCAAATTTAAAATAAAATAATACACTAAGTTAATGAATGAAATTAAGAGCATCGACCAATTTACCTACATAAACAATTGCATTTGCAATTTCTGAAATTATGATAGAAAAATTATCTTTTGACAATTTGTGAATTCAGGAATTAATTGACCAAACTTTTTATAATTTCCCAATAAAAATATGTTCAACATATTGAATAGGAGAAAATACAAAATTTGATAGAAAGATTTTTAAAGTGCCGACAGAATGCATATACCTACATCTAAATTAAAATTGATTTTGAAAAATTATTATTAAATATTCATATAAATTGAATGGCCGAAATTATTTCTTCTCCCCAAAAAGCTAAAATCTTTGTAAACTCAATATATCATAATTTATATAATATAATATAATATTAAAAATATTTTATGGAAAATTAATCTCAACTCTTTGTTTTCCTTGAAGGAATAAGCACACCAGTGGAATGAAATATAAAATGGAATAATAATCTTACCCTCTATCCAAAATGGAATGGTTAAAATTGCTTCTTACTACATATCAGAGAAGTTGAATTTTAGAAGATATTATCTATTTTCATGAAATTTACAGGAAAAGAAATTGGGTTTAAGGAGAACCTGAGAGGAGAGAAGATTATTTGATGGCTTCCCACGAAATTATGAATATAATTCCTTTCCCACAGCTGGCCACACCAACTCGTTGACACTGCCAACATCAATTATTTCTGAACTAAGGTTAGATTAGAACTCACCGGCAATGCAATGCTATATAATATGATGCAATTCTCTTTTAGCCAATCCGTGTAATAAGAATGTGTTTGATTAGGGAATTGAAATTAAGAAATACTAAAATAAATGGCAAGGTATATCAATGTCCTGCATAAGTTGAAGGAGAATGTCTTATAGGAGAGACAACAGGGTCAACATGGATTAAAATTTTAATTACGATCTATAACTGTAAAAGGAATTATCTTCCCTGACTGTTCAAATTTTCATCTAATTTCAAAACTAAGATCTCTTTGATATCTGCTATATATTTGGGTGCAGATAAACTAGGTATTGGGATCGAATTCTTACTAGTTTCACTCATGACTAATTTGTACCTTAACTTGACAAGAAAATGAATCTCCAAATGTCTTTGGCCATGAGTCTATGACAGACACAAATAGTTAATTTTGATATGTAAGTTAATAAACCTACTAGTATTCCTGCACCATGTCAAGGACATAAGTGGAGCAAGTTGTGTTTATCTCTACAATTAAATGACTATCAAAATGCAACTAATGGATCACCTTATATATAGAATACATGTCTCTGAAAACAACACGATGATGGCAGAGTAAAAACAGTAGCAGCATTCTCTAATATGTCTAGAACAGTACATATAGCAAGTATAATGAAATCACTAGGAAAAATGAGTCCTACCTGCAGAGTTCGCACTAGACCAGTAATGTAATGGAAAATTACAATCGGACAGGGAAACCACTCAAAATGCAGTTAAGAACATAGTTAGTTAGATGCTCAATGTTAATGTGGAAAAACAAACATCAGTGAAGTACCAATAATATTACATCAACAGTTAAACCCTGAAAACCTAGTCAAATGGGGTAACTGATCAAAGGTTCATAAGACCAAGTTTTGTACGGATGAGAAAAACCGTAAAATACTCTAAAGTAATTATACCAAGATAAAATTATAATGTCACATTCTCATGGGGATAATTTTAACTATAGCCATTGTCATGACTTGAGAATGTAAGTTTGCCTATTGATCCGGATGTCTGGTAGGTTTTTGTTTTGACCGACACCCTGACATTTGACTTCAATATGATGTTTGGTACTTCAGGCTTGCTCTAATATATTCACCGGTTCTCTAAAGTTCAATTGAAATAATCATAGCTGGCTGCTTTAACGCGCATTTTCAAAATTTGATCCAATTCAACTAGTTCTTACGTCCAACCATGCCATTGCCAACCTTCTTTCTTGACTTTGTTGCTAATCCATATCGTAAGAAATATGAATTCACATAATGGAGGCCTGCAACTTCAACTCCGAATAATGATTTGAACAAAAAGGGTAATGTGCAGCATGTATATTAAATCCTCAACCAGTCTGTCGATGCATTTAACAAATAAACAGTATCAGCCATAACTGAAGGCTAACACTATATAAAGGGTTAGGATGCATACTTTGCAAATGCAAGCATAGAGCATAGCTCATCTAAACAACCACTGGTGCTGTACACTGATAGAAGATGAGAACATCGGCAGGGCCGAGGCACTGGCCTCGACTCATCTATGGATTGGCATTTTGTCTAATTGCTATCACTGTGGCTGGTGATGATTATAACTATAAGCCTTACTATGCATCCCAGCCAACCTATTACTCTCCACCAGAGCATGCAAAACACCCACCCCACCATTACAAAAAACCTCCACATGCACACAAATCTCCACCTTCACCTTATGTCTATAAGTCACCACCACCTCCCTCTCCTTCACCACCACCTCCATATATCTACAAGTCTCCTCCACCACCATCCCCATCACCACCCCCACCATATGTTTATAAGTCTCCTCCACCTCCATCTCCTTCACCACCCCCTCCATACGTGTATAAATCTCCTCCACCTCCATCCCCATCACCACCCCCTCCTTATGTTTACAAGTCTCCACCACCTCCATCCTCCTCACCTCCCCCTCCTTATGTCTACAAGTCTCCACCACCTCCATCCTCCTCACCTCCTCCACCATATGTGTACAAGTCTCCTCCTCCACCATCTCCATCACCTCCACCTCCTTATGTCTACAAGTCCCCACCTCCACCATCTCCATCACCTCCCCCTCCTTATGTTTACAAGTCTCCACCACCTCCATCCCCCTCACCTCCCCCACCATATGTCTACAAGTCTCCTCCTCCACCGTCTCCATCACCTCCACCCCCTTATGTCTACAAATCTCCCCCTCCACCATCTCCATCACCTCCACCTCCTTATGTCTACAAGTCTCCACCACCTCCATCCCCCTCACCTCCTCCACCATATATTCACAAGTCTCCTCCATATGTCTACAAATCTCCCCCTCCACCATCTCCATCACCTCCCCCTCCTTATGTGTACAAGTCTCCACCACCTCCATCCCCCTCGCCTCCTCCACCATATGTATATAAGTCTCCTCCTCCACCATCTCCCTCACCTCCCCCTCCTTATGTATACAAGTCTCCACCACCTCCATCCCCCTCACCTCCTCCACCATATATTCACAAGTCTCCTTCATACGTCTACAAATCTCCCCCTCCACCATCTCCATCATCTCCCCCTCCTTATGTCTACAAGTCCCCACCACCACCATCTCCATCACCACCCCCTCCATATATTTATAAGTCTCCTCCCCCACCATCCCATTCACCACCTCCTCCGTATGTCTACAAGTCTCCACCACCACCATCCCCATCACCACCACCTCCTTATGTCTATAAATCTCCACCACCTCCATCCCCTTCACCTCCACCACCATATATCTACAAGTCACCACCACCTCCATCCCCTTCACCTCCACCACCATATATCTACAAGTCACCACCACCTCCATCCCACTCGACTTCACCATATGTCCACAAGTCCCCATACGTCTACAAATCTCCTCCCCCTCCATCTCCTTCACCTCCTCCTCCATACGTGTACAAGTCTCCACCTCCACCTCCTCATTATGTCCACAAGTACCCGCCACATCACCTACCTTACCTCTATAACTCCCCACCGCCTCCTGCAGGCTATTAAGTTAACTAAACCAGCTTATATCGTTTCAACAAATTTATGCAACACATTGCTGCGATTACTACTAAGACTTCGTCAATAATACAGGGTCTACACCGAAGAGCCTTTGTTATGAATGTAGCCCTGTTGTGTCATTTATTATTGTCCATTCAAAAGTTTGCTTAATTTTAAATTTTATCATATCATATTATATACATTAATTTTGCTAAGTTTCCATTTTGGCATTTCCTTGTTTCTATGATATGATCTTAATGTAGTTCGTGCCCTGCTCCTACGATATAAAGATTCCATTCGATATCGTAAAATGAACCTCGTAGTAATCTCTTATCGAAACATTAGCTGTTTGTCTCTAGATTTACACGTGGAATCTTTGAGAATGATGGGCCCTTTGAAAGAGAATATAATAATAATAATAATAATAATAATAATAATAATAGAAAAAGACATGTTGTCTCCATCTGACATCCATGTTTGTTGAAATAATTGACTGGTGAAATTCATAAAGAGACATTGGCTCAAATTAAGCACAGGTTTTCAAAATCTCTCTTTCGAACGTTAATTAATTAGTCAGAAGAATCAGCAAATGAACACCAACCCAAAAGTTTAATTACTCTGGAATTTACGACGGCACATAACCCAACTGAAATTCGCCCTAATTTAACAATCACACACTACTTAGAAAATAGTCAATGGCGTAATCACTTTTTAGCACAACATGGGCCAAAGTTTGAACGAGATATTCCAAAATGGAAAC
>Ga0209389_1005497_pt1 | contig 10795 bp, 9 predicted proteins | sample CowpearedBW_FD_187526 | JGI IMG/M metagenome (GOLD analysis project Ga0209389, IMG submission 187526) | Root nodule microbial communities of legume samples collected from California, USA - Cow pea red BW (SPAdes) (version 2) | ecosystem: Host-associated > Plants > Roots > Nodule | place: USA... | reverse complement strand
TACAAAGCGAGGAAACCTATTCTCTCATGAGATGATGTTCTAGCCAGAGGAGAGGGTATTGTTTTATAGGTTGAAATGATCAATGTTCAGCCAAGTTTTCTAGGCTCAACCACATTGGCTTCTTTTATGAGTTTTTCTACTTTTCTACTTAACTATATGATCTTCTTATGGTGTTTTAATGTTGACGCCTTATTTCACTATTTATTCCATGTAATATACCTTATCACTAATTCAAACTCATGTGCAGCTTTACAACATTTGTTAGGCTTAGCCAAAGATTCCTCGTGACAGTTTTATGTTTTCAATTATTGTGGTTGAGCCCCCTTCTATTGCCTTAGCTGAGTGCCTGATTTCTTTCATTTTTCTCCTACAAAATAGTGTTATTTCATTAGTTTCCTTGTTTTTCATTTAACTAAGTAGGATATTCAATGATGTCACTAAAGAAGGGTCTTTTTCCTTAATGAACACAATTTAAGCATTTAATAAGTGTCTAAATTGCTATGGTTTTTTATGTCATGGAGACACTTATCAACATTGTTCCATCTAATCTTTTTTGTACTTTAACAGACACAAAAACCTACTACGTTTGCGAAGGTCATGAATGATGCGATGAAGGTCTGTGACTTGGACCTCTACCTTGTACACTCAATCGTCAACTTCTACTACCGCACTAGTGTTGGGATTTCCAAGGGGGGCTCATTTTTTAGTACGACATCAGTTTATTACTTTTGTTTTTGTAGTAGGATCTGTTCGTTGTTGCGATTCTGAGAAGAATCATAGATTGACTCTACATATTAATAGAGTAGTCCTAAGATGGGTACTCAATTTCAATCTCATAGAGTTTATATCAATTTTAGTACCATTTCACCATGTCAAAACTTCATTGATCCTCCCTTATTTATTAAATATTAATTGAAACTAGAAAAAAAAACATCTATCTTTGTTTATATCCTTATACCACAATACAATTTTACATTATCTATCTATGTAATGACAAACATTATTCAGAAACAAAAATAGTGACTCTTTGTCACATAAATACACGTTAATGTTACTTTTGTGAAGAATTTTCAAATGTTGTTAAGTACAACAATTTTGATAAAGAAGCTACTCTAAACAAATAAATTATATTTTTAATGATTAATTTTTAAGCCTAATTCATGGTAAAATGCTTAGGTTCCTTTCATTCATATTCTATCAAAGGATTAAATATATTTTTATTTCTTAAGTTTTAATGAAAATAAAATTGGTTTTTCTTTAAAATTATGAACAAATTCAATTCTCTAATTTTAAAATGTATGAATGTAGTTCTTTTAACCAAATTTTATTAATTTTATTTAATGTTTCAAACATATTTCATATTTGAGTTTATTTATATGGATCGATAAATCTATATTTTAATGTTGCACATTTTTAAAACATTAAATAAAATTCACTAAAATTTAATTAAAATAATTTAATTCATTCATTATTAGAGAAAAATATATTTAATCCTCTATAAAATTAAAAAAAACATCGAGGACAAACAAAATTGGTGAATTTTGATTTATTTTATAATTATCTGAGAACAAAAACCGTATCATACTTCTTTATTTCTCGGTTTTCCACGGCATTATTTGAACTTTTTAATGGTTAAATTATTAATTTATTACTTAGTTTTAACAATTTATATACAAATTAATAGAGACAATAAAATGTTATTACTACGGTTAAATAGAAAAAAAAATTATCAAAGAAGAGGACGCTTAATTGTTAGGAATTAGGTTAGGAGAGAGAAGTTATTTTAAAGAGGAGAGAAGAGTGAATTTGGAATTGCGAATGGTTAAGAAATTAAGAAAAGAAGGAAGAGAAAGAATGATGTGAAAGAAAAAGTGAGTGATGATGGAAGAAAGGAAGATGAAGGTTCGTTCGGAAAGGGAGAAGACGAAAGTGGTGATTAGGCATTTGCCTCCTTCTCTCACTCAATCCGATCTCTTTCAGCACATCGATTCACACTTCGCTTCACGCTACAATTGGTTCTCTTTCAGACCCGGCAACACCAGGTTCCTTTCAATCCATTCAAACGCAATTTGTTCTTTACCTCATTCATTTTTAACAAAACCCTAGCCATATCTGCAGCCACAAGCGTCTGAGGCATTCCCGAGCGTACATAGACTTCAATTCTCCTCATGATGTTTTCGAGTTCGCTGAGTTCTTCGATGGACATGTTTTTGTTAACGAGAGAGGTAATTTATTTGTGTTTCTTTTCTTTTTTTTTTTTTTTTTTTTTTTTTTTCTTTTCCTTTACACTTCACGTCTTTAACTCACTATGTCACTGCTGTTTTCAATTATCAATGTTGAATCTTCAATCAGGTGCCCAACATAAAGCGATTGTTGAGTACGCCCCTTCCCAGCGTGTTCCAAAGCCAACTACCAAGAAGGACGGACGTGAAGGAACCATCTACAAAGGTTCGTATCCTTGTGATTTTTGTTGTCTAATTGTGTAACATGCCACATCATGTGCTCTTTTTATATTTGTGATTTTCATTTTTTTTTTTATATTTCACAAGGACAGATCCAGACTATTTGGAGTTCCTCAAACTGATTGCAAAGCCACATGAGCATCTTCCCAGTGCAGAGATACAATTGGAAAGAAAAGAAGCTGAACAAGCTGGTTAGATATTATTACTTCACCAACTATACTTTATTTACTTTTATTTAAGTGTGTTCATAAGTAAACAGTAGAAACAGCATCACGACTCATCTGTCTCTGTCATTGCATTGCTGTGTTTTTTCTCCACTTGTTCTATTATAAAATGTGTTTTGGAGGATCTTGGCGCTAGGTTCTAGGGTAAACGTGTCCATTGGGATTTATCTGTGATTCTGAACACAAATTTCAGTACCATTGGTCTCATTCTGTATCTTCCTTTCCAGGGGCTAACAAGGAAACACCTATTGTCACTCCCTTGATGGAATATGTTCGACAAAAACGTGCTGTTGACACTGGTATGCAGGTAATATTCTGGGTACATGAACTACCTCAATATTTGCAGTTTATGATATGTACCTTTTGTTTAAATTATGCCTGTAAACATAATTATAGCTTACAACTTACTCTCCTGCTGGGCTGGGTGAAAGAAATTATTCTGTTACTATATCTTTTTAATTTATTATATCACAAATGAATATAGGTTTAGGTGTTTTTTCTACTTGTGTATATGTTGACATATAATACTCCACTTGTATGTATAACAATCAATGACAGGCTTCATCAGCAGTGGCAAAAGTTAGCAGAAGATCCAGAGCTGCTTTGCCTGGCAAGCCTGGCTCGGGCAATACTAAACGAGGATCTGAAAAGAAAAAGGTAAACCTTTGTATTGAATGCACATGTACTGTTATTGCTGTTGTGGATTCATAATCACGCAAGTTATTTTGAAGCTTTGACTTCATTCTCATAAAAGCTGTATGTTTTCTTTTGATTGAAGAAAGCCAGTATAAACTATTTTATTGGCTTATTCCTTCCTAAGTGGTAATTTTAATCCTCTTAGCTTTTTAATGTTCAATAAATGTATTATTGATCTACTTAGTGGCTGATCAAAAAATTTAAGGGAATTTATTGATGCCTAGAAACCAATCTGTTTGTGAACTGGTTAAGTATGGGTATATGGCCATATAGGTAGTTATCTATTTGCTTTGATAGTACCCGCTCAACCTTTTTATCACCAGTATAAAACTTTAAATAAATTGTCAATGGTGGCCACGGCACCTGCTATCGTCATGGTGATACACATCAGAATGTCCGGTGATTCTGTTCTCAAGTGAAATCCCATCCACTGGAAAGCCTCTGTGACCTCCCTCATGCCACTGCAGGCTTCCCCTCTCTTCAATCTGGATTCTCTGTTACCTTTTTCTTTCACTGATAGGGGCCACATTGTTTCAAAACCTTGGTTTGTTTTGCAATTGTGTTAGTTAGGTTTCAGCTCTATCTTTTGTATTTGTTGGGCCTCAAGTTGTGTCCAACTTGAGTCCAACATTTCTGTGCCATTTTTTTTCTTGGGTGGGTTCTTAGCTTTTTAGTTTGATTTGTTACTTATGTTATGATATAATGCACTAAAGAATATCAATAATAAAAATATAAAAATATATTTAAAGCATAACATATAAAGTGATAAATTAAATAATAATTAACTTAGTAAAGCATAATATATGATATAATAAATTAAAAATTATAGTAATCAAAATATAATAAACTAAATAATGATAGTGATTAAAGCTAAATAAAACAGTATTTAATATAAGGTACATAATAATAAAAGAATTATAAATATTTTAAAAATAAGAAATATATATAGTAAATAAAAATGAATGCAAAAATACTTTTAAACGATGCATACACATACACTCACACATAAGAAGGGACTAAGTTACGCCTAGAGTAACTCATTCTCACCAATCGTTTTCTTTTAATCTAACGTTATAATAAGTGTATGTCTTGGTTCTCACTACTTAACAACTAGCTTTTGACGGAGGGTTTCCCAAGTGCTGGGTGTTTATCATTATGTTCTAACATGTGAAGATAACATTTAAGGACAACTGTTGAATATTTCTTTATCTTGATACATGACCAAGGTGTTTAGTTTTACTCTCTATAGCATTTGAAAATACTATCAAGCTTATCTTTTTGGATACATCTACTTGGGCAGCTACACAATCCTTCAACATACATATAAACTTATTTTCTTCTCAACTTTCTTTTGTCATTGCATTTGAACTTCTTATTTTCTTTTTCTAATGCTAATAATTTTGAAGAATTTTGTTCTTTTATGCCTGACTTTTTCCTTTGCTTGATTTGATATATAGATGTTCTATTTATGCTTGCAAAAAGAACAGTGGACTGTGTTACTTACTGAAAATTGGCTTTGATTATTGTCAGTATGTTCAGAAGGACAATGCCAAGAGTGCTGCTCGCAAAGAGTCAAAAGACAAGTCATCCTTTATTGTGGTTCCCCGACGAGAGGATCTATCAGCTGAATCAAGTATGAAAGGAATTTCTGAAATTGAAGCATGTAATTCATCTTTTCTGACTTTCGATTTTTAGTTATTCTACATCTCCACATCTAATGTTGTTATCAACTTTCACTTCATCTACAGAATTTTGAGCTGTTACAAATCAATGTGTATGCTATATTTAGTTGCATTCATATTTGAGTTAAGATGCCTGACATGCAGTCTGGCATGACCTCAGCTTTTTGTTTCTGAAGTATCTTGCATTGCAATCATTTTTGTTGGCCGCTTATGGTTTAGTTCCTAGATTGTACTCATAAAATGCTGTATGATTGGCATAATGTCTTAATTAATAAGTGTTTATTGTACTCCAATCCTGATTTCCAAGACACAGTCAATGAAACTCAACTCATTGTTTTTCTGTTCAGTGGAACTGAACCTCAATTCAAACACATGCAACTCTTGAGTTTCATTCTTGTTTTTCATTTACATTAACGTAACCACATATCATATTAAAAGCCACTGGACTATCCAATAGGACGGTCAAACCCTTTGTATGGACTGCAATTCTAAATGGAACTAATACCAATGATTTACTTCAAATTCTAACTACTCTAAGTCTAGCTTCTTTGCTCTGGATTGTTGTGTGATGTGTAGATTGAGTTCTGAAACTAGTTCCCATTTGTTTTTACATGGTTCAGTAGTCTACTCTTTCCTTTTTGAATGTTATATCTGGATCCCCTGCAGCTGTACTTTCTCTAAATGATAGTGGACCTGACTTAGGAAAGTGGTGGTTGGAACCATCACTCTTTTGGAGACATGCTTGCTGTTCTTAATTTGCACTTTTAAGATTTAGCCATAGTATAACAGTGCTTAAGTTTCTAATTGAATTTCATATATTTTAGCTTGTAAGTGTTTTAATTTTCTTATTTGTGATTGATGAATTTGCAGTGCATGGCATTGAAGGTTCCATTTCCGGAATTCCACTGTCTTCTGACTCAGGAAAGAAAAAAATCCTTCTTCTGAAAGGGAAACAACGGGAAATTCCCAGTGTAGGTTTTGTTTTACCTCTAAACGTTTCATTTCTTTTCAACTATACCTGCTTTTCCCCCATTTTTCTGCATTTTCTAATCACATTAATATGATAATATCTCTTATTTTCTTTAAATAATTTTCTTCATAATAAACAAGACTAAGTAAAATTATATCTGTCTCCCCTGCGATACGAGGTTTAGTTCGTGTTCAATACAAGTAGACACCAGAAAACTATTTTCTGGTTGGAAGCAATTGAGTGTTACATCTTCCTGAAATTATTTTGAAGCTGTCTAATCAGTCAACTGCCCTGTGAAACCTGGGCTCAAAAGTTAATATGGTCATCATTGTAAATTTGTTATTATGAACATTTTTATGGAATTTTCAGGCCACTGAGGGTACAGTAAAACAGCAAAACGTACAATCTGGAAATTCTCCTATTTCAACTCCTGCAAAACAGAACCAGAGACGGGAAAATAGTGGACGATTGATTAGGAGCATACTTCTAAATAATGATGCTCGTCAAAGTCAGTCTATTACTGGAACACAACATAAAATTCAAATTTTAAGCTCAGAGAATGGGAAGCGGCCACCTCGTCCTTTTGGCTCAAGGTCTGGGTTAAATGATCAACATTCAAATCATGATACTGCACAAGTTAATTCTGAAGGGGATTCTAAGAGGGCTTTGGATGAAAAATTCGTAAAAAGGGATCCACATGGTTTGGGTAGCGGTGAGAAAGCAGAAAAGCGTACTAGAAACAAGGATAGACCTGATCGAGGTGTTTGGACACCTCTTCGTCGTTCAGATGTTCCACATGCGGGTGGTGACTACTCATCATCCTCAATGGCACAACCTACTCTGTCAAATCCTGAATCCACTGAAGGTATGATTATTGACTAGGCTATTGTGAGTTGTTTACAAACAAAATAAATGATGTATTAATTTCGAATATTTAGTATAAACAGTATGATATCACTGCTTCACAAATAAATCTGAGTTTGGTGGTGTTTTTCTTACCTGAACAGGAGAAGTAAAAGAAAATGTTACTTCTGGGAACAGGGGCAATGAGTTCTCTGCTTCTGCAGGTGGACGAGGCAATCCTTCTATTGAGAATGGTTGGAGTCTCTTTACTAACTGTTGTTTATAAATTAAAGACTGATAATAGAGTTTATTTGTCTTATTTTAGTTTAAATTTGTTTCAACCATACTTTTGAACCCTCTAGGTTCACAAAGAAATTTTGCTCGTCGTGGAGCTTCCTATGTAGTGAAGGATGATGGTGCAGTCAGTATAAGTGAAGGGAAACCTTCAAAGAAAAGTGTTGGACACAGTGCTCATGAGGTATACATGTGATATGCTGATATATTTTGGATTATTAATTTTGTTGATTCGTTGTGTGTAAGGTACTTCTTATGTCTGCAGAAGCAAGTCTGGGTTCAGAAATCTTCTTCAGGGTCTTAAAATATGTGGTAAGCCTGATTTGCATTTGTCGTATGTTTCCTCTTGTACCTGAGATTATTGTATTGGGGGGACTAGCATCTCATTCTGATATTATGATTTATCACTTTGAAAATCTTTACTGAAATTGGTCTTGGCTACTTGTAACTGTTATGTGATTGTTTTTTACTACTTTTGTTTTATAAATAGGTTAGAAATGTAGGTCCACGACTGCTTACATTGCTCCCTTACCTTGAGTGCACTTTAGAACTTTTTATTAAAAAGATATGTTTGTAGAAAGCATAGTGTAGGTCGGTGGCATGGGCTTCAGTTAACCCCAATTTAGTTGAATAAAAAGGAGAAAAGGATGGAAAGGCCATGGTGTGGATTTTAGACCTCACTCATTACAATTTTTACTTATCAGTATCAATGACCAAATCATCTGCCCATCTTCCTCTCACTGTAATTTCATTTCATGCGATATTTTAAAGTTTTATTTCATTCCGAAGTATTTGCATATATTTGTCCCAAAGGAGTCTACTATTTCTTCTATGTGATTCAACATGATTACTGATTTTTTTAGTCATGAAACTGAATTACTATGTGATGCTAGCTTCACAAATATATACTTGATTGAAGAAGATTACGATTATAGGAATATCACATCAAAATAGAAATAATATCTAACCAGTTGAAGTCTAAGTGAACGTTTGATGGATTGGGAAAACATTGAAATATGATTGCACGTGATTAAAAGCATTTGAATCCTTGTATTCTGTGTATATATGAATGCGTTTCTTAAAGCAAATGCAAAACAAGGTCTCAAGTAGTTATTTTAAGAGTTTATTGCTTAAATTTTTGTTTACTATGACAAAGTGTAGAAGTTCTCGCATCTTTACATTGGGGTGGTGAGCTTTGAAAATGTATAGTATTGTCATTCTGAAGTGAGATTTGAAACTACTGTGGTTAGCCATTTTAAAAAATAGGCTGAGCCTGTGAATGCTTAGTTAGAGCTATAAGAGGAGACTCCAGGAGAAATTAGAGGAGCCTTTGAACCTTGGCTCTGGTCGCCTCATTCACTGATTAGGAAGGGAGATGATAGATTCAAACTTGCTTTATAGATGGCAATGTCAATAAATAAAAACATTAGCTTCTCTAACTGTATCAAGTGCTAACCCATGGTTTGGACTTCTTTAATACTCAGTGATAAAGCAAAATAGGTTCTTGCAGCATGTGAGAATTAGAATTATCATCTCTTTGAGACAATCTTATCTGTAATTGAAAATATGCTTATATGTACCATGTAATTGATTATTGTGACTGAATGTTTATTTCCATGCTTATCTTCTCTCTCATGTGAAGAAAAAAAAACTAGTGGGTCCCACATAACTACACTGAGTTCATGTAAGAATTTTCCTGTTTCCAATGATTGGATTATTATATATACTGCTATTTTGTTGGTTAAAATCTATTGAAATAAGGTGATTGTTTGACTAAGTTTCTTTACCATCATGTAATAATATGGTACTTGATTACTATACTAAGTTGATCCGATGCCTCTAAATGTCAAATCTGACATCTGGTATTGTTGATCCTTGTCCATACTGGAAGATTTGATAAAGAATTTTGTTGCTATAAATTTAGCCTTGTTATTTTGTTGAACAAATGTGCCCTTACAAAAAGATGCCGCTTTACCCTTAATTTGGTTGGACAGGTTGAACTAAAGAGTATTGTTTACATTCAATACTGCAATTAACTTAGTAATGTTGTAAAACAGATTATGTCTACTCAGTCAGGACATCATTCCTGCAAAGTTGAGCTATGGTCTCTGTTAAGGACATCATTCATCATCCACAACTAATTAAGGTCAACCTGAGTCTAAGAGACTTGAAAGGTATGTGCATCATGTTATACTTTTCTTAAAATTGATTTTCATTGAATAATTGAACGTTGATTCTTTAGAAGAAGGACTTAGTGTTAGAGCCCCTCACGGTGGGGGAGGATAAATATATGTACAGCCCTACCCATACAACCTGAGAGATTGTTTGTGGAAATATAACCTGTAACCTTCAAAGTCTCAAAGCAGTAACCTTTGTTTGTGGAAATATAACCTGTAACCTTCAAAGTCTCAAAGCAGTAACCTTACTGGGTCTCATAAGAGGGATCAATTTCTTTTTTATGTGATTAATAGCATTCTTACTTTCTGAAATTTTTTTGGTTTCTGATGTCACATCTGGATTTTTGCAGTAAAATGATCCAGTTGTTTGCCTGACGGAGCCTGCACAATAAAGGGAATGCAAAGTTACAGACCTCGTTGACATGATTATCTACTGAAAACAGATTGGCATTGTTAACCATATGGGTGGGTTTAGACTCATTATGGTTCGTGTCTCCTTGAATTGAGAATATTTCAGTGTTGGGAAATGTTTGTGTTTGGGTTGTAACTGTAAAGTTCTTGGTACATAACATGGGACACTATGTTGGAAAGAGTGAAAAATCTTGTCCCGTTCAGTGGACAAGCAGTTGGTTATATAGTATTTTGTATTGAAGGATAGTAGTTTAATTTTGGCGTGCACATGGTGTACGTGTTACTCTGTAAGGATATTATAACGCCCTTGGTCCTCAAGAATCATCCATATTCCATGAATGAAGATTTTTTAATAGATTCGCAAAAAAGAGGAATTTTTGTGTAATTTCTAATTCCCCCTTTCTTCACACCTCATCCCTCTTTTGACCCTTTTTTCTTCCATCTCATCCTATCCTATTTTAACCCCTTTCTTTGCTCAATGAATGGCTTGGGCTAATACCATTTGTATTTATCACAACATAAATTTGTTTAGTTGTATTAATTATTTTGTAAAAAGTTCAACACTAGGAATATAGTGCGTTTATAATGGTTTTTTCGTTTAGTTGATTCGAAAAATAAGTTACCTATTGAAGGTTGATCAGGATGTTTGTTTAGACTAAAGAAATTTGAAACTTTCTGTCGAGGTAAGCCATTGGAGAATATTATTCTTATGCTATAATTAACTTTTACTCCTTGAATGACGACTTTTTTCACCTTGCACCATTGAATCACGAAGACTGGATTTTGTCTCTACTCGCAACGTCGTAGAAAACTACAACCTTCCTTTTGGTTTTAGAAAGTAAACAAAAATATAAGTACGTTCGTGATAATAGACTAAAGTATAAACTATTTAATTGATGAAAAACCATTTTTCTTTTATTTCAATTTCAAGTATAATTTTTTAATAATACTTTATATATATATATATATATATATATATATATATATATATATATATATATATATATGATTTAACTGAATCTTACACCTAAAATAT
>Ga0209389_1005496_pt1 | contig 10795 bp, 9 predicted proteins | sample CowpearedBW_FD_187526 | JGI IMG/M metagenome (GOLD analysis project Ga0209389, IMG submission 187526) | Root nodule microbial communities of legume samples collected from California, USA - Cow pea red BW (SPAdes) (version 2) | ecosystem: Host-associated > Plants > Roots > Nodule | place: USA... | reverse complement strand
ACTAAACATAAAAAATAATATATATATATATATATATATATATATATAAAAGATCGCATTTTAAGTAACACTTAATCATTATGATCACAATCAACCTTGGGTTTGAACACACAACCCTAAAATCCAAACAATCATACCAAACCAAACAGAATATCACATTCCTCTAAAATCCTTTAACATAGTGATCATAATCAAGCTTTGGTTTTCCGCAGCCTTTTACCCTATAACAATGTCTAGTTTCCTAGAAATAGATGGTTCGACGTGTCCCACTATCGCAACCAGACAGTCTTCCTTATTCCTCAAGAAATTATGAGTAAAAACGTCGATGCATCGCACATCGGGCACTATACTCGCAATGAGCTAAAATAAGGTGAAACATCTTTTCCCTCCCCACTACTTCACACAAGTGAGATGGTACAACACCCGAACCAATCCTCTACCACTACTTCACACAGGCGAAGATGACTCCTTTCCACTCCTTCACACAGGTGAAAGAGTCATAACTGGGTCTCTAGGTACGGAAAACCTCACACAATATTTAATTCCACCGAGACTCTTCAATCAAGAAATAACACTTCCAACATACAACATAAGAAATCTAAAAATTCTCAACCAAATACACACCATCACATATGCATGGTAAATAAAATCCCCTATAATAAGCAACCCATGTAATATTGTTCACGTATGAACCAACCCAATAGACCTACAATGGAACTCTTGCACCATGCATAAAGTGATATAAAATAATATGCCAACTTGTGGTTGTTCGAATTACAAAAAAACATAAACATATGTGGTTACAAGATGCCTCACATGTGATTGCATTTAAAACACAAGGAACAAAAACCTGCACTCACTCACGTTCTCATTCATTTATTGACTGCACAAACACCATGTTTCTTTCATTTTGTGAAAAACCATGACCCCACCCATACACCAAACACACATTCTAAAAACATGAGAATTCTACGATGAAAAAAAAATGCTATACTCCTACGTACTTAAAGAACAATAACATATATGTGTGTGGCCCACCCATTCAATATTAAATCTCCGAAAATGATAAGACAAAAGAAGAAAAATAAAAGTAATCCTGTGAACCCATGCAACCCCACACCCTACAACGTGAATGAATTCCCATAATGGCAACAATTTCTTGAAACAAAACCGATGCAGCGTGAATGAAACGTAAAAGCAACCTAGACTTGAAACAAAAAGGAATCCACGACCATGCACTCTACATCCAAGGATCATGTATTGACATAAATAAAACTAAATAAAACTGCACCAAAACCAACCAGAGAAATATAGCAAAAAAACGAAAATTTTGCTACACCAAAAGAGAGATAAATTGTGACTCTAACTCCACTTGCCCGTTTATAAAACCTACGAGAAACCCTATGGAAGCATCCACACTTTGCTTGATGTAGTAGTAAGCAACTACCACCTGACTCCACCGCAAATCACGAATGAAAAGAAGATATTTAAAAAAACATGCAAACCATATATATATATATATATATATATATATATATATATATATATATATACACACACACACCAGACATCAAAACAAGAAGCAAGCATGTTCATGACACGGAAACTGCACCCACTGAAACTATACCACCAAAACATTTACGTTGCACCATACAATTTGACAGCAGCCACTTCAAAGCTTTATTCATCAAACAATCAAAGAATAAAGAAAGAAGAAAGACTGAGAACAAACAAGCTTCCAACGAAAAAGAAAAGAAGAAAAGTCAACTTCTCCTACCTAAAGTATCTCTTTGAATCGTTTTCCCTTTCTACCACAACCATTGGAACTCTCCAACTTGCATCCTTGTTCTCTCCCCTCTCTCCTTTTAAACCATCTAGGGTTTGGCCTTATCTAATCCTATACCAAATCTTTCAATTAAGATTCTCATAAAAAAAACTACATCTAATTTTATCTATTAAATATCTCCTAACATTTTCTAAATAAAACTGAACAATGAAATAAAAAAAAATACTATTCCATTATCTCTGCATTAGCGTGGAAAAAGAAAAACAATCCATGTTTCGTGGGCCCCACTTCTTAAAGGAGGAAAATGAATTTAAAATCAACACACAAACAAAATCCAGCCAACTAAGTTCGAACCCTACACCTGCACACATTACACACAACTTCCACCACTAGGCTACATGCCATCACATGATATAAAATGCATTATAAGTGTTAAAACACTTATACTCCACAAACCATAATTCCTTAAATTAGATAAATAGCAACTTAAATCACTCATTCAATTAAATTAGTCTTTCGTCATAACTAAAATAACTTGTTATACTATTATAGATCCATACTAAATTATCAATCACTTTTTAATTTTACCTAAACTACTCAAAGTTCACCATTTCATCGTCCCCACCGTACCATTCAACCGTTTTGTGAGTCCATTACACCTATTTCCCCCTTGTGTATTCATCGAAAGGTGTTCCTCCCTCCAAAACCCTTATTTTGTTTATTTAATTTTATGAAACAGAGTAGCCGAAAGTTGAACATGCAAAAGTTTGTTTTGGATGACATTGAACATAAAGGTTGAAAGTTTTCATTTATTTAACCCAAAGGTTACATTTTTTGGTACTAGAAGGGATTGCAGGGGTTGGAGAATGATTTAATTTAATTTTGAAAGTTTGACTCATTTGGAGATGTTGATTTCGTTGGCGGGTGTATGTGTAAAGTTTATTGATCTATGGTTAATGTATTGTTGGCTTTCCATGTGGTTGTTGGTGATGTGTGTGATTTGTATGATATTTTTAGTCGGGAAGGATTAGGCTTGGACAATGAACATTTTTTTTGTTTGCTTCATTTTTTTGTGGTTGATTTGGTTGTCCGGTGTGTATGTGTGTGTAAAGGTTATTGATGTGTGTTTAATGTATTATTGCCTTTACATGTGGTTACATGTGATGTGGGTGGTTTGTTTGATATGTATAGTCATGAAGGAGTACAAAATAGACAACAAAGGTGATGGATATGTTGATTGCACTAAGGAGAAGAAGGTGTGTTAATTTTCACTTTTGCATTGATGTTCATTCAATTTTAATCAATGACGTTTTTTGTTTATGTTTTACAGATGTTATTTCGTCACTACTGCAAAGCGAAGTTTATCGGTGCTCTGAATGATAAATTAAGTCTGCAATAAAAGGAGTTTATTGCTATTGTATGCCATTTAATATTTAAATTGGTTATTGAGTAAACTAGGTGTTTGTGGCAGTTTCAAATTATTATATTTGTCATGTCATCCGTAAGTGGGGAGTAAAGACTACATTTTGTGGGTAGTCAAGTTACAAATTGTGGACCGAAGTTGCAAAATTTACAAGAACTGAAATATGGATATGTGATAACATAATGCAGTCACTTACACAAATTTTGCACTATTCAATGTCAATTTAATAAACACTGAATATTCACCGTCGTGGGTGTTTGTGGCTCTTTCAAATTGTTCAAGTCGTCAAATCTTCCATATTTGGGGTATAAAGCATTAACATGTGGAAAGTATTGGTAGAAAATGTGGATTGCCCTTGCAAGTTGTAAAGAAATATAATTGTGGTAATTTGATGACACCATGCAGTCACCAAAACACTGAATATTGACCATGGTGGATGTTTGTGGTTTTTTAAAATTATCAAACTCCTAAAGTCATCCGTAAGTGGGGTGTGAACCATTAATATGTGGGGATTGAAGTTGGAAATTATGTTCCGAGGTCACAAATATTTAAAAAGGTATAAAATTCATTTTTCATCAAGCAATGCAGTAACTATCACAAATTTTCTATCTACCAAAATGCATGACCAAAATACTGAACATTGACCCTTGGTCTTTGTTGAATGTTTAAAATTATCAAAATCTGCATGTCATCCATAAGTGGGGAGTCAAGCATTAATATGTGGGGAGTGAAGTTGGATATTATGTTTCGAGGTTGCAGATTATTTTAAAACTAATTTAAATATGATATTGGGTTAACATTATTCACTCACTTAAACAAATTTTCCATTTTCCAATTTTCATTGACTGACGTGGGTGTTTTATTACTTGACAAATTGACAAAATACTCAACTCGTTTGTAACTAGGGAGTCAGGAATTACTATGTGGAGAGTTAAGTTGAACATTATGTTTCCCAATTGCAGATATTTTTAAAACTAATTTAAATATCATATTGGGATCTCACAATTCACCCACTTAAACAAATTTTCCATCAGCCAATCTCCATTCACTAATGTGGGTGCTTTCTTACTTGACAATTGACAAAATACTCAAGTCATACTAAAGTGGGCAGTCAGGAATTAATATGTGGGGAGTTAAGTTGAACATTATGTTTCCAAGTTGCAGATATTTTTAAAACTAATTTAAATATCGTATTGGGATCACACAATACAGCCACTTAAACAAATTTTCCATCATCCAATATCCCTTCACTAACGTTGGTGCTTTCTTACTTGACAATTGACAAAATACTCAAGTCATACTTAAGTGGGGAGTCAGGAATTAATATGTGGAGAGTTAAGTTGGACATTATGTTTCCAGGTTTCAGATTTTTTTAAAACTAAATTAAATATCGTATTGGGATCACACAATTCACCCACTTAAACAAATTTTCCATCATCCAATTTCCATTCACTGACGTGGGTGCTTTCTTACTTGACAATTGTCAAAATACTCATGTCATACGTAAATGGGGAGTCAAGCATTAAAATGTAGGGAGTTAAGTTGGACATTATGTTTCGAGGTTGCAGATTTTTTAAAAGTAAGTTAAATGTGGTATTGGAATCACACAATTCACCCACTTTAAGAAATTTCTCATCATCTAATTTCCATTTACTAATGTCGGTGTTTGTCTTAGTTGACAATTGTCAAAATCATCAACTCAACTCGTAAGTGGGGAGTCAACTATTGATATGTGGGGAGCAGTGTTGCAAATTCCTAATTGCTCTTGCAGGTGGTTAAAAAATTAAAATATCATAACACACATTGTCCTTCACACAATTTCAATAAATGAAACACTGCATATCCATCATAGTCCGTGCTTATGTTGCTTTAAAGTTGTCAAAATCCCCAACTCATCAGTAAGTGAGGAGTTAAGAATTATTATCTGGGGACTAGTGTTGTAAATTCTGGACTACAATTGCATCTTTTAAAAAAACTTCAATATGGTTTTGTGATCACACAATGCATTCACTTACACACATTCTACATCATACAATTTCCATAACTTGAACATTGTATATAATTGTCCTATGAACTAAAAGAATGTAAGTAATGTTATATTCATAATTGTCCATCATCTACAAAGGAAGTTGTCTTGTTCAACTCCCTTTCCTGCACAAACAGAAGCATCATAAATGGAACTCTTAGTGTGCAGAGCATAACTTGTGCATTACCATCATATATTTTAACTTGTGCAATATTCGTTTCTAATGTATTTTAGAGCCATGGGTTTGATTATAATAACATAATAGCGAATGAAAGAACCAAAAAATAGTTTCAGACATTATAAGTGAATAACAAAAATGAATGGATATTTTCGGCCATTGTACGAAACAATTTAGGTCCCTGGCGATACGAATCATGAGTTGTATCATTTTTACTACGTATCGTACTTGTATTATACGATACGAGTCCGAATCGTGTGAATCATGATTCGATTCACGATATGAATTTACCCCAATTTGAAAACCTAGTTTTTCCCTCTACAGATTTACCCCCAAATTGAAACCCTAATTTTTTCCCCCTTTATTTTACGCACATTGAAACTGATTAATGTTACTTATTAAGGTTAGTGTGCTCGAAAACATGTTCTCCTCCTTGCCTCTTGTGATCATGTCATCTCTATTTGTTGTGATGGTCGCACAATGGTGCAGTGTTGGTTGCGCGGTGTTGCGATAGTGGTTCTGTATCATCTTGTGCATGCCTTTGCTCGTTTGTTTAGTGGGTTTGAGCTTCTGCGTTTGTAGTACAGTGGGGGATACAAGGATACAAGGAGCAAACACTTATTTTTTGGATGGCTATAATGCATAATTTGTTTAGTAGCATATAATTATAGTTGAAGGAATCTTATGCAGCAACCACATTGTTTTTTGAAGGCCATGTTGCTAAAATTGTGAAACTCTGTTGTGGATACACATAGATACAACTACTCTATTTTTTATTATGAGATTGTTTTGTTATTAATTTTCTCTTTACATATTTATCTATCTTATATATTTAAGTATAAATTGCATTCTTTTAATGTTTATAAAATGTTTATGAATCGTACGATTCACGATACGATACGATTCACGATTCAAAATTTAAGCTCTCCGATACACGATACAATTCACGATTCAACTACCATGTTTTCGGCTAATGATAAAGTAATAAAGTGAGAGATTATTTCATGCATGAGTGTCCATAAAAAATATTAGGTAATTAAGGAAATTAAAGGAGATGAAAGTGTATTACCAGTCCATTTGATCCACTTTCATTCATTGCAACTGGAAAATGAAATATAATTAGAATTTGATAATAGTAAAAGGTAGAGTTATTGGACTAAAATCCCCATGTTCTTAACTAAAAGAGAAATTTCCTATACTTAAAACACTTTAAAAGAATATATTTATTAGATATGACCTGAAAAACTTTCCCATGCATTATGCCCTTGCAAAAGAAGGTTCTAGCACAACATAAAGGTTTTTTCCAATTTTTCCTTCATGGGTGTACTTGAGGGCATTGCTGTAAAATTTTAGCAACAATAAACATAGAGCAACAAACCACTCCTTCAAAAAAATAAATGGAAATGAAAAATTGGATTATCAAACTAATTGAAACAAGACAACCAATGACATGAAGCTTAATACCTAATTAAATTTGTGAGAATTTGCCACATCCTTAAAACATCATCAACGACCTCAAATTATTAGTGAACCATATGAACTACAAAAATATCATCCACATTAAAAGAGCTCTCATTAAGCAGTGCCTACTGGTTTGTTAGGACTTAAAAGAGTACTCAAAATCCCATAATCAATTTCAACTCATAATATCCTATGATTATTCCATAGGTATTCCAAATGAAGAATAAAAAACTCAACACACTGATTTACCTAGTGGCCAATAACAAGTGAATTTTGGCATATAAAATGCTAGAAATTGTCCGTTGCTTTCAAGATCTAGGACAATTCTTCCACTGGTGAGGACTGACTTTCAATGTTTTCTATACTTTCTTGCAACTTTTCTTCAAGTATTTATTCCCTTCGGATGCTTGGCTCCAACTGCTTCTCTAATTGCAAGGCTCGCTGTTTCAAGTACATGATAGTGTCATACTCAGCACCAATCTCGTTGTTCTTGGTACATCATGCCATATACCATTATAAACTTCTTCCAAAATAGAAATTGGACGTTTATCATCCCAATATCTTTCTTCCTCAATCATGTCTTTGCTTGCTCAAGTTGTTGAGCTCTTCTCTGAGAAGACGCACAACATTGGTCTCAGTAGGCAAAAATAAGAAGATAAAACAATGAGACTTCTTCACCCTAAACCCAAAACAAGAAGAATTTATGAAAAAAAACATCCATACCTCATTGTCATTACTGTAATCACCAACTTCAATCTATATTAACTTCTATTACACGTCGAGTGAGGTGGTTGAGGAAGATGATGAACTTCAGAATTTGTGGAAAGAAGTACGCAACGAGGATCACGGTGACTTAAAAAGTGAAACCGGCATCCCAACGACGACTTCATCCTCAAAATTCCAAAAATTGTGCTTTCGCATGACGACTTTGTTTTTAAATAAAAAAATTGAAACCAGTCGAGGGGAGGACAACTTCACCTTCAATGTCGTCCTCCCCCATTGTAAGACCCGAGAAATTTAAATAATTAATTAAATAATTATTTAATAAATGCGGGTAGTAGGAGGCTTTAAGGAATTTAATGCAGATTGCTATGACGTGGAAAAGTACAAGCTCAAATGGTTTAGAGTACTTAAATGTGTGAGAGGACTTGGGTTCAAGTCTTATGTATGTCATTTGTGTGTTATTTTAATTATTATTATTTTTTATAATCTGCTTGATCATGTTGAGTGATAATATAATCATAGAATTATATTAATCATTACGAAACATGAATTGGTTAAATGGTTGTGTATTGAGTTGGCATTAGCATGGTCATGGGTTCAAACTTTGGTAGAACCATTTTAAGCTTCCTTTTTGACAAAATTTCTTGTGGCATGAAGGTGAAGGGGCCTAGGAACCCTAGCTAGCCAAAGAGCAACCAAAAGTGACTGAAAAACAACTCGAATGGCAGTTACATTCATTTTAATGCCATTTTCGTTTTTGGCCATTAACCACAATTAAGGACCATAATAAAAAGGCAAACTAAATCAATTGGAAGGGTTTTTGAGACTGGAAAATTAGAGTGTTGTAAGGAACACGAATTTAGAGGAAACAAAGTGATTAGAGAGTAAGGAAAGGAGCTGAATTGGGTTGGAGCCAAGGGAGGAAATGGTGATCAAGGAAGAACTCTAAAATCATCTATTTTAAAGTAAGGAATCCAGGTTAGGGGAGTTATACCGCGTTTAATTGTAGTTCTATGAATAATTGCATGATTTATAACTCATTATGTATGATTTATCCCTTGCATTGCTTGAGAATCGTGTTTCTGGAATTTTTCCAGAAACCGCCTGGTGGGTGATGAATTTCTACCAGGCGACTCACACCATTTCAACTGCATTTTTGGGTTGCGAGAGGAAATCGCCTGGCGGCACGAACGTGACCGCCAAGTGACGCTTGTTGTTAAACCCAATTCTGGGTTTTTTTATGAAGGGTCTGGCGGTATTGATTGAACCGCCAGGCGACGCGAGCCATGAGGCTTGATTTTGATGTTTTTTCTGGATTCTGGGCAGATTTGGACTAGTAGGAAGTGTAATAAGATTATTAATTAACCAAATTGAAGTGAAAACTTGTGAAATTTGGGGCGTGATAAGCATAAAAATTGGGGGAATGAGACAAACTCACATTTTAGGGTTTCATAATTGAGAATTTCTATAGTGGCATCAATCTAAGGGGAAAATGTGAATGAGTTCGTGAATCAGAAGTGTTAGGAATGAACTATAGTCCCAATAACTGGGTTCGTATCCTATGGAGTCAGAAATTGATGGAAATCAGAGTTGTTGTGAAGGGGGTAAGGTTCGCAGGTGTAGGAACCGCCTGGTGGCACCCATTTGGCTGCCAGGCGTCATACATGGTGATGCACGTGGTGTTCTGTTCATGAAAAACGCTATTTTCGTACTTTTCGCGCACAGGAACCGCCGGGATATATTTTAGTCCCGACAGGCGCCACATCCTCACTTTTGGGCACTAGGCGCCACCATGTTCTTCTGGTTTGTGCAGTTTTCGTAAAACTACATTTCCCGGATCGTTAATCGTTAGATTTAGGTGAAATTTTAACAGGTGGTCTATAACATGTGGTTCTTCACTTTGAACGGTGGAGATTGGATTTGGAGGTCAGTAGCTAGAGATATACGTTACTCAATATTGTTGATTTTGGAGTCATTAAAATGCATGAATAACCTCTTGATAAGTTCAAGTAACTTCTAATGAAGCATGATTGGGTTATGTGGTATGTCTCTATCAATTTGAATGTTCCTTTGGGTTAGTCACATGTGGAGAATTGGTTTGGTGAAGGCATGAGTGTCAATATTAAATTGCATTGGTGCATAAGATCATGTGCTTAAAATTGTTAGTGTTGCTGCTTATATTTTGTTTGAGCATGCTTGGGATTGTCTATATGACTAGGGAATGAATGCACATGTGAGGTGCTATAAGGCCTGGAATATTATAGATGGCAATGCCTTTCATTAGGGGTACTCTAGACTGAGAGCAACTGAGAGCAACCTGTGTGAAGTGTGCTTGAACCTGAACTAAAACCAGTACTACACAAGTACTGGTGTAGCGTTTGACAGTGGTGATCGACCAGCCAAGCGACAATGTAGAAATAGGGGGTTCAGGATCACGGTGGCGCCTGGCGGTAAGGGGAGGTGCGTCAGGCGGAGTCTATAGTTCAATAAATACTAAGTCACGCGGTGCCTGGCAGCACAAGAAGTCCCGCCAAGCAATAGTTGTAGTGGCAATGAAGATTAAGGCGCTTAGCGCTTGGTGGTATGTGTCCCCCGCCAGGCGATCTAGAAGCAGCAACGCCTGGCGGCACGTGTCCCACGCCAAGCGATTTTTGCTACAATAGATTGGTGTTATACTTGCTATGATGTGCGTGATCTACAGGGCTTCTAAGATATCTTAAAGGTCGGCTTGCTGGTGTTCCTTGAGTTGAGCTCAGAACGTATCCCTTGAGTTGAGCTTGGGATAGGGGTTAAGCACGTCACATTCCTCGAGTTGAGCTCGAAATGACATCCCTCGAGTTGAGCTCGAGATGGTGGATGAACACGAGGAACCCTTGAGTTGAGCTCGGGTTGGCGAGTGTTGTAGTGTGAGTGTTGCCGATGTGAGTGTGCTGGTTGTGGCCAGTACGGATGGGTCCAGATAGATTGCCCTCCTTCGTAGTTAGTTGATGAGTTTGGTAGTCTTAGAACGTTACGAACTATATTCGTATTTGGGAACTTCACCCGGCGGTACGGTGTATGATTCGTAGCAATAGTTTCCGCACATGTTCTATCGGTTGTGGCCCATAGGTATGGCAGCAAGACACCTTGGGGTACTCATTAGAAGACGTAGAACACGATTAACATGGTGGTGGCCATGTGATGGGATATCAGGGGATG
>Ga0209389_1005494_pt1 | contig 10796 bp, 11 predicted proteins | sample CowpearedBW_FD_187526 | JGI IMG/M metagenome (GOLD analysis project Ga0209389, IMG submission 187526) | Root nodule microbial communities of legume samples collected from California, USA - Cow pea red BW (SPAdes) (version 2) | ecosystem: Host-associated > Plants > Roots > Nodule | place: USA... | reverse complement strand
GCGAGCGCTGCTATCCCAGCGCGTGCGCGAAGTGGCAGAAGGTGTCGCTGCCATGCATCGTGGCCGGGCCGAATGTATCATCCGCACGGGCGAACCCCCCGTCGTCAACGATGGCGAAATGGTAAGGCGCTTCCGGCAAGTCGTGCAGGATGCCCGCGGCCGCGACGCTTTGACCGCAAAAAAGCGAGCTGCGGGCAGCGACGACTTCGGCTTCTACGCGGCGTGCGTGCCGTCGCTCTATTTCTGGTTCGGTACCCGCACAGCCGGCAACGACTCATTGGTGCATACGCCAACATTCGCCGTTGCCGATGATCTCCTCATTCCGACAACAGAGCTTGCCGTCAGATATGTACTCAATCTGCTGAATCCCTGAGGCTGCCGATAGGCTGGCTATGGTTGGGAGTCGATCAATGGTAGCAGCCAAGGAATCCGATAATGCGGATGCCTTGCGCGTCTAAGAGAGATCCTCGTGCGCGATCCGACTGCCGTGCAGCGGTCCCTTAGATCGATCGGCCGCTATTGCGGCCTCGGTAGCCTTGGCGCCGGCAAGCGCGCGCTCGGGTGTTACAGCAGAACCTAAGGAGGTCGCCGTCAACACCGTCGATGCGCATCCAGATCGTTCCCGCGATCAGAGCTAAGCGCAGAGCATGCCTGGAACGCGGTCCAGTGCCGCAATAAAATGCATGTCGGAGTTGCCTGGATTGGTGAAGGAGATGTCACCCCCGCCCTTCACGAGCGTCCGCACCAGACTTTCCGCACCGTTCATTCTCTGAGCTCCATTAGGCGGCAAGTGTTTCGTGCTCAATCGCTATGTTGATTGTTTCCGTCAAGGGGCAGCGGGTCCTCGCTGCCCAGAGAGGACCTGAGAGAAACATTTGTTCCGAAATAGCACAGGGGCGCGGCGGTGTGAATCCGATCACAATAGTTGCGGGGCGCGTGGCCGGCTGGTCATCCAGTAGGGAGTATAGCCTCCATTTTGCGCGGCATTGATTTGGAGTGTAATAGCGATCGCTTGGTGGTAAACATTGACTTGGTTGGTATGTGTGCTCACAACTGCTCGGTACGTCGGCCTCACAATTACGAACTCTCGCTTTCGCGCCGCGTAGTCTCACTTCTCTCGCCGCTCCTATGCGTTCAATTCGCTTCTCATTTCTGAGGAGAAACACACGCCAGTATCAGCCAGAATGACGCCCTATCGTATCGAGCCTAACTCCAATTCTGAGCCAATCGCCCAAATATTTTTCATTCCGTTGGTTGAGCTAAAATGAGCCTACAAGGCCCTCCCACGGGGACGATCACCGCTAACAAACCGCGCTTTCGACACCGGCGTTTTCCGCGTCCTCACTGCCTGAGGGAGCTGGAGAGGCAAGGAAAAGCTGGACAATGATGTCGCGCGAATACGGACTCGCATCCTCTTCGCTGTTATGTGGGGCGTATGTGCGGCAGCACGTATGCTGCCGCTTCCCGACCCAATCGCCAGCATCTCTGGGAAAGTAAGAGAGCTGCACCAACTTAAAGCTCGAACAGTTTCCGTGGTGTCTTTGTGAGCACTTCCACGCCTGAGTCGGTAACCCGGAATGTCTCGCTGATCACATACCCGAAATTCTCATCCACCCAGTTTCCTAACATCATATGGAAGGTCATATTCGGTTTTAGCTCTGTCATATCGCCTTCCCTCAGGCTCGCGGTCGGCTCAGTCCAGTCGATTCCAATAGCGTATCCACAGCGCGATTCTTTTTTGAGCCCGTGCTTTGCCATCGTGCGGTTGAATGCACTCGCAATGTCGCTGCAGGTGACTCCGGGCCGGACCACGTTTAGAGCGTTCTCCAGACCGGCAACCTCTGCCTCATGCATGCGACGCAGACGGTCAGAAGGACGGCCAATTATGAACGTGCGCATTAGCCCAACTGCATAGCCCCAACGCACGCCGCCAAGTTCAAGATTGAGCTGTGACCCCTCCCGGAACTCGTCTTCTCCCCACCGAACGTGGGCTGTCCCGGTATATGGCGAGGCGCAAAAGCAAATAGGGGCGAGTGCCGTCCCCGGCTTGCCGTTAGCTCCGCGTATCAAAGTTGCCACGATCTCGGCAGCCGCGTCGGCCTCTCGCACGCCCGGTCGTATCACTTCCGCGGCGCGCGCCATAGCCGCATCAGAGATTGTCGCAGCTTCTCGCATCAGTGCTAGTTCGAGATCCGATTTGACCATTCGGATACGATCAATAGCCTTCGAGAAATCTACAATCTTTGCTTTCGGCAGCTTCTCTTTGAACTTATCTTGAGCACTACCGAACTGCTTGAGTGTCAGAAAAGCGGGCTCGAGCCCAAGAGTGGCATTTCCAAGACCGGTTTCATGGAAATACTCGATTATCCGGTCGTACCCGTCCCTATCGGGATTGCCCACCAGGTCCTCAGAGTAACCGATCACGTTATTGGGATCGAGAAACGTTTGCCGAGTAGCCGCCGGCGCATCCATCTGACGGAGGAAGAATTTGGGTTCTTCTGCATCAAGCGTGACGACAAGCCCTTGTGGCACATACGCTGTGAAAGCAGTATGACCCGTAAGGTATGTGATGTTGGACGGGCTGGTTACGAAAAGTACGTCGATCTCGCGTCGCCTCATTTCTGCTCTTACTGAGGAGAGCCTCCTCAAATACTCAGTTCGCGGAAACGCCTGAAATCCTTTGCCGCTTGTCACTGTCGTAGCTCCATCGAGGTTATTGTTGAAAAGAGGAAGAGCAAGCTATGGCCGAGCTTTTCGGCTCGTCAACTCGCGGCGTTGAGCTCACACATCCTGCCACGAATGTCCCAAGAAACGGCCGCGACGGTCTTCCATCTGGAGCCCTCGCCATTCCTAAGCATGGGTTCCGGGCAATCATTATTCCCACGGCGGCTGCAATTGAGTTTCGGCGTTTCGTGCCGGATGACGTCGAGCAGCGCGATTGAAAATATCGAGGACGTCACAATTTCCGCCTCGATACCGAGCTCCAAGGACGCTGTCGCTACAAGCGGCTTTTTAGATGTTACCGCCTGCCACCGCTGAATTCCCTCAATGTAACGGCGTCTAAGCCGAAATTGCGCTCATGTTGGGGCCAGCGCGCATTTTTTAGACGACATCGCTTCATGCCCGACTCGTTCGGATGAACCTAAGGATCGTTACGCGGGGTTCGCTAGCGGCCGTAGAAAATTGCGCTCGCCGCCGACCGGTGACCGTGATTCATTGGCTCCGACGAGATTCGGAGATGGTGCGTGCGCGGCGGCGACAATCGAACAGGCGAGCTGTTCAGCTACGGGGCGCGGGCGCGGAGTGACCATCCGCTGCGAGCGATTCGGACGATCGTGAACGAGGCGCTGTGCGGCTTCTGATGGAGCGGCTGGAATACGACCTGCTGTTCCGCTGGTTCGTCGGAATCGGTGTTGTCGACGTGGTCTGGGACCATTCAGTTTTCTCGAAGAGCCGCGACCGACTGCTGGAAGGCGATATCGCGGCAAAGTTCCTGGCGGCGGTGCTGGCTCAGTCCACGGTGAAGAAGCTGCTGTCGAGCGATCACTTCTCGGTCGATGGCACGCTGATCGAGGCGTGGGCCTCAATGAAGAGCGTCAAGCCGAAGGACGGCTCGGGCGCGCCGCCGGGGCAAGGCGGCGAGCGCAATGCCGAAGCGGACTTCCATGGCCAAAAACGCTCGAACGACACCCATGCTTCGACCACCGATCCGGATGCCAGGCTCTGCTGCAAGGGCAAAGGCAAGGAGACGAAGCTGTGCTTCATCGGGCATGAGCTGATGGAGAACCGCCACGGCCTGGTGGTCGACGCCTGCCCGACGTTGGCCGACGGGCATGCCGAACGGGTGGCCGCGCTGCACATGATCGGGCCGCGCGCCGACCGGCCGACAGCGATCACGCTTGGCGCCGATAAAGCCTACGGAGCCGGCTGATGGCCAAGGTGCCCGGCTTCGCCAAGGCCTTTGTCGGCCGCTGGCGCATCGTCGAAATGGACAACTGGGACAGCGACTTCCTCGATCTTGTCGAAGAGGCGCATCTGATCTTCCAGGGCAAGTCCGATGGCGAAATCGCCTTTGGGGCTCTCAAGGGCTTCCTCGACGTCCTCTACGGCGCGCGAGACGGTCTGGCCTGCGCGGAGTTCTCATGGGAAGGGCACGACGAGAATGACCCTGCCTGCGGTCGCGGATGGGTTATGACCGGCACTGCGGGCAGGCTCGTCGGCCACTTCTACATACACAATGGCGACGAGTCAGGCCTCGTTTGCGAACGCGGCTGAGTTCTTCAACAGCCTGCTCTCATGTTTGCTGTCAAGCGACTCGATCAAGCGGAGCCGGTTCCGGCTGAGCGCCCGGACGCTGGACTTCGAAGGTGCCCACGGTAGGAGGCAGGGCCAAAGACGACGGTTGATCAAGCTCTCATGCGCGGGTTGGGTACCGCATGACCGTTGTTTCGTCTTGGGGCTGCCTCGGTCTAGGGGGCGAGCGTCGACAATGCCGGCTCATAACAGGCCACGAGGATTCCCCACCGCGCCCTGCCTCCTGCCCTGGGCACCGATATGGTCGAGCAGCGCTCTTCAGGCGGCCGGCCCGAGTTGTACTTGACGAGTGATCGCCCACAGGAAGCCGACCATCTCGCGGGCAATGGCGGTGGTGACGATCACCTTGGGTTTGCCGGCCGCCGACAAGCGGCGATAGCGGGCGCACAGCCTGACCTGCGCCTTCCAGGCGATATCGCGGATAGCTTGTGGCAGGCGCTCGTTACGGTCATGGAGCTTGCGACTGACGCGGGCTTGCATGCGATAGGTCCATGCCCCCTCGATCAGAGCCCGCCTGGCCAGAGCGTTGCCAGCCTTGGTGATACCGCCGCGTCGGATGGTGGCGCCACTCGAATGCTCCGACGGCACGAGGCCGAGAAAGGCCATCAACTGGCGGGGATTGTCGAAGCGGGAGAAGTCGCCGACCTCGGCAACCACCGTCACGGCAACGATGAAGGCGACGCCGCGCATGGCCTGCACGGCCTCAACGAATGGCGTCATCGACCATTGTGGCGCCAGCTCCTCGATCCGCTTGGTCAAGCAGTCCACACGGGCCTCAGCGTCGGTCACGGCATGAATGTAGTCCTGCAGAACGATTTGGCTCGCCGGGTGATCGAAGCGCACCGTGGTGAGCTAGCGGCGATAAGCCAGTGTCCACCCCTTCTTCCCGGCATAGATGTGCCCATGTCGCAGCAGGAAGCCTTGGAGATGTTGCCGCGCCTTGCCGAGCACACGGATCGCTGTGGCGCGGGCTCTCACCAAGTCGCGCATGGCCTCATGCGCCGCATCCGGAACCCACACCGCTGTCAGCTCGCCGCTCCGGTGCAGCTTGGCCAGCATCGCCGCATCGCGCCGGTCGGTTTTGACCCGATCCCCAGCCTTCATCGGGATCAGCGAGGGGGCCACCACGATGCAATTGTGCCCCAGGCCCGTCAGTTGGCGATGCAGGCCATATCCGCAGGGTCCGGCTTCGTAGCAAAAACTTACCTGCCGGTCACCCTTGCCAAGCTTCTTCGCCAGCTTGGCGATTTGGTCAGCGCGATTGGGGATGATCCCCAAGCTACGAACTTCCCCGCCGCGCATCCCTTCGGCCACCCCAACCGAAATCGTCGCCTTGTGCACATCCAGCCCCACGAAAATGCTATCGTTCATCAGGCCCGCTCCCCATGCTTGAGGCTCGGCGCCGGACCATCCGGCGCAACCCTCGATAGGAGCTTGCCGCGGGGCGGGCCGCCCGTCACCTCAGAGGGCGAACATAGGGTCTAGGTTCGGTCAACGGCATCTCCGATCCTTTGATTATGCCTTTCAAAGTCACTTGTCTGTCGGCGGCCCGTTAAGCCGCGCCGAACTTCTAATCGAGGGAAACGCTGCGCGATGGCTCCGGCGTCGAAATGGAAAGCAAGCGCCCCTCATCTTGCAGGATTTCGTCAACTCTCAGCCAATGTTCGAAGTCTTTGTGCGTCAATAGGCTCTTACATTCGCGCTGTCTGACTGCTTCAGGTTGGAATTAGTGATTAAGCCCAGCGGAGCGTCCTTCTCGTGCCTAGATGAGCAGGTTGACAAGAAACAGAAAGGCGCTGAAACCTCGCGCTCAACGGTACCTTGGATCTCGAGCCGCCGTTGATTCCGCAAGTGCCCATTCCTGCACCCGTCAAGACAGCCTTGATCTCATTCGACAATTAAGACGGTTTTCGAGAGGTCTGCAGCGCGTCCCTCTCGGTCGGATCATGAGTGAATAGATACGCATACAGAGGACACGAAGGCTCAAAGAATGTCTGAACTGTTTAACCTCGCCGGCAAGACGATACTGATTACGGGATCTACCCATGGCCTTGGCGCGGCGATGGCTGACGCTTGCGCTGCTGCAGGTGCGACCGTCGTTGTCCATGGCCGTACTGAAGACTCCGCTGCTATGCGGGCGGCAACTCTCGTCAAAGCCGGCTTCAAAGCAAGCCATGTGGCATTTGACATCAGCGATTTAGCCGCAGTTGCTGCGACAGTCCCAACTATCATGAAACGCCACGGCGGAATCTGGGGCTTGATAAACAATGCGGGTATGACGCTGAATAACCATCTATTTCAAGACAACGTCGAAGCTTATGAGAAAATTCTTCGCGCCCACCTTATCACGCCCTTTCTCTTGACCCAAGCCGCTGCAACAGAGATGAGGAAAAACGCTGGTAGCGACAAGGGCCGCATTCTCAATGTCGCCTCCGTACTGATTTCGAGCCCCCGAGTCGGTTTCTCAAACTACGCCTCTGCGAAGATGGCTGTAGTCGGATTTACTCGCGCTGTGGGAGCCGACCTTGGGGCTGACGGCATACGCGTAAACTGCATCGCACCAGGCTATTTCACAACCGATAACAACCGGAAAACGTTCAATGATCCGGTGTTAAAAGACAAAGTTAACAACCGGATACCGGCTGGTCGCTGGGGCGAACCTGCGGAGCTCGGTGGACCGGCCGTGTTTTTCATGTCCCCAGGCTCCTCTTACGTGAACAGCCAAACGTTATTCGTGGATGGCGGATTGAGCTACTTTCTGCAGTCTTGGAAGACTTGAGACGAGGCCATAGTCCTGTCAGAAACCTGCGCAGGTTAATCTTGAGCTGGTCGCTTCTATCGACCTTTTTGAAGGAGAAGCGATTCGGAAGGCAAATTCACGGAGGATTGCCACGCACTGCGACTGGCTGATGGCGCTCGCCAGTGGTGAAATGCATGTCGGCAGATCGCAGGGGGCGACGCTCTGCACGTGGATGAAGAAACACGCGAGGGCCGTAGCGTAGCAGAGCTGCGCAACTGCGGACCCCAGCGCGCGGTGGTGGCTTGGGCCAGCGGCAAGTTTGCCGAAGAAGCCGTGCCAGTCAGTGCGGCCCCAGAGAAAGGCCGATGCGCTTCTCGTTAGTCGCGAGGGAGCCTGGGCGGCTTCACGATGGAGCAAATCGCCAAGCTTAAACCGGTTATGAAGGGCGGCACCGTCACGGCCGGCAAAGCCTGCCAGCATAAGCGACGATGCCGCCTGCCTGATCGCGGTGGAAGCTAAGCTTGAGTCTCTGGGTCTCGCGCATATCAGCGCCTGCACAGCTGGGCCGTGCCGGATTGCGACCTAGTGTCGTGAACCAAAAGTTCGTGGCCTTGTAGATTAGACCTTTGTTGGCGAACTGTAAGCGCAGAAGCGCTCGATTGAGCCAAGGATATCGTCGGCTGATTTTGTCCATCGGAACGGCTTTGGGTGGGCATTGAGATGTTCGATGAAGGACGGTGCGTAGCGCTGCCACACTTCGATAGGTGCCGCGCCTGATCTTGCGCTCGGTGATGAGCGCGAAGAAACGTTTGACCTGATTGAGCCAGGATGAACTGGTTGACGTCAGGTGGACGTGCCAGCGCGGCCTCTTTGCCAGCCAGTTGCGGATCGGCGGCGTCTTTGCGTATTTCGCAAAAACGGGACAGCAGTTTCGCTAACTGACGGACAGCAGTTTCGCTAAATCGCGGACAGCGTGGCGGCGCTGGCTTTTGGTTGCCTGGTTGTTGAAGTCAGTTGGTATTCGTTTCGCTGTTTTCGACGTCGGTCAAGGGGCGCGCAGCTTTTTTCCGTCGCATGCTGTCGCCTTCGAGTGCGATACGGTGGGAGTTGTGGATGATCCGGTCGAGGATAGCATCTGCGATGGTTGGCTCGCCGATCATGTCGTGCCATTGGGCAACGGGCAGCTGGGCGATAATCAAGGTCGATTTGCGCCTGTAGCGCTCTTCGAAGATTTCGAGGAGATCGAGGCGCTGCTGGTCATTGAGGGTGTGGGTGCCCCAATCGTCGTATGTGGACGGACTCTGATGGCAAGCACAATTTGGCACTTCGAACGACTTGGACGGCTGCGATCGTATGTCCGGCCTTTAGCGCGGATCATATCTCCGCTGGCCCTGATGAAGTCCGACAACCAAGGGGTCACATCAAGGATGCGAGCTTTGAGGCTCACACGACTGGTCGGGTTTTCCTGGTTTTCGGTGGCGACCGTTGTCTTTCATCATGCCTTTCTTGCACTTACCAAGCTTATAACTCTTCGATGCGGCTGTCCGACACTCAAAGTTTGGCGAACATCTCGGCGCGGAAGCATTCTCCGGTTTTCATCATTGCCCAGATGATCCGAGCAAGCTTGTTGGCGAGGGCGACGGTCACAAGCCGCGCCGGCTTTTTAGCCAAAAGCCCGACAATCCAGTCGCGCAAGCCGCCGCGGCGTTTTTCCACAACGTTTAGAAGCGATGTTGCTCCGAGAACGAGTAACTTCCTTATATATCGATTACCCGCCTTGGTGATGGTTCCGAGAGTTGGTTTACCCCCGCTTGAAATTTGCCTGGGCGTCAGACCCAGCCAGGCAGCAAAATCCCGTCCCGAATTTGATACGCTTGGGTCTGGTACACTGGCTGTAATTACCGAGGCAACAAGCTTGCCAACGCCGGGAATTTCTCCGAGCGAACGGCTCGTCTCGCTGAGCGCGTGAGCCTTGGCGATCTCCCTCTCCAAATCATCGAGTGCGCCTCCGAGCGCATCAATTTGCTGACCGAGAACCTTCGCGGCCAGGACAGCGGCGTCGGGAAGAGTCGCGTCGCCTTCTGCGAGGCCTAAAAGCTCGTCGACGCGGCCGGTGCCCTTGGCGACGACAAGACCGAATTCGGCCAAATGGCCGCGTAGAGCGTTCACGCTCATCGTTCGCTGTTTGACCAGCAGCTCGCGCGTCTTGTGCAACATCAGGGTCGCTTGCTGATCAGCGCTCTTGATCGGCACAAAACGCATGGCAGGGCGCGAGACCGCTTCACAGATGGCTTCCGCATCGACGGCATCGTTCTTACCTCGTTTGACATAGGGCTTTGTGTAGGCCGGCGGCATCAGAGACACATCGTGTCCCATGGCCTTCAGTTCGCGCGCCCAATAGTGCGCTGAGCCGCAAGCCTCCATGCCAACGCGGCACGGCTCGATCCTCGAGAAGAACTCGCGCATCGTCCGGCGCGTCAGCTTGCGCTTTACGGCTGGTGCATCCTCACTAGACAGCGCATGAATCTGAAAATAGTTCTTGGCGAGATCAACGCCTATTCTAATAAACTTCATCTCGGACGGTCTCCCTTCTTTGTGGCGCTCTGGCGACCACGCCTTGGCACTATGATGCCGTTGAGGTGAGGCCGTCCACACCATCAAGGATGAGCAACTGGACACGTGCGAGCTTATCGATGAGGCGCGGGAAGCGACCATCGAGACGGGCCATGGCGAGGTCTTCGAACAGGCGCGGCATACGCAAATAAAGGACGGAATGATCGAGCCTGGCCGCCTGGCGGCCGAAGGCACACGCCAGCCAGGTTTTGCCAGTCCCGGTCAGGCCGGTGATATGAAGTTCTCATGGGCTTTCAGCCAGGCGCCTTGCGCCAGCTGCAGGGTGTTGCGCCGGTCAAGGCCGCGGCGGGACGCGAAGTCGACGTCTTCGATACAGGCGTCGACGAAGCGCAGCTTGGCTGCGGCCAGTCGATTGGTCAGGCGCACGCAAAGCGCCGCGGTGGCCGGCCCGATCCTGGCAGCCTCCTTACGGATGCGCTCGATGGTCCAGCCGGCGTAGCGCCGATGACTGGACGCCATATGCTCCGGTACAGTCGTATGCTTGTGGTTGCCGCTCATGCGCTGATGCGCGGCGATCCGCTCGCCCTTGTGGAAAATCTCGACGGTGCGGGCGGTGAAGCGCACCTCGACCTCGGCGCGGACGAAGCGATGCGGGACGCTGTAGTAATGCGCCTCGACCTCGACGTGATAGTCGATGCTGACCCGGCAGATCCGCCACTCGGCGAACACGTAGGGGCTCTCCGGCAAGTCCTTGAGCGCCGGCCGGTCGATCTCCTCCAATAGCTTGCGGCGGGTCACGCCGAGCCGCCGGATCGGCCGCTCCTCGTTGAGCCGGGTCATTAGCTCGGTGATCGCCGCGTTGACCTCGGCGAGGCTGTGGAAGGTGCGGTGGCGCAGCCGCCCGAGCAGCCAGCGCTCGACCATGAGGACCGCCTGTTCGACCTTCGCCTTGTCGAAAGTCGTCAACTGCAGGGCATGTTGATACGACCTGCCTCAAGGTACGGATCACGCATCCGTTCCACCCGCTGCGCGGCCGCGCCTTCGAGCTGATCTGCCGACGCCGTCATTGGGGCGAGGACCGGGTGGTCTATGCCGGCGAAGACGGGCGGGTTTGCACGATTGCAAGCGCGTTCACGGATATCGATCCGGTGGACGAGTTCCGGCGCAT
>Ga0209389_1005493_pt1 | contig 10796 bp, 10 predicted proteins | sample CowpearedBW_FD_187526 | JGI IMG/M metagenome (GOLD analysis project Ga0209389, IMG submission 187526) | Root nodule microbial communities of legume samples collected from California, USA - Cow pea red BW (SPAdes) (version 2) | ecosystem: Host-associated > Plants > Roots > Nodule | place: USA... | reverse complement strand
ACAGCAGGCCTGAAATACATTTGATAAAGAGAAACTAATTGCCTAATGCATATCCTAACTGGACCAAGCTATGTTTTATCCTAGATCAGTAGACATCATCAAAATTGTTCTTTATTTATGGATGAAAGGCTCCCCCTTTCAACAATTTCTCATTATTAAATTTTTTTATTCATCTTGTCATCTTTTGGTTCTTCATCTTTTATTAGTTCGATTATAGTTTTTTGGAATTCATGGGCTCTTTCGGGAAACTAAGAAATGAAGTTGGTGCAGAGTGTGCAAATGGTGGGTGGTGGTCAGGTTTCAGAAACAGTGGATGGTGAAACATCAAGTTTTATTTTCTCTGTATTCAGTATTTTCACTGTCGTTATTCTTCAGGCCAAACTTGTGGAGTTGTTGATCTTGTAAATAGGTATTATATAATTGTGAGGACATTTGTGTTGTTAGACTGTTTGACTCTTGCAATTTGATTATCTTCTTCTAATCATCTTGCAGTGAAGAGGACTATTGGACTGTGGAGGAAATAGCTGTAGATTATTTAACATACTACAAAGCTTTATGTTTTATTTCGTTTCTATTCACTATTTTTCCTATGTTTGGAATGGTCGAAGTCTCTCCTATTGGTTTGTAGGAAGGTACGTGTGTCAGCCATGGTGTTTGTCTAAGCAAGAGCAATACTTGATTGTTAAACATTAAGATCATTGTGGAAATTTGTGGAAACTTCTCCGTTGGATTTTTTAATTATTAAATTCGTTATTCATATATGGCTAGGTCCTTCATCTTTTACCAGTTTGATTATAGTTTTCTTGAATTCAGGGAAACTAAGAAATGAAGTGGGTCCAGAGTGTGCAAGGTGGGAAGGTTTTAGAAACAGTAGATGTTGATCCGTTGAAACATTAGGTTTTGTTATCTTTGTATGCAGTATTTTCACTGCATTTATTCTTCAGGACAGACTTTTGGAGTGGTTGTTGGAGGACTGTTTACTCTGTTGATTTTGATGAAGAGGATGTTTATCGGATCGTGGAGGCAATAACTGTAGATTAGGTAACATACTACAAAGATTTACATTTTATTACGTTTTTATTTACGATTTTTCTTATGCGTTTGAGTTGGAATGGCTGAAGTCTCTCCTATTGGTTGTAGGAAGGTACATGTGTCGGCCATGATGAGTAAGAGCAATACTTGATTGCCAATGTTATTTCATCGAGTGTTTTATGGGAATTTCTCCATTGGTTTTGTAATTCTTGAATTTGTGAATTTGTCTTCTTGTCTAAGTCCTTCGTCTTCCCCTTGATTGATTAAATTTGTCTTAGATTCATGGGTTTTTGAAAGAAAGTAAGAAATGGAGTGGATGGAGATACGGTGAAACCTTAGGTTTTATTATCTTCACATTCATCATTCCCTTTGCTGTTATTCTCCATGCTAAATATCTTGTAAATAGGCACTATATCAATGAGAAGCTTTGACATGTGTTGTTGGATTGTTAATCTTGTTTATGTTGATTGTCTCTTCTACTCGTGTTGCAACAAATAGGATGTCTGTATTGAATTTACTACAAAGCTTTATGTTTTTCTAGTTTCTATATATTATTATCTAAGAAGCCTGCAGCTGACGGCACTATGATGGCTGAAAGGTTGGAGGGCGAAGGCGACGGCATGTGGGAAGGATCATGGCACGTGTCATCATGTGTCATCATGTAATTGGACAGATTAATTAGTAGAGGATTGTTACAGGTTGAGTGGAGTTTAAGTGATAGAAGAGGTGGAGAACAGGTTGTTTTGGAGGTCCACCTCAGGAGGAGTATGTAAATAAAAATTGGGGTGTATTTAGCTCTTGACTATTTTTTTCCAGAATTTGTTGATTTTGGACTTATTTTGTAACTTTGAATATTTTAAATCTATACTTTTAATGATCCAAATTAAATTTCAGTTGCATTAACAAATATTAGAATATTCAATAATATTTTATATAATTAAAATCAAATTTTACGTAATTTTTAACTTACGTACTTAATAAATCAAATAATTAAAAATTTTAATTAAATTAATCTTAAAGCACAAAAAATTTATTAAATTTTTAAATTTAAACATTAAATGAGGATAAAAATTTGAATTCATTAATGACTTATTTTGATTCATAATATCATTGGGCTTTCAAGGTATTATGAATGCACATGATTTAGTACTGAGGAAAGGATCCAAGGAGTGGGCAAGCTTTATGTAAGAATGATGAAAAAGATGTGGTTGTCGGAATGGATCCATGGAGTAGGCAAGCTTTATGTAAGAATGATGAAAAAGATATGGTTGTCGGAACGTGTGAATTAGATGAACTCGAATGTAGGGATGATACTCTTCCATTTCTGTAGACATATACCTTTATATATGCCCCTCTTTTTGAAAGATTTGGATTTTGACTTCTTTTTAACAACTTTGAGAAGGGATTACTAACTGTGCTGAATATGGCCCTTCTCACTTGCACCCTAATAGTTGGGTTTTTATTCGAGCTTTTATATTCTCTGTAGAGGTCTTGGGATCCGACCTACGTATGTTATTTTTCTATATTTCTTTGAACAAAATAGCAGCTCGTCTTGACAACTCTGGGCCTTCTTGAGTGGTATAGGTGGTCAAGATCTATTCTCGACAACTCTGGGCCTTCTTGAGTGGTATAGGTGGTCAAGATTTATTCACTTTATACCAATCCTCCTATAAAGGTTTTAAAGGAGTCTATATAAAAATTTAAAAATTTTAGCACTTGCTCATAACCTGGCCTTGTTAGAAGGATTTCCTTTGTATTGGATAAAACACCTTATCCAAAAGAATGTTCGTCAAATGAAAGAGTTGGAAGAGTTAAACTCGGTAGATCGGAAAGGTTGTGAAGAATTAGAGGGTATAGAGGTCATTTTCGACATTCGTAAGATCTTAGAGCTCAAGTATTGAAAAATAGACTTAAAATTGTTCATTGGTATACACTCTTGTATTAACTTCATTCTTTCATGGTTTGCTAACTTTGTTTGTGATGATAGAGAAGCAAATGGCTCTATCCAGAAAATGACGTATCAAGCAGAAAGGAAATTCGAAAGGTGGGGCGAGCTCTCGAGTTCAAGGCTCTCCTACAAAGATCAGTCCTGAGAGTGGCCCCGAGACCATTCAGAATGACTCTAAGCTAAAGAAAAGGAAAGTAGGGCACGAGGGAACTAATCTTGAGGCTTCAGATTCTAACGACTGTCGATTATTATCAGGACGAGCAAACTTGCTACCTCGGGTTCAAGAAAAATATTTTGGGATGAAGACTTTGAACACTTGGCTCATCGGCGAGCTCACAATTTTTCTATGGCGCAGTGCTTTCAAAGCGTGACTCTAACTCGACCTGAGAAGGACTATTGCGCTATTTGCATCAGGCCGAAGCTTCCTCACTCTTTTTGGTTGATTGCTTGGAAACGTTTGAGCAAAGGGAGTTGAAATTAGTGGTAGATTTGGAAGCGTCTAAAAAATAAATTATACAACTTCAATCCGAGGCTACCGAGCTTGCTAAAGTTAAACAAGCTTTGAAGGATAAGGAGGTTGAGTTGTCCTCTTTGCAAACCAAAGTTGATGAACTGACTCTGAAGGTTCAAACTTGTGAGACTCAAGTGCAGGTCTTGATTGTCTAGTGCCAAAGTTTAGAAAACGAAAAAGAGGAGCTCACTGATTAGCTTTGTGCTACACTTAAATAAGGGTTTCAGTTAGCTTGGGATCAAGTGAAAGTACTTTGCCCTGATGCTGATACTTCCAACACGGATATTACAAAAGAAGTAGTGGATGACCAACTGGTAGAGATTGCTGATGAGTAGAAAAAAATGTGTAATAGTTTTGATAGCTCGTAAATTTCTTATTGTAGCTTAGGCGTATTAAACATTGATAATACTTTGTTGCTTGTTTTTTGAACACTGATGCTTGTTTAATATTGTTTGCTTCTTTCACTTCCTGGGATGTAATGATGGTATTTATAACTTGTTCTTCTCAAGTACCAAGTATTCTTAACTTAAAGAAAAACTCTTTAAGCTAGATAAGATGGGATACAACTCCTTCTTTCCAAATATTAAATTATAGTATTCATAACTTAAAGAAAAATTCTTTAAGCTATATAAGATGGGATATGACTTGTTCTTCCTAAATATTAATGAAAAAACCGTTAGCATATTAACATACGGTTGGACCGAGATAGTCCTCAGCGTACTGAGATTTTTACTCAACGCATAGCAAGGTCGGACCGCGATAGCCCTCAACGTACTGAGATTTTTACCAAGCACGTAGTGACGTCAGACCAAGATAGCCCTCAATGTATTAGGGTTTTACTAGGCGCATAGCGAGGTGGAACCGAGATATCCCTTAGTGTACTTAGGTTTTTATTAGGCGTGTAGCAAGGTCGAACCAAGATAGCCCTCAAAGTACTGAGGTTTTTACCAAGCGCATAGCGAGGTCGAACCGAGATAGCCCTTAGCATTTTGAGATTTTAACCAGTAGCAACGTCGGACTTAGATAGTCCTCATCGTACTGAGGTTTTTACCAGTGCGTAGCGAGGTCGGACTGAGATAGCCCTCAACATACTGAGGTTTTTACCAAGCACGTAGCGAGGTCGGACTGAGATACCCCTCAGCGTTCTGAAGTTTTTACCAGGCGCGTAGCAAGGTCGTACCGAGATAGCCCTCAGTGTACTAATGTTTTTACCAAACGTGTAGCGAGATTAGACCGATGTTTTCGAAGTAAGGATAAACTAAGTTTGAGATTTAACATGAATATTAACATATCAAAATTATGAATAACTCACCTCGTTAAAAAATCGTCCAATTAGTTTTGGAGGGAAAAAGAGTGTGGGTTTTATTAAAAGGGAATTCTCTACAATGTGAAATAGCAGGAACTGAAATAAAAGAAAGAGAATAAATATGTAGTAGAGACAAAATTTCGCTAAAATAGGATCATAAGCTTATTGTGTTCCATGTCCTAGGGATGGTCGTTCCATCCAACGTCTCCAATTTATATGCTTCTCCAAAAAGGACCTTTTGGAGTTGTTCCGACCCTACCCATTTTGGCGAGAGCTATCCTCCATTTCTATTGCATGAGCCCTCCTTAATACTAGGTCATTTTCTTTGAAGTCATAGGGTTTCGCCTTTGTTCTGTATCGCCTTTCTACTCCTCTTTTTGTGACCTCGCTTGTTATTCGAGCCAATTCACAAACTTCTTCCGAAACATCCAACTTGGCACGAATACCCTGCTTACCATCTTCTGGAATAGTGGTTATCTCTCTTGGAGGATTTTCGAGTTCTAAAGGAAGGAGAGCATTTGTCCCATATACTAAACGGAAGGGTGTCTCCTATGTTGTAGACTATGGGGGTGGTGTGATATGCCCATAGAATACAAGGTATGTCCTCTGGCCATGTTGTTTTTGCCATTGTTATTCTCCGTTTAAGTGCTCTTAGAATGACTCTATTTACTGCCTCAGCTTGTCCATTTGTCTGAGGATGCTCCATTGATGAGAACTTTTGTTTCATCCACACTTCGTTACAAAGTTTCCTAACTTGAGAGCTTGAGAATTAAGTTTCGTTGTTTGATATCAAGTGATGAGGTCTGCCAAATCTACAAATTATATTTTTCCATATGAACTGTGTGATTGTGGTAGCTATGATAGAAGCCACGGGTTTATCCTCTATCCATTTCGTCGTATATTCAACGGTGACTACGAGAAACTTCATTTGATGAGCTGCTAATGGGAATGGTCTGAGTATGTTTATTCCTCGTATGTATGAAAGGGCCAAGACCTCAGGGGGACCTCAGTATGAAAGGGCCTTTGACATTGGACACATTTCTGCACATGTTCCATACAATCCTTCTTCATCGTGGGTCAGAAATAACCTGCTCGGAGAACTTTTAACATCAGGGCTTATCCTTCGACGTGACTATCGCATACCCTTCGTGCAACTCAATCATAATTCTTTTAGATTCCTCGTGATCTATGTAGGTCAATACGGGTCGAGAGAAACCAAAACGAAAGAGGTGGCCATCCAATAGAGTATATCTAGAAGAACTTTTATTGATGCGTTGGGCTTCTGTTGGGTTTGTGTGTAGCACTCCGTCGGTCAAGTAAGTTTTTATGGGTGTCATCCATGTTTCTGACCTATTGCTCTCATAAGTGGTCATAATTGTAGCTCGTCCCAAGGTATCTATTCTTGGGGCATTTAACATCTCCTTGATAACTGACTTTTGTTGCCCCGGTTTAGTACAACTGGCTAGTTTGGATAGTAGGTCTGCCTGATTGTTATCTTCCTGGGGACATGGATAAGCCCAAAGGTGAGAAAAACTTTGGCTAGGGTCTTTATGTATTCCAAATATCGTGCCAGTTGAGGATCCCTGGCGGCGAAATCACCGTTGACTTGCCTGGTGACCGAATGAATCACTTTTAGTCGTAAGGTGTGTAACCCCCATTTCCTTAGCCAACAACATACCTGCAACTAGGGCTTCATATTTATCTGATTATTGCTAGTTTTAAAAGAAAATTTCATAGACTGTTCAACAAGGATGCCTCCTAGTCTTTCCAGAACTACAACATCCACGGACAAGAGCCATTTCATAGTTATGATGTCTTTCGGGCCGAGCTCCTCGTCATCATTGGTTGAAGGTAGTGTTAACTTGACCACAAAGTCCAACAACACTTGTGCTTTGATGGGACCTCGTGGCTCAAATGTGATTTCGTATTCTCTGAGTTCTATGGCCCATTTTACTAAACGACCCGTCATATCCAATTTCTTAAGAACTTTTTTAATTGGGAGGTCGATTTTTAGTACTACTTGAAAACGTTAAAAATAGGGTCGAAGTTTTCGAGTTGTGATCACGATTGCTAGAGCTGTTTTTCCCAAAGTCGGATATCTCTTTTTCGCTATGTGTAGTAATCGGCTTATGTCCAACCCTTTCAGTTTTAATATTTCTTCCGTAGCGGCTTTTGCCTTTTCGTCGTTGAGCCTCCTTCGCCTTTGTATCTTTGCCCTGAATTTGTAGTTAACATTTAATTGGTGGTAGATAACATCGGGGTTTATTCCTGACAGATCTTTGGTGGTCTAGATTGGAACCAATTTTCACCTTTTTACCTGATGAATTTTTCACCTCCTTCAAGTCTCTTACTAGCTTCGCACCGCGATGTTCATCTGAGGACCTTAGATCTAGCTCAGCTTCTAGTGCTCCTTCCTGACGGGACTTGATTGAGCTATGGTATAAGTTTTTCTCGTGCGTAGGCTGTTCTCGTAGCACTTACGAGCAATTTCTTGGTCAACTTTCATAGTGACTACCCCATCCTCTATAAGAAATTTCATCTTCATGTGGGTAGTAGAAACTATTGCCCCAATTTATTTAGAGATGGCCTTCCTAGCAGCAAGTTATAGAAAGAGGGAGTGCTTACCACCATATATCTGACCATGATCGTTTTTATTGCTCGCTCATCTGTGAAAGTCGTTCAAAGATCTACATGGCCTCAGACCTCTACATGTTCTCCTGAAAACTCCACTAGTACTCCATCAAAGGGCTGCAATTGGTCTCTAGGAACTTGCAGGCCTATGAATGCATCCCAAAACATCATGTTTGTCGAGCTCCCCTGATCAATTGCATATTCCTTCCCATCATGACTAATGATATCAAAAATGGGGGGTATACATCCTTCATATCTTCCCCCGAGAAGGTAAGAGTCAAAATTGGAGTGGAGACCTCCATAGTGGCCATTGACATAACATTTCTAGCATAACGCTTTCTTGCTGACCAACCTCCCCTTGCGAATCCCCTGACTATAGTATTAAAATTGCTTAGAATCGATGTTTCGTTTGGTTCCCCGATGGGCTTCTTGTGTCCTGGTTGGCAATCCTTGTCCTCCTGTTCCTCTTGGTCTTCTGAGTTGACATACTTCCGAAGTATTCCCTTTCTGGCTAGACTAGCTAACTGCCTCGTCAAGGGGAAACAACTCTCTATGTCATGTCCATAAGTTTTATGAAATTCACACCAAGCTGACGTGTCTTTTCCGAGTAATCTTCTAGTCTCTAAAGGAAAGTGCAAATATCTCATAATGTCGACATCCTTTATTAATTGTGCTTTGAGTTTAGTGAAGGTTGGACAAGTCGATTTAACCGTCTTCCTTTGAGGAGCTCGTTGTGTGGAGTAAGGGGTAAACTTGTAGTTTGGTCGCTTGTGTGGTGAAAATGTCTCTATTACCTGTTGTCGTGTATCTTTGTTCTTACATTCGTATGTTTTTCTTCCGCTCTCTTCTTCTGCATAGCTTCCTCCGTCTCGATGTATATTGTTGCTCGGCCTCACACGTTGGCCAATGTTGTCGTGGGAAGGACTCGCTAAAGGGGTTTGCTTGCATCCCTTTGACAAAGGCCCCTACTAGCATCTCCTCACATCTCCTCACTGGGTTAGTGAGCCCCATGCTTATGTCACAGAAACGATTGAGGAATTGCTTCAACGACTCCTCCGAGATTTGCTTTATGTCAAACATGTCGGCGATCTGTAACGGTTTTGGTCAATTTACTGCAAATCGCTTCAAGAAGACCTAAGAGAATGTGGAAAAAGATGTAATGGATGCATTAGGGAGTTTACTAAACCATTTGAGAGTTGTGCCGGTGAGCGTTCCTACGAACATCTGGCAACGAACGGCGTCACTTCCTCTAGAAATCAACATCTAAGCTCGGAAAGCTTTAAGGTGGGCTTCAGTGTCACCTTCCCCAAAAAATGGTGGAACCTTTGGAATGATAAAATGCGGGGGTATCAGCTCTTCCATTATTCTCCTAGCGATAGGGTGCCCTTTGTCTTGATTCATGCTCCTATTTGCAATGTTGTCATCGCGAAAGTTATCGTGGTCTCTCATCCAGGTACGCAAGTCTTCATTGCGCTTTCGTAACTGCTCCTGTTGGCGTAGTGATTCTTCTAAACGATGGCGGGATTTCTATTTCTCTTTCTGCAAGTGTTCGCTTTCTGTTTCCATTTCGGCTCGACATCTTGCCTCGTGCTCTTGCCATCGAGCTTGCTCATCGTTTACCTGCTTTCGCATAGCTTCTTTTTCGTGCCGTAAGTTTTCAATATGTTGCATAATTTGCTCCATGGTGAGGGGATCTCATCCATTGTTTCTAAGGGTTGTTACTTCCATGCTATTTTATGTGGGCAGGGATGCTGGTTTTACCTACCCCACAGTGGGCGCCAATGTTCCGATCTCGAACTAAGGATCAAGCCAGAACAACAATAACCTTAATTTACTATCAATCGATAGCCCAGTCTCTTCTTTCTTTTGTTTCACTTTTACTCTCGCTTATACTCTTTTTTTTTTATAAAAAAAATGCCCCTTTCTCATCTATTAATCTTTCATATATAGGGTCTTCTGTTGGTAACCATTTTCTACTTCCAAGTTCTCAACTAATCAACCTTTCCACTCCTCCTTTATTTTCGTATATTGTTCCCTAAAATCCAAGGACATATCTTAGAAATGTTGCATTTTGTTCACACCCTCTCTTTGCACCAGTTTCCCTCTTTTGGGTTATCTCCTTTGGGCTGCTTTGGGCCATGCTAATGGGCTACCTTCTGATACACACGTATTTTGTGTATGTACATCTCTATATCTTAGGATTAACTCCGACCTTGACGAGATGTCCGACCATGTTAAAAAAAATGTAATGAGCTACGTACTGCTCGAAAAATGAGGTTGAATTTTGACCTGAGTCCGTGGAGAGTACACTAACCAACAAATTTCATCACAACCAGAAAAAACCCTAATCCTGCAAAAACCTTAACCCACAAATTTTTTACCACAACCAGAAAAACCCCAATCACACAAAAACCCTAACCCTAATCTCGATGTGGAAGAAGAGAAACGACATCAAAGGCATTGTTGTGGGAGAGGACCGTTGTTGTCAGTGATATATGTTGTCATCAGAGAGGTAGTCACTAAGAAACATCATCAGAGTCGCTTGAAGTGGAATGTCACGCAAAGTTGGAAGGAAAGGAAGATTTTGTTCAAACTTCTGAGTAAGGGAGAGTGTGAGTTTGATGGTGTGATAAGAGATTATGTGATGGTGTGATGACAGATTGTCCGATGTACAGTAAAAGATAAGGAGAACGAAGGAAAATAGGGTGTTCAACCAACCATATCACATAATCACTTCACAATGGGTTGTGGGTCAGTCCGGGGTAACCTTACAATCTATTGGGTCAATTAAATTCGGCTAGACCGCGACGTGTTTAGAAATTCTATTACAACCCTTTTTAAACTTGATTAGTCTAGAAACTTGGCCAACAAAACACTAGAAGACCCAACGAAAACTAAGCGAACACAAGCCAATAGATCCTAAGAAAAGAAGACCTTCATACCATAAAAATGTGACATTCTATATAAATAGAATAAATCTACTAAATAAAATATCACATAATTATAATATTAAAAAACACATTACGTGAAATATATAAATAATAACTATTACAGTTATCCATGATATACTATTTATCCATTATATATTGAAAAAAAAGTTAAAGCATAAAATAATCTCAAAAGCACAACATAAAAATTAATAGTTGTCAAAAAAAACTTGCTTATAAAATACTAAACTACAAAACAACAATTGTTCTTCAAATAAACCGGCGGGTCGACACGTCATGTTTTTACAATCTTTTTTTTTTGTGTTTGTGTATGATTTGTCGATTATAAATTTACGGATTTATAGATAATAATTTTGAAAGAAATAAATACATAAAATAACATGATAATTTATGTTGCCTTATTTATCATGCACACGAGAG
>Ga0209389_1005490_pt1 | contig 10798 bp, 8 predicted proteins | sample CowpearedBW_FD_187526 | JGI IMG/M metagenome (GOLD analysis project Ga0209389, IMG submission 187526) | Root nodule microbial communities of legume samples collected from California, USA - Cow pea red BW (SPAdes) (version 2) | ecosystem: Host-associated > Plants > Roots > Nodule | place: USA... | reverse complement strand
GTAATTAACCTAGCATTAAGGCACCCTTAAAAAGCCAATTTTAGGTTAGAAGAAAGGTTTGCAAGGTTGCCATTGTTACATAGTGAGAGGAGAGCGAATTTAAGTGTGTGTTGAGAGAATTAAGAGTTTGTTTGGAGTTGGAATGCGGGAGCACTAAGGGAAGACATTTTTTGGCCAAGAAGAAGAATCTCACATTCAAATTAAGCAAAGGAGACCAGGTAAGGGGAGTTTACGCGTTAATTTTTATATATGAGCATGAACTGTATAATGATTAATGATAATTGTATGCTTGTATCTTGTTCTGGTTGCGTTTGTCGAGTTTCTGGAAATTTTCCAGAAATCGCTTGGCGGCTTTGAAGGCTCGCCAGGCAATGTATGAGAGTGACAACCATTTCTGGGTTCTGAGATGAACCGCCTGGCGGCAAGGGTGACTCTGCTAGGCGACGTGAATCCTTGTGTTCTTGTTCAGCGATTCTATGATGGTTGGATATTGAGCAAGGTTCATGTGCATGATTTGAATGTATAAACTTATGAAATCGATGATGATCACTATGTTTGTATGAATTCAAGTGATTGATTGGGAAGCATCAAAGTGAAAGGAGGTCATGTTGGGATTGGGGTCGAATTGATAATTTGATTCTTGGAAATTAATGATAACGAAGTTGAGATTATGGAATTATCGAATGCATAAGCATGAAAGAAATCAATTTGTTTGTAATTTATGCGCTTGATTGAGTGGGACGAAATTTGAGGGTTTAGGGTTCATCACGGGTACGGGAAAAATCTGGGGTTTTGCCCAGAATTCGATGTGCCACCTGGCGGCAAGTATGCGCCACCAGGCGATAGACGTGGCACTAGGGGAAATTGCATTCTATGACTGGTCGGGACGCGTTTTGGGATTTCTTAGGATGAAGCTAAATTCTACACGTTATAATTATATAAAAATAGTTTCGAATTGAATAAATATGATGACTGAATAATATAATTAGGTCAAGACGAATGCTAGAATTGTTGATTTGGGGTTTTAGAGTTTAAGTAGATGCAGAACAATCTGGGATTTTTCCAGAATTGTATGCATCGCCTGGCGGTGCATGAATTGCCGCCAGGCGACGCACGTTAAAACAACTAAGATTCTAGGTTACTGTGAAAAAATCGCCTGGCGGTGAAGAGCTACCGTCAGGCGATGAACCTGGTATTCTGTTCACAAAAAACGCTGTTTTTCGTACTTTCACGCAACAGTAACCGCCGGGCGGTAGTTTAGTCCCGCTGGGCGCCAGTCTTCTGATTTTGGGCGCTAGGCGCTACCAATTTTTCTAGTTCGCGCAGTTTTCGTAAAACTGCATTTTGCAGTTCGTTAACCGTCCGATTTAGGTGAAATTTTGACAGGTAGTCCATAACATGTGGTTCTTCACTTTGAACGGTGGAGATTGGATTTGGAGGTCAGTAGCTAGAGATATACATTACTTAATATTGCTGATTTTTGAGTTTGTAAAATACATGAATAAGCCCTTGATTAGTTCAAGTAACTTCTAATGAAGCATAATTGGGTTATGTGGTAAGTCTATATCAATTTGAATGTTCCTTTGGGTTAGTCACATGTGGAGAATTGGTTTGGTGAAGGCATGTGGGTCAATATTAAATTGCATCGGTGCATAAGATCATATGCTTAAAATTGTTAGAGTGTTGCTGCTTTTATTTTGTTTGAGCATGCTTGGGATGGTCTATATGACTAGGGTATGAATGCACATGTGAGATGCTATAAGGCCTAGAACATTATTGATGGCAATGCTTTTCATTAGGCGTACTCTAGAATGAGAACAAATAAGAGCAACCTGTGAAGTGTGCTTGAACCTGAACTAAAACCAGTAATGTGCAAGTACTGGTGTAGCGACTGGCGGTACGTGTCCCCCGCCAGGCAATCTGGAAGCGGCAGCGCCTAGCGGTACGTGTCCCCCGCCAAGCGATTTTGCTGTAGTAGATTGGTGTTATGCTTGCTATGATGTGCGTGATCTACAAGGCTTCTAGGATATCTTAAAGGTTGGCTTACTGGTGTTCCTTGAGTTGAGCTCGGAACGTATCCCTTGAGTTGAGCTCGGGATAGGGGTTAAACACGTGGTATTCCTTCAGTTTAGCTCGGAATGGCATCCCTCGAGTTGAGCTCGGGATGGCGGATGAACACGAGGAACCCTTGAGTTGAGCTCGGGTTGGCGAATATTGCCGGTGTGAGTGTGCTGGTTGTGGCCAATACGGATGGGTCCAGATAGATTGCCCTCCTCAGTAGTTGACTAACGAGTTTGGTAGTCTTGGGACGTTACGAATTATGTTCGTATATGGGAACTCCACCTGGCATTACAGTGTATGATCCGTAGCAATGGTTTCCCGCACGTGCTTTATCGGTTGTGGCCAATAGGTATGACAGCAGGTCATCTTGAGGTAATTACTAGAAGATGTAGAACACGAATAACATGGTGGTGACCATGTGATGTGATATCAAAGGATGGAATTACTTTGGTGTGATTGTGTGATTGGTATATTTGTGCCATATATATATGTATGTTTATTTTGTTAGCTCACCCTATCTGCTTGTGTTTGGTGATGATCGTGTACGCAGTACACGGGAGCAGATGATGTTGCAGGTGGATCTGGTGAGGCTTAGCAGCGGAGCGGAGAAAACTCATGGGAATATTTTTATAGAGTTTTATCATTTATGGTTTTGGATTAAAGATGTAATCTATTATGAGACTGTTTTGGTATTTTATTGAATTTTGAGAAGATTTGAACTTAGAGTTATTTTCATTATGAAATAAATTATTTGAAATTTCCAACGTTTTTGGGAAATGGATTTATAATAAATGTGATTTTATTTTCTTATTTTATTTTATTATTTAAACCCGTAATATCCGGTCGAGATGTTACATTGGCTGTCCTTTAAATTCCCATTTTATTACTGTTGAATATTTGTATCTAGTTTAGTTTGGCATCGTTGCGTGCCTTGGATAATTGTATGGAGTTATATTTAAACTCCGAGACTGCGCTACGATATTATTTTAGTGTGACGCTTCCTTTAATTACGTTTATTAATTAAATGGGGTGTTACAGTATGTAGTTATATGATTAAAATTTTGAATTACACTTTTTAATTAAATATTATATTAAATAAAATGTTTTAACTTCTTGTTTTGTTGGTTTTGATCGTAAATCTATGGTATAAAAAATATTTAATAATAATAATAATAATAATAACATTAATAATTAAAAAATATATATTAAAATAAAGTATGATTTTTGAATAAAATTATAATATCAATAATAGTTATCATAAATATATTGCAAAATTAAGGAAGAGAATGTGAATGAACTCTTTAATCTTTTGTTCAAAATTAAATATAATTATTTTTTTTATGGAATAACAACATATCAATACTAATATAATAATAATAATAATAATAATAATAATAATAATAATATAACTAATGATTATAATGCAGAATTTATAATAACATATCTAAACAAGAAATAAAGAGATATCCTCTTTTATGCCTTCTTTTTTTAATTCCTATTTTACCCTTTCTAATATAATAACTTATTTATTATTTTAAAAATAATTTAACATGTAAATGTTATTTTAGAGTTTCTTTTCTTTGTAGCAACATCCTTCTTCTTGTAATGTCCTATTTAATAAATAACTTATTTAAATAACACGTCACACAATATAATATGAAGAGCAAAGTTTCGGAGTATAAAGTCACTCCTACAAACATTCAAAGTACTTAAATTAGAAAGTATCAAGGGCACACCACGATGCCGATACAAAAGGAAAATACGTTGATTGATATAATTCAAAACTAGGCTAAATGACAAGGCAATACATGGGCCATAGCCCTAAAATAAAACTTAGACAAGCGGAAGCCATCCTAGAGGCTAAGCAGCGGAATCACCATTTCCCTGTTAACCACAAGTAGTTCTCTCATCTGCTCACATTAATAAACCACAAGATGTGATCCCAAGAAGGCTTATAGCATTGGGCCAACGCCTAGGCCTATTCTTTTTAATTTCTTTTAATTTTAATTAAATAAAGTTTGTCTAATTGGGTTGTTTTGTTAAATGCAGCCTTTAAAATCTGTCGAGATTGAGCCTTGATGTGCTGCAGGCCAGCCAGGATCATTCACGCATGATTCAGCTTTTAAAGTGACATTGGGCTTAAGCCCAATCTTCATTTCTTCTCAAATCAATGCTTTCAATATCAACATTGGGCCTGCATCCGTCCGTTTTTCAGCTGCGACTCAAACTTACTTGTGCGTGGCCATAGCTTTCTATTTCTGAAAGTGATCTGCACTTCCACCACGCTGGCCGCAACTTTACTCCAGCAGCAGCGTCAATTGGGCTTGCACGTAGCAGCCCAATTCCTTTCAGCACCACATTCTTACTGCAGCCAACACAACACGAGCCCAATTCAACACTTCATTCGTGTGACCAACAAAGGGAACGCGCAGAGTTTCCCCCTCATCCACCCAATTAGGGTTCATTTCACTCTGACTACCCAAGCCTCTTTTCACGGAGCCAAATCTTTTCAACCAGCCTTTCTTTATGAGAGAAGGGCGTGCTGCTAGGGTTCACAAGAGAAAACCTCTCTTCCTCACAAACTGAGAAGTGCGTCCTCTGTTAGGGTTAGGGGAAATTGTTAGGGTTTGTTTCTGTTAGGGTTTACTTCTTCTCCCACACGCGTTCCTCCTGTTTCATTTAAACGGCATGTTGTTTCCGTCTGTTGCTTTCTTTTATGGTTGCCTTCATCTATAAAAGGTAAGTCAACCATTTGTACGGGGTAGCTTCGATGAATGAGAATATTCGGTAGAGAACACTCCCGCCTTTCATCAGCTCACCATAAATCCTAGTTTAGGTCGTTACCTATTCGGGATCCCCCAAACCAGTGAGAAACCGGAGCGAACCGAGCTTAAACACCATAAATCTTCTTTCCGCTGCGTTTTCCCTCGCTCTCTGCGAGATTCAATCGGTGGAACGCCGATTGGGAGAGCTTTTCCGACGATACTGCGATGGAGGAGCCTCATCAGACTCTCGCTCAGGTGAGAGGGACTCTCGCTCAAGCGAGCTCCTTTCACCTAGGCGAGAGCTCGAAAAACATGAACAGTGACCTTCTACACTTTCATGCTTAGGCGAGACCTCCTCGCTTGAGCGAGACATTCCCTCGCTCAAAACGAAGATTGGTCGCCTGAGCGACAACTCACGCAAAAGACCTGGCGGAGCCTCTGTTAGTCTCGCTTAGGCGAGACACGCTCGCTTGGGCGAGAAAACCAGTGCTCACCACTGTTCCCTCGTGCAACAGCCAACATTCAAGAACCCCAATGACATTTAGCAACATTACAAGCTCTCATAACAACACCCAAGCATTTTAAACACAGAAACAAAGTTACCACAAGCATATATGACTTGAAAACGAGAAACCCTAACTTCCCTTACCTGGAAAATGCTAACAGACTACTTTGACACCTAAGCGAATGAGCACGACAGCTCCCGGAGCAGACTCATGAACTGGAAAAATGGTAGAACAGATTCAATATGGGTTACCAATGTGAACGCTAGCTAGAATCATGACAATAGGGCCAGAAAGAAAGGAGGTACGGTTAGAGAATCAACTTACATGACATAGAGAACGAAACTGAACTAGCTTGAAGGTGGCGGAGGTCCAAACCCTAGCAGAGGTTCGCAGCTGCTCAAAGAGGGAGTAAGGGAAAACTATTTTTCTGAAAATGAGATGAATGAGTGGGGTTAGGGCAGATTAGGGTCTTTGGCTTCTTATAGGTCAACCCTAGACCCAACTTATTTGGAGCAGTCTTTTAAAATAAGGGCAGAAATGTAAGTGGGCCTTACACCTCTTGTGAAATTGTTTTTTATTGGTTATTGTCTTTGCTTGGACACCGTTGCTATTTAGCAAATGAAGGATTATCTTCATTCGACAAAAGAATAAGGTATTCTTCATTGATAAACCGTGTGTATGGTTAGTATTGAATGTCCATTTATCCGGATTGTCATTCAAAATAAATTTCTTTATTGTTTTTGGTGTTTCAAAACATTTTCTTTTTCTCCTTCCAATATGCTCCCTTTGCCTGCATTTGCACCTCCACTTTACTTGCTTTTCTCTCTTCAATTATGTTCCTCAATTACTCCCCACAAACACACATGTCAATGAAAAAAAAAAACACAATATTATGTTGTATACGTGTGTCGGAATGGATGAGAAACGACACGAGGTGCCGGTGCATCTGCAGCCAAATGACATCTTCGTTAATATCAACTTCAGCAACCTTTAATTTCAATTTTCTTGCTAATTTTATCCACCACTTTAATTTGTCTATTATTATTTTTATATCACGATGTTAAAACAGTAAATGGATTATGTCTTATGTTTTTCCGTTACCTTATATCTTATTTTTATACCAATATAAGTTTTAATACAAATCATATTAATTATAAGTATTATAAATTTTTAATTATTTTATAAGTTTACAATATGATTATTTTACATTATAAGTGTTTTTAGTTTTTAATTATTTTATAAGTTTATTACAACATCAATATTTTTCATGATAAGTATTTTTTTTTAATAATTTTATAAGTTTACAATATCAATATTTATAGTTTTTAATTATAAATGAATAAAAACTCATGAATTTTATAAGATTAAAATTAAGTTTAGAAGATTATAAATTATAAAGTAAAAAATCATATTAATATAAACCCACACTACATTAATAAATCATATTATTATTTTACCATTTTCTATACACAACATCACTTTATTTTATCATTACTATTGAGTTTTTTTTTAGAAATTAGAAAATTGCTAACATGCTATTATTTTTTCAAACTTTTGAATTATTTTATATAATTACAAATCTCTTTTTTTTTTCTTCAGTAACTTGCTCACGAGCCTGTCATCATTTGCATTTCCTGCTCTTCATTGTTACATAAAATCAAATTTGTAGTGTTTACCACTCACCGACCTTTCTTCATTTACGTACTTCTTCTTATCTCATTATCTTCCTTTTTTTATTTGTTGTACATACTCTATACCACTTTCATTGTCCTTCTTCTCATTCATTATTTTCTTCAAAGTAATAGGTTTTAAAATTTATATTAATTTTGGATTTAATATTTATTGTTTTTGGTTTAAACAGATAACATACCCAAATGGAAAATATTTGTTCTAACAAATCAACATCGAAACAACAAAGACAAACATGGAGAATAAATGCTGCAAATAGAAGATGTAGAATGATCCCGCAACAAAGGATTATTGAACAAACTAAAAGAAGGAAAAATAATGCAGAAAACACAACCAACACCGTCGAAATGCCAAATAGAGCTCCTCGATTAAGAATGACATATATTCGACAATTGGCTCGGTCAATAACTAATGCAAGTAACATCACATTTTTTTCCCATATATATATATATATATATATATATATATATATATATATATATATATATTATCCTCAAAATTTTTCGATCAATATAATGGTTCATGGTTTCACGTGATAGGTTGTAGTCATGCACTACAAAGGTTAGAAGAATATAATGTATATGAAACAAGCTCAAGTACTTCACCTATCGGTAACATAGATTATGGTTAGTAAACTTTTCCTTTTAAACTTATGGTATTACAATAATTTACTTATACTATCTGCTTTTATATTACAATAATTACTTATACTTATAATTTCTCTTAAACTTAGGGTACACATGTTTAAAATAATGAAAAGTAGTGTTTGGTCAATGTTTACATGTGTAATAAATAAGGACCACTAATAACAAACAAGTAAATCAAGTGATACTCTTTTTATCAATATCTTAATTACTTTTTGCATTTAAGCTATCTAATCTAATACATACAGTATTTACGCTACAGTTTTATTTCTTTAATTACTTTATCACTTCAATTATTGTTCCCCACGTTACCATCTCCCTTTCCTAATTTAATTAAATCGACTTATAAATAATTAATAGGTTATTATCTTATTAGATTTTACTAGCAAAATTTACTTATACTTATACTTCCTCTTTTTTTTTTTTTATTTATGTATCCGATTTAAACAAAATGTTGCAGGTACACATATGTAAAATAATGAAAAGTAGTGTGTGCTAATTTAATTAAATTCACTTATAAATAATTTTTATGTTATTATATGTTTACATTTTATTTGCTGATATCATTGTCGTTAAGCGATCAAATTACCACTACTTAATTATAATAACTTCAGTATTGCTAAGTTAGTAGTGAACAAACTAGATAGGGTTAAGATAACCCTGAGTCGTCTCTCAATGAATACGGAATTGATTTCAAATATTTGATTCTTATAAAAATGCAATTAAAACTAGTAACAATAAAAATATGGGGTTTTGACATGCAAAGAATCAATGTCACACAAATAAAAGATTGTAAACACAATAATTGTAAATAGGTCAATTCCACTGCTTTTTCAAAATAAGATTCTTCATCGGTTATCTATAAATTATTGTTAAATTAATTATTGTTGTTGATTTACAAATCAATCAATGTAAAGTCTCAATTCATTTGTTGGCATTCTCACTGTTAATCAAAGTACGGTCTCAATTAAAAGTGAGAATTTTTAGATTATCCATAGTAAATTCAACCAAAGTACAGTCTCAATTAAATTTTACTATGCCTAATCATGTTTATTCCTTTGTTTCCTCACCAAATAGAAAACTTAATCAATCAAAGTAAAGTCTTGACTATTTTTAGTTAAAGTGATTACCTTTAATCAAAGTAAAGTCTCAATTATTGGCAATAATTTATTTAATCACATGAAAGTTTCTAAATAAAATCGAAGTAAAGTCTTAATTAAATTTAAAAACCCTTTCACTCATATGATTAGCATGCGTGTAGAATTAAAATCATTATTTTCTATTCAATTAAGAAGCAAAGGACATAGATAAACAAAAACCAAAATAATAATCAAAATAACAAATACTTAAATTAATCTAACCTCAGAATCCAGTTTAAGAAATTACAGTGGAATAAACCCTAAAAGCTTAGCCCTCCATGAGTTGGATGGAATACATGATAATATGATGAAGGAAAGAAAATAAAAGGAAAGGAAGAATGAGAGATGCGGTGGATGACGGTATCTACCAAAACTAGAGAGTTGTTAAATGTCCCTTTTCTGCTCCCTTAGACCTCTTTATATAGGCTTCAATTAGACTTGGACTTCATCTGTTCGGTTGCTAAAATTATTTATCTTTATTTAAATAATTAGCAACTTAATTTCTTTCCAATTATAAATTTTGCCCCTCTTGTTTAATCATTTTTACAATATTGACCAGAGTTGACTACTGCTTTGACTAGTTGACCTGTTGACCAGTTTGATTGTGTAATAGCAGACTAACACATGGTAGAGTCTTCTCTCTCCAAACTAGGGTTTCTGCAGGTGCAATGGAGGCTGTTGCGATTTCTACTTAGGGTTTCCGTCTCCATCATGGATTGCGGCTACTGCAATGGCTTCACGGTGCAAAACGTGGTGGCTGCCGACGTGGTTGCTGTGTTATTCTGGCGACTTGGCTGCTGCTTTAGGCATGATGGTTCTGGCTTGCGGTGCAGATTCACTCATGAATGAATCATGGTGGAGGTGTTGCTGCTTGTTCGCTTTTATCAACTGTTGGGTCCGCTGCATTCTCTAGGTTTTCGATGAGTGCATATCTGCGTTGATGGTGGTCCACGAATCTGGTGTAAATATGTGAAGATAAAGATGGTGGAAGTTGTGCTTCCATGGTGGTTGCGAAGATTTGACGATGCTTCTCTTCTCCTTTTGTTCATGGTGGTTCTGCTGGTTCAGGCGAGTTGCAAGCACGGTGGTCATGGTGGCGCAATAGTTGAAATGGTGCAGGTTTGAACTATTGGTAGTATGCATTAGTGATAGCTGCGTTTTCGTGTGGAGGAAGATGCCATGGGTCACTACTGCAGTGGCTGTCATGGTGTACCGTGAACGAAGATGGTGGTGGCTGCCATGGAAGGTGGCGGCTACCAGCATGGTGATGGTGGGAGAGGAGAAAGATTAGGGTTAGGGTTTCATTTTGGGAGATGGTGACGTGGCAGTGTATGGTTGGTCAGTTTAGTGAGTGGATGATCATGACACGTGTCATCATGTGGTTGGACAAATTAATTATTGGAAAATTAAGGTTTAGAGAATGAAGTTTAAGTGGTAAGAGGAATGCAATTTAGTAGAAACCAGGGGGTGCAGAACAAGTTTTTGTGGTCCACTTGCAGGAGGAGTGTGTAAAATAAAATTGGGGGTGCATTTAGCTCCTCAATTATTCTTTTCCAGAATTTCCTGATTTTGGACTTATTTTGTAACTTTGAATATTTCAAATCCACACTTTTAATGACCCAAATTAAACTTCAACTGTATTAACAAACGTTAGAATATCCAATAATATTTTATGCAACTAAAATCAGTTTTTACGTCATTTTTACCTTACGTACTCAATAAATCTAATAATCACAAATCCTAATTAAATCAATCCCTAAGCACAAAAATTCTATTAAATCCCCAAATTTAAACATTAAATGAGGGCAAAAATTTGAACTCATCACTCTTCCACCATCATTTCATTTTCCATGAAGGATTACCAAGAAGGGGCATAATGTCATATGAAATAAATTATTTTCCTATTTTAATTAAAATTTTTGAGAAAAATAATCATGATTTGAAATTATGTGTGGCCATGTTTATTTATATAAAAAAAAACTATTCTCTACTAC
>Ga0209389_1005488_pt1 | contig 10799 bp, 5 predicted proteins | sample CowpearedBW_FD_187526 | JGI IMG/M metagenome (GOLD analysis project Ga0209389, IMG submission 187526) | Root nodule microbial communities of legume samples collected from California, USA - Cow pea red BW (SPAdes) (version 2) | ecosystem: Host-associated > Plants > Roots > Nodule | place: USA... | reverse complement strand
TGAGTCGAGTCGAGTCGTAGTGTATTGAATGAAGAGTCATAACATGTTTGGTTGCTGTGTGGATATGAGATGATGAAAATATATTTGACTGCATGATGAATATGTTGTTGGCTCTAGCTTACCCGTTCTGTTGCATGGTTGTGATGTATGTGGCTGATCTTCTTGCGATGATCATCAACTTGGTTGATGGGAGCAGATGGGCGAGATTCTCGTGGTCAACAAGGGAATGACGACTCTGCTACTTAGCCATCTGGGCTGGATCTCACACTTCTTTCTTTCGTGTTTTCTTTAGGGCTATGGCCCATGTATTCGTGGTTATTAGATTGTAAACTTTTAGTTAAATAGCTATCCTACTTTTGTTGGCATCGTGGTGTGCCTAGTTTTGTAGGGGTGATGTTGAGAACCCCAGGACTGCGTTGTTGTGCTATCTTATGTGTGGCGTTTCCTTTAATTGCGTTTATAAATTAAATGGGACGTTACAATCATTGTTTTATCAGTGCTCCTAATTCAATCATTAAAAGATGTAAAATTAACAACCCTGTTTCTCCATTTATAATAACAAATGGATACAATATATACATAACAAAAAAATATCTTTAAATGTTATGATAGCTACAATATGAATGCCACGTTTATATTAACAATTTTCTCACTTTGCATAGCTTCCAAACTTGTTTGTTTTTAGCTAATTCATAAAACATCAATATCTATACTTCATGTCCCATACTTCATCTCCAGATTGAGTTTTTCACGCCCCTGAACACATATATTTGACTGCATAATTGTTTAATTGCTTATTATCATTTATTGTCGGGTTAAATATGTTTTTGATCCCTTAACTTTCAGTGAATTTTGGAATTAGTCTATTTTGAAACTTTAGACCAATTTAGTCCTTTATCTTTCAAAATATGTGGATTTAGTCCTTTTAATCAAATTTTGTTAGGTTTATTTGATGTTTTATACACATTTTAGGATTGCATTTGAGTTGTTTATACTGTTTGACACATTTTTGCTTTAATGCACTAGTGCAGGGAAGGGATTTGACCGCGGTTATTTTGACCTTTTGACTTCGGTTTTACACCCGAGGCATATACTGACGAGGTAAAAAAGATCTGTTTATGCCTCGGTTATGAACCGAGGCATATGCGAGGGTTACTGCGTCGGTTCTGGAGGGAACCGATGCCTAATGGGTATCACGAATTTAAAAAAAAAACTTTCTGACCCACCCTCCCTCTCTAAAGTTAGGGTTTCCTCTCACCGACTCCGGCGCCGCACACCACGTCAGCAATCTCAGCACCATCCTCGTTGCTTCAATTCAAGATGCCAAGGACCGCATCGCGTAGATCGAGTATGTCTTCTGCTCCCAACTCTATCCTCAACTTAAATCTGACGCGGCATCAAAACGGCGCCGCACCGACTAGCTCCAACGCGAGGTCGACGAGAACATGGCACTGCACAAGAACCTCGTGGAGTTGGTGTAGTCCAAGGTGTCCGCTCTGAGAAACGAAACACTGCGTTTTCGAAATTTGAGGACTACGAGAGGGAGAAGGTGAAGTTGCTCGCAAGAATCAAGGAGTTGGACGAGAAACTAAGGAGGAAGACGCGAGAAGTTGAAGAGGAAGGGGCACGAAAAACTTGTTTCTGCAACGAGACTTGCATTCGAAAATGGAAGAGAGAAAAAATGCTGCTACTAACGCAAAGAAGACGAACAATGACGCGATTTCTTTTTAACCCTAAGAAGACTTATTGCCTCGGTTGATTTTAAACCGAGGCATAAACATCTATATGCCTCGGTTACATTCAACCCGAGGCATATTCCACTCGAAAAGCAATCAAATATGCCTCGGTTATAAGAGACATGAGGCATAAACATCTATCTACCTCGGTTATAGGAGACCCGAGGCATAAACATCTATCTGCCTCGGTTAGATTTGACCCGAGGCATAAAAGTCTGCCACCTGTTTAAAAATATCAAAGCAGCGGGAAAAATAAAAATTTGGGGGGGGGGGGGAGGGGGTTTATGCCTCGGTTCTATGTACAACTGAGGCATAAAAGTTCGAAAAAATTATAAAAGTGCCACCGCGTCTTCATATACCTCGTTTGCGCATGAACCGGTGCATATTGGGCACTGTAAAAAGTTTGTTCTGCACTAGTGATGTTAAGTCAAATACTAGTATGAAACACGCTTGAAATGTCAAATAAATTTAATAAAATTTGATTAAAATTACTAAATCCACGTATTTCGAAAGATGAATGACTAAATTAGTCCAAAGTTTCGAAATGGACTAATTCCAAAATTCACTGAAAGTTAGGGGACCAAAAATGTATTTAACCCTTTATTGTCTGAATCACTATGTCCCATTTTTCAAAGAATATGAATCGGTATGGTTCACTTCCATTGGTCTTGAAAGATTATGCTCTAGTGAAGTTGGTGCAACTTTCTTATGGCAACTTCCTTCAAGTTTGGATTTGTTTCTATGTGCATTATGGAACCAAAATTAGTAAGAACATTGGTTAAATACATAGTCATGATATACAGAGTAAGATAACATATAGTGTGATTATTTAAGTGACAAAACATAGTATGATTAAATATATACATTTTAAATAACTTAAACTTGGAATAAAATATTGACCTCATATTTGTTTACTTATTCAGTGATCTAGATTAAATATATACATTCTAAATAACTTAAACTTAGATTATGAATCAGTCTATCTATCCATCCTTACAGTTAATTCTTCTATGCAATGGAGAAACCTTTAACATAGAAAGGTTGTTGCATGATGTTTATAGTATGGTTCAACACATGTTTAGTTAATGAAAAATTATTTTACCTTAGGTAAAGGTAATGTGATTGAATTTCCTAGATGATCTTTATGTTAGGTTGCTTGAGAGAAAAAGGAAGCACAACACAACAAATATAGTCCCTACAATTGCAAGTAATGGGATATTTGATCTCTAAAATTACAAACATGATATTTTACTCCTTAAAATGAAGGCCTACGCGATTATGCAAGGTTTCATCTCATCTTGACTTAAAGATATAGGTTTTATAGAGTCTGCTTCATGACATGCAATAAAATACAGTTATATATAGAAGGATGAACACAAAAAGATACATGATTTATAGACAAATAATATCGTATCATAAGGATAATCTTTATTCATATTGGGACATGGACATAGTCTTCATTAATGGCACGCTCAAGTGCATCGCGTCTTTAAACCACGTGTAACTGGTTGTTTGCCTTCAAAAATAATCAAGTCCACTATTTAGATCAGAAAATAAAAAATCTAATATATGACCAATAAAAGACAAGAAATCAATTATCAGTAACAAAGTAGGAAAGTAACTTGATTTGAGCAAACATATTTTGTTTGAGAGCCTCTAACATATTGGTCAACCTTCAATTTGACCCTTCAAAGTAGCAACAATTTTCATGGAGTAAATAATAAAAATATAAACAAACTAACTCTCCTACAAACTTAGTCAAAACTAATCAACATATTTCTAGGAATTTAAATTAAACAGCTATAGATGCAAACATTCAACATTCCTAATTACCTTATTAGTAACAAACAAAAACTTTTTCTCTTGTTCTCAAACTTTCCTGTGAGGAGTACCTTCATTAAGATTTCAACCCACTGTTAAAATGAAACTACTCCTTCTTGTTGTACTTGTATAACAAAATAATGATTGGCATTAAAGTGTTTAGTCTTTGAATTATAAACTTGCTACATGATTATCTATAAACAACTTGGTTATATTAAGTTTTGTACTTTTGTAAAAAAATAAAATAAATTGTCATGTCAATACTATAAAGCAAAGAAAATCTACAAGAATATACAAAACAAAAGCACACCATCAAGGGACATTGGCAACCAAGGCATAAAATTATTGCCATAAAAGATAGTGATGAATTAGAAGTTAAAAGAAAAAAACAAAAGAAATATCAATATCAAAACTTGTGCCCTGAAGCATTAGCAATTAATATTATGGTTAGAATCCTAAGTCATGGATAATGGATAACAACAAAAATATACCGATCACTCTTCCTGACTTTGGATCCCCTCATGCCATCACGAATGATTTCATCTTCTCAAGTGCATCCCAAAGTGGAATTGGATCATTCTAATTAATATCTAGATTATGAAACTACACAAAATATTCTGGCTGAAATTCAATCTACTATAATCAATAAAGAAGCTAAAAAAAAATATAAACAATTAAACATGGAAATATGGGTACTAAACAAAAAAATAGAAATTTGGCTGACAAAACTTCTTCCAGAGAAATGTTTCAAGCTTTTGGGATATGCTTAGTGAGCATTTGATAATCTTAGTGAGCATTAGAATTGAAACTGCACATAAAATAGACACTTAATAAATGTTTTAGCGGTATGAACAAATAATTGAAAATGCAATAGATTTAGAACCTCACTCTCATTTCAATACCTATCAAGTACAAACGATTATGTGTTTTATGTCATTATCAGTCATAATGAAAACAATTTGAAAATATGAAAGTTCCAACAGTACTACCAAATGTCATATATATGCTTTATCGTAAGTATTATTTGTGATACAGTAAATTCTTCCACTCGAGGAGCACAAATATCTTCATATTTTCCTAAAAGGCCATGATAAAAAAACATGACAAGCAATTATCAAACTACAAAAGGTTTAATAAATTGACAACACTAAAATATTAGCAATAAAGAAAAGGTTACATGACGTACTGTTGAGAGGAGTAGCTGAATATCCGCTTTTATGTCAGATGACCACAATCTTATATTTCTCTCTTGTTTTTGTCTTTGTGTCTATCCCTTCCATGGAAAAAACAGAACAATCCATATGTGTTATAAGATAAAAGAAATAGAAATAAAGTAAAGATATTAGTATGAGCCAAAGTCACATGTTTTACAAAGTAGAAAATTTCACTTGCTTTAGAACATAAGAAGACATGTTAATTTTAATATGAAATTGCAACCTAGTTAAACTTTTACTCATTTGATCACAACTATTGGGTATAAACAGACACAAATAAACCAACAATTAAAAATACTAACTACAAGTACAACAAAATTATATTTAACTTCTACTATTTAAAAAGTCATATGACATATATTTTAAAAAATATATATGAAAAAGTTTAAATGACACAAATAAGCAAATAATTAAAAAATAACTACAAGTACAAAAAAGTCATATTTAACTTTTACTATTAAAAAAAATCATATGACATAATATTTAAAAAATATATATCAAAAGTTTAAATGCGTATAAATTTTAGATATATAAACCAAAAGACATACAAATTTAAATTGAAATGTTAAAGAATCCAAAGACATTTCAAAAGAAAGAGTACAAAAAACATCTAAATGTTCCCTATTCCTAGATGTTTGACATAAATCTCACCTATTATTTTTCTTCTAACTAACCTTGCTAACCTAAAAAAACAACTACAAACATAGATGAATAGCAAATAGAAAAATAAAAGTCATTTATCAACTAATATTTACATTGTTTTTTGTTTGAAGGAAAGAAATAACACTAAAATATAAGCCAAAATATACTTTCAATAAGAGAATCACTAAAGATCATAAAAAAAACATTCCCCTATACAATTAACTACCTTACATCTTTGCAAACATATGAAGCATGAAACAAAACAATCAAACCTGGTAGAAGAGTGTATGATGTAATTGAATAATATCTTGATTAATAGCTTCACAAACTATCCACGCAATAATGTCTCTCTTGGAGGACATCATGTCCTATTCGTAAGATATTATATTAGGCATTATCATAATCACATTATCATCAAACTTTCATGCTAAATTTTGTAAGTATAATGTGAAATACCAATCTAGGAACAATGTCCAACAAAACTACAAAACTTTCTAAAACATCAAAATTAAAAAAATTTACAAACCATATTTAAAAATCATGCTTAAGAGAATAGATTAATCCAGTGTCCATCCCAAATACAACTTGAAAAAACATAAAGAACCATGAAACATAACAATATACCAAACAACGAAAAATACACTAACAACACAACTAACTACCAGTAAAATAACTTTAAAACCCAAATGCCTCCCAAAATATTAAATGTGTACAAATTCTAGATAAATAAACCAAAAGACGTACAAATCTAAATTGAAATCTTAAAGAATTCAAAGACATTTCAGAATAAAGAGTACACAAAAACATATAAATGTTCCCCACCTAGAGGTTTGACATAAATTTCACCTATTATTTTGCTTATAACTAACCTTGCTAACATGAAAAAACAACTACAAACACAAATTAATAGCAAATAGAAAAATAAAAGTCATTTATCAATTAATATTTACAATTTTTTTTGTCTAATAAGGAAAAAAATAACACTAAAATATAAGCCAAAATATATATTCAATAGGAGAATAACTAAAGATCATAAACAAATTCTTTCCCCTAAACAACTAACTACCTTACATTTTGGCAAACATATCAAACATAAAACAAAACAATCAAACATGTTAGAAGATTACACTATCTAGACGATAATGTCTCTCTTGGAGGACATCATGTCCTATTCGTAAGATATTATATTAGGCACAGACATATAAACGTAAATCTCTTATCATTATCACATTATCATCAAACTTTCATACTATATTTTCAAAGCATAAAAATAATGTCTCATGTGAAACATCAATCTAGAAACAATGTCTAACAAAACTGCAAAACTTTTTAAAACATAAAAAAAATTACAAACCATATTTACAAATCATGCTCAAGAGATTAGATTGGTCTAGTTTCCATCCCAACTAAAACTTGAAAAAATATAAAGAACCATGAAATATAACAATATACAAAGAATGAAAAATACACTAATAACACAACTAACTACTAGTAAAATAACTTTAAAACTCAAATAGCTCCCAAAAGTTTAAATGCATACAAATTTTAGATAAATAAACCAAAATACGTTCAAATTTAAATTGAAATCTTAAAGAGTGCAAAAAGACATTTAAACATTCCCCCTTCTTAACGATTTAGCACAAATCTCAACTCTTATTTTCTCTAAATTTTTCTCATAGGTAACCTTATAACATGAAAAAACAAATACAAACAGAAATCAATAGAAATGAATAGAAAATAGAAAATAAAAGTCATTTATAAAGTACACAACAATAATCTATAACTGAATCAACAATAATATTTACTGTATTTTTGTCTGTTAAGGAAAGAAATAACGCTAAAATATAACCCAAAATATACACTCAATATGAGAATTAATAAAGATCATAAACAAATTCTTCACCCTTGACAACTAACTACATCACATTTTTGCAAACATATGAAACATAAATCCGAACAATCAAACCTGTTAGAAGAGTCCATTAGGTAATTGATTAATAGTTCTACAATCTCCATCAACAAAATTATGCTTTTATAAGACAACAATAAGGAGATAAAAATAAGAATTTAAGTATCTCGGTGAGATAGGAAATAACACTAAAAAGAAACAAAATAAAACCCTCTTAATAAGTAAATAGAGAACAATAAAACACTAACACACAAAAAAGATTTAAACTTCACTACAACAAGAAGGAAATAACACAAAAAGCAACCAAAACAACATTGTTAAAAAAGAAACAAAAGAACAAAAACACATAACACACAAATAAACTCATAAGCCTTGACAACACAATACACAACCCATAAACATGTACATATTTATTTCGCAAAGCAAAAAAAGATAAGAATAATACTAGAAAACCTAGCAGAAGAAACTCAAAAGATGGAGAGAATATTTATGGGACTTAGAGATGACAACATTGACATCCCAAAGAATACAAATCCTAGTTGTTGAAAAAAAAACTTTCAGAAAGAAAATAGAGAAAAAATTAAGAAAAAAAACTGTATTAAATGTGTACAAAGGAAAACAAAGGACTTGTATGACAAAAATATACAATGAACCGATGAAACTAGTTGAAAAGAAAAATAGAACCCAAACAATACAAAATTCATAGATCTAAAAATGAAAAAGAAAATAATAGAGACAAACACAAAAATTTGTATGATGCAAATATACAAAGAAACCCAAAAAAAACATGAAGTTGTTAGATTTCGAAAAGAAGAACCTAACCTTCAACCTTAATGGAAAATAAGAAGAAGAACACCAACAAAAATAAGAAGAATAACACCAAAAACAAAATGGGTTGAGAAAAGCCTACCCTGAACCTTATGTGGAACGAATAAGAAGCCGAACACCAACAAAAATAAGAAATAAGGAGAAGAACACGAAAAACAAATATGGGTTCAAAAAGACCTAACTTGAACTGGGACAAATAAGAAGTAGAAGATATGAAGAAGAAGAGGAGGGAGCGGGAAACTAAGTTGGGCACATCCATCAATCATTTTCTTCCTGTCCATTGAGTACAGTGATATCAAACTCAAACGGGGAAGGGGAAAAAGCGCCAAACATTAAAATACAAAGATACCACCGACAAATAATGGCATCAGAAACATGAAGGTGAGGATTAAATGGTCCATTGGCTGGGAAACATGGAGAATGACAGAAAAGCCACACTTGAGAACAAGTGTCACAATATTAGAATGGGTATTAAAGGAAAACGAAAATTGGAAATGACTTAAAAACCAATTATTTGGACAATTATCAAAATTTTAAGAAGGGGTAGTTAGGTATATTCATTGGTAGTTGTTTTTCTTATATTGTTATAAAAAATAAAACATTGAAATTTATAAAAGATGGTAGTTAAAATATGACATTTCAAAAAATGACAATTAAAAATGTCATAATTTATTTGCAAATTGTGGCAATTTTCCTATTGTCATATTATACCATAAAAACGGTGGTTTTGAATAACCACCATATTAAAATTGCCATAATTTATAAGATTTTTTGTGGTGTTTTTACTTAAGTACGTTTTATCAATGATTGTTTTCCGCTAAAAGTGTACGTTTTATAACTTTTCATAACATCCCAAATCGGGGTGTTACATTTTGGATTCAAAACTGGGTTTTCAAAAAAAAATTGGGATTGTGTAGAGTGAGCTCGTCTAGTAGATGTTGTGTGACTTTGAGTGATGTTAATGTTGATAGTAAATTATTGTTGTTGTTGTTGTTATTGTTGTATTATATGTAAGATAAATGTCATAGTCTCTTTGGTTTGGAGTGTTTGTTTGGAACTTTGAAGTTGTTAACTGAAGAAGAAAATGAGTTGATGATCAATCATTGTAATTGAATTACAAGTGCAAAATTTTCATTGTTGTAATAAATTTGGAAGTTATGAAATTTTTGGGTTGGGTCTCTTAAGGTTCTGGAATCCAAGTATTACATTGATTAGATGTTGGGTAAGTTTGGTTTTATATTTTGAATGTTTGCATGGGATGAAAATGGGTTCTGGTGTGCTTTAACACCTAGTCCATAACATGTTTTTCTTATGTCTGAAAGGTGTGATCTTCGTGTGGAGGTCTATAGTTGGAAATATGTGTCACGTAGAGTTGTTTTTGTGGTTTTTTTCTTTGGTTCGACTTGTTCTCTTTATTTAGTGATAATTACCTGGTATGTAAGATACGATTGGTGATGTTGGTGTGATGCATGCTTGGGTGAGATGTTATGTTTAGTGAATACTATGGTGATGAAACATGTTATACTTGATTGTATATGTGATGTATAATATGAATTCTCTCATATTTGTAAAACTAGGTTGTACTTTTACTTAGAGGACTTTGGTGAGTCGAGTAAAAGGGGTTACACTTTTTACACATAGGACATTGGTGAGTTGGGTAAAAGGAGGTTTTTTTCTACTGTAAGACTTTGGTCTAAGATTAGTAACAGTGCTCTTGCCGGGTTTTGGTAAGCAGGCAAGGGTTGTTACTTGTAAGTCTTAGGGAAAGCAATTCTCTTGCTGGGTTTTGGTGAGTAGGCCAGGGTTATTGCTTGTGAGTCTTAGGGACAACAATGCTCTTGCTAGGTTTTGGTGAGCAGGTAAGGGTTGTTACTTGTTCTCTTTAAGAGGCATTAGTGCGCAAGGGGAGAAATCCTTTCCAAGAAGCATTAGTGTGTAGGAAAGGGAACTGATTGGTTATGAGAGAATGATATATTATGTGATGTGATTTAATAATGGTAATGTAAATTGGGTGAATTAGGTCTTATGATATGGTCATGAGGTATAATATACATGTGTCTACATATGTGATTGCACATTATAAATACTCTAATAACTATAAAGCAGTGATTGTTCTTTTCCCTAAAAATCAAAAATTAGATCTTAGAAACAGGTATAGAGAAATACCTCAAATATAAACCAATGTGGAATAAAAACTCAATGACTAATAAAAAAAGGTCATGGTCCAAGCAAGTCATCTACCCCAGTTCATGGGGGGGGGTTGTTTCAATAACATTTTAACCCTCCACTATTGAGAGATACAAGTAATCCTTGCCCTACGAAACAAAACTCATTAAAACATATCAAAGCGTATTTAACCAATCACATATGTACTCTAAAAAATTGTTAAATCTAGTTTATTTTGATATAAAATAATTTAGAATAAAACCTCAATGAAAAATGCAGAAAGTTGATGGTCCATGCAAGTGAGGTGTCCCAAGTCATTGTGGAGTGTGGTTGCAGCAACTTGTTATCCCTCTACTATTGGGAGGTAGAGGTAATCGTTGCTCTGTGAAACCAGCCTCACGCAGTTCCCTCTTGTCTAAGAGAGATGAAACCTTTGCCTTCGCATAAGTCCCATCACCCAACTCCCAATTTGGAATGGGCAAG
>Ga0209389_1005485_pt1 | contig 10803 bp, 16 predicted proteins | sample CowpearedBW_FD_187526 | JGI IMG/M metagenome (GOLD analysis project Ga0209389, IMG submission 187526) | Root nodule microbial communities of legume samples collected from California, USA - Cow pea red BW (SPAdes) (version 2) | ecosystem: Host-associated > Plants > Roots > Nodule | place: USA... | reverse complement strand
ACTTCCGTTGGTGCGGGCTCGAGCGTCGTTCCCGTGCGCCTCAATTGCCCGCCGGAAATAACCTTGCACCATTTACGTCGCACCTGACGCTCACCTAAGACGGTTCATCACGTACATGAGCCTAAAAACAAGAGTCGGGGAGAGAAGTAGCTCGCCGAAGCGAAATCACGAGCGTGCCGCCGCGGCGAACGCCCTCCGCGTAGCGCGAGGCGTCTTCCCTGGAGACGCCGTTGGGGGAGCGCGCCGACGATGCCGCCCGCGGCCGCGCCGGCAGCCGTGGAGGCGAGCCATCCCGCAGCCACGACCGGTCCGAGACTGGGAATGGCGAGCAGGCCGAGGCCGGCGAGAAGGCCTGCCGCACCGCCGAGGCCGGCGCCGACACCGGCACCTGTGCCGGCGCCTTCAGCGCGATCGTCGAGGCCGTCGCGGTCACGGTCGACCTTGCCGCGCGACGAGCCGCACCAATTGTCGGAATTGTTCGCGACGATGCTGATATCGGAGTGCGGCACGCCGGCGCTCTCGAGCCGGGTGACGGCCCGCTCGGCATCGGAATAATTGTCGTAGAGACGAGAGACGGTGATCGTCATGCTGTTTGCTCCTTATTTCGCTGGGTTCGCGTTGCCTTGGAAGTCAACGCTGACATCGGTCTTGGTGCCGGCCTTGTCGGCCTTCCCACGCCAGACGCCTTCATTGTCCCTCTGCAGGCCGGAAACATTGGAATATCCCGGGCCCTCGATCCGCGACTTCGCCTGTCCGTCAGCGAGGCTGTTGCGGCCCGCGAACGGCGCGTTCGAGTTGTTCTGATCGGAGCTGTTGACGGCTTGTTTCCCGGCCCGCTTTGCCAGGGGCTGCGACTGGGCGCGCGCAGGCGCAGATGCGAGCAGCAACAAGGTTGCCGCCAGCAGAGTTAGACGTGACATGTTTTTGTCTCCTGCGAGTGAATGCGCCGGCGACAACAAGTCAGATTCGGATTGGTTGGTCGGTTCGACGATGCGAAGTGCCGCAGCACCGTTTCGCGGGGATCAGCGCCCCATTGTGCACACAAGCAGGCGGGAGACGATGTGAAGCCCGCTCACGAAACACCGCTGAAACAGTCCTGAAACCCGATTGTCCTGAACTCCTCAGCCGCGGGCCTCGACCAACGGATCGAAAAAGGAGAAAATCATGATCCAAATCGGTTCGAAGGAAGAAGTCGCGTTGCTTTTGGCGCTGTTCGGCACCCACACTCAGCCGGTCAGGAAGCCGAAGCCGAAATCCTCGCGCGGGTGAGGCGCGAAACCCATGTCGGGTTTGGCCGACTGCCAGAGCCTCCTGCGTCTTTTGATCGCGAGGGGAGACCCCCAGGCGATCCCGCTCGCCGAGAATGCCATCGATCAGTATCTTGTCATCACGCCGGCTGGCGCGCGCGGACGCGGCCTGTGCGAGCTTCAGCGCGACGCAAGCGACCAGCACGGGGCCGCGGTCGGCGTGCAGCGCTCGTTCGCGGAGACGGTGGACGCCTACATTGCACGCAAGCTGGCGGAGGAGCGCGTGGGCGCCGAGGGTTGACGGGCCCTCGCGCCCGGAACCACCCGTCGATTCAATCGATTTTCTTCGTTCCGCCGAGCAACCTTTGCCCGCCCCGGGTCTATCAAGGCAAAGGATTGCGAAGATGCCCCGATACTATTTCGACCTTCGCGACGAGAAGGGTCTAGCGCTCGACGAGGAAGGGCTGGAACTGGCCAACACTCGCGCCGTTCAGGCCGAAGCCGCCAGGTCGCTGGCCGACATGGCGCGCGATGCCGTGCTCTCCGCGCCCCTGACAGGCAACAGGCAGACGATGGCGATCGACGTTCGCGACTCCGACGGTCCTGTGATGCAGGTGACGTTCTCGTTCGCCATCGAGAGTTACACGACGCGATCGCACGCGCGCGATCATTGACGCGTGTGCGCGGTCGGCAGCGGCTGATCGGGCTCCAGCACGGCGATCTTGCGGCCGAGTTGCCAGACTTCGACCTTGCCGTGGCGGGTGAACTGCCGTGCGAAGGTGAGGGCGGAGGCGTCGGACGCCGCCTCGAACGCCTCGGCGGAGCGGAAGACGCCGTCATCGCCGACGAGGTAAGCGCGATATTGATGGCAGTGATCGGTCATGTCGGGGTCCTCAGGCCGGGCGAATGCAGCCAGGCATCGATCTGCATGGCGGTCTCGTCCTGCCGCGCCTTGCGCAGCAGCAGTTCGCGGCGGCGCCCCGGCGCCAGCGCGCGGGCTTCCTCGCGACAGCGCGCGGCCTCGTCTGCGAGCCGTTCGGAAAGTGTCTTGCTTTGTTTGAAGCGTCGCCGCGTTCGCATGGCGCATTCTCCCTTGTTTCGAAGTAGGGCGGGAGCGCAATCAGGCGTTCTCATCACCGATAAATGCCACGAACCTTGCGGTGATAGGTTAACCCTACGCCTGCAGCTGCGGAGAGTCTGTATCTTTTGATATGCTGCGCGAGCTAATTTTCGAGTGCAAGTTCAATGCTTTGTGCCACTTACTCATCTTGAGTGCAGGCAATTTGTAATGTCCAGTTTTGAACAAAGGCAGCCTCAGGTCGTTGACCGCCATCACCGGCCAAGGCTCTGTCCGTAGGCGTCGGTGGCTGAGAGACCGAGCGCGCTCCCGCCTGCAAAGCAAGGGAGCACGGCCGTGCCAGATAATGACAATCATACGCGCCGCATTCACGACGAGGCTGCCGCTATCGCGAGGCAGAGTGCATACATTCGCGACCTCGTCGCGCGATCGTGCGAGATCCTGAAGCAGCCGGTGCCGGACACGTTTCTGGGCCGTAGAACACATGAGCCCTTCCCCCGCGAGCCCAGCTCTTCGCCGGAGGACGAGCGCTGACCGTCGGCGCGATCGCGACTGTCGGCAGCAGGCCGGTTTGCAGCGCGCGGATTTGCCTGGCATACGCGCAAAAGGCCTGGGCGAGCGCGCGCTCCCTTATGAAGGCGAGCCGAAGCCGTTCGGCTTCGAGGAGGGCGGCATCGGCGCGCGCCAACAAGGGATCGGGCATTGATCCGCGCACGGCGATGCAACGCGGCATCTTGCCGCTCGTTCCCGGCAGCGGCGGTGCCGGACGTCGACGAGGTCGTGAAGACGCAGCTGTAACGGACCGGACGCCGCATGCATTTCACCGGCGATCCGCGAGAAGCGGGGAGCAGCCAGGGGAAGTAGGCGGCATTCGTAAGTCCTGTCTGCGCTCGCACGACCGACGGATCAATCTCTCCCGTTGGCGAAGCCAAACCAGGCGAATGGGAGCGCTGCGGCGCAGAGGGCTGCCATGGGAAAGAACGCGGCCCCGGCCCACGAGACGTAGAGTGCACCAGACGCGAAGGTGAGTGCAGCCGTGACCACGCCCGAGCCAAATGCATAAAGAGCTTGTGCAGTTGCGGCAACACTTGGTGCGACCAATGTTCTCATCATCCGCATGCAAGCGAGGTGAAGCAAAGCGAATGTCAACCCGTGTAACGGCTGTATTATTGAGAGCAGCAACACCGAGGTGGTTACGCCGGCTACAGACCAGCGAATGGCTCCCGCCATAGCCGCCAAAACGGCCGCACTACGCACCCCAAGCCGATCGAGGAGTTCTGGACCGGCGAGCATGAACACCAACACTTCAGCAAGTACCGCCTCGGACCAAAGGAAGCAAATCCTGAAGTGCTAATGTCGGCTTGTCTCCACCTGATCACAGCAAACGCATTGTGCACAGCATGGCTGCCATAGACCAAAGCTGAGACGATAAGAGCGATTCGAAACCGCGAGATCCTGAGTAGACCTTGCAGCTCTGACACAGGAAAGAATGGCGCGCTTTGCAATGCGGCTTGACCAGCCTGGGGCAGCAATGCTGTGGCGCCAGCGGCGGCGATCGGCGACGCCGCGCTGATCGAGGATCTCGAGGGTGCGGGCGTGCAATCCGCCGGCGCGCGTCTCGACCAGCTCCTGGTTCGCGCGCCGCTCGACCACAACGACGTCGACATTGGCGAGCGCGAGCTCCGCAGCCAGCATCAGACCAGTTGGGCCAGCGCCGGCGATCACCACGGCATGATCGGTCATGGCGGCGGTCCTCGCGCCGGCGCGATGCACATGCTGGTGTGAACGGGACCTGGGAAGCAATACAGGCATGTCGTGACCCCTCGATGTGTCGGCTGGGCCACGAGTTCTACGGCAGGGACGGGGACTTGAAGCAAGCCCCTCGCGCACCACATATCTAGCTGAGAGGAAGGGTTTCGTCGTCTTGCCCTCGACGGTGTTTGACACGTCGGGCAAAACACTGGCAGAATGGCATCATCGAAAGAGTTTGGTTCAGCCCGCGCCGGAGCAATCCGCTGCGGGTTTTCTTTTGAACATAATCGTCAGAAAATGCCGGCGGTTCGCTGCATGATGTCGGCGAGTTCCTCAAACGAGAACGGCTTCCTGATCATCGGAAGGCCGCCGCGCCGGGGTTCGCGACCGGACAGCTGAAGCACCTTCAACTCGGGGCGAACCCGTTTGGCCAACTCGGCCAGTTCATGGCCATCCATGTCCGGCATATTGATGTCCGTGATCAGGATGGAGATGTCCTGGTTCTCGTTGAGCTGATCGAGCGCATTCGGACCGTTTTGGGCACTGATCACCTGGCAGCCAAGATCCTCCAGCATGCCGACGATCACGTCGAGGACGGCGGGGTCGTCGTCAACAACCAGGACAGTGTGACTCATCGAACGAAAGTTCCTTCCAACGAAGGACTAAACGCGCCTCTCGTCAGGTAGGTTCCCGGCAAGCTCTGGTCGCATTTTCGGACGTTTGACACGACGGGCAAAACCTCGGCCGCATGGCATCATCCAAACGCGCGCCGCCGGTGCCCCTAATCGTCCTTCGACAAATCGCTGGATTTCGTGGGGAGGTCGATGGTTCCGCCGTCGCCGTGCACGAGGTCGCGACCGCTGTCCTCTGTCTCGCCAGCGTCTTCAATAATCGACTCTTGCGTGTCGCGCGCCGTGTCGATGCGTGGCTTGGGTCCCGGCAGATTTCGCGATGTCTTTTGTAGCGTCATCTTAACTGTCATCAACCCGTCCTCCTGATCGCCAAACGCACGCTACGTGAATTTGTTCGTTTGAAACGTCAGGCAAAACACACCGGTAGGATGACATCTTGAGACCAATTTGGTTCACCCGCGTGGAAATTATCTGCCGTGGGTTTTTAGTTCTCGATCCAGAATCGGATGGTGGCCCACATTATGGCGACGCGCTCGCTTGGCATGTGTTCAGGAAGCGCCGCTCAGCGTGCCGCCCGTCCGCACCGTAGCCGGCCTTGGACGCGCGAACGTGCTGGCCCGCGCGGCGCTGCGCTCCTTGCTCACGCCGCTGCGATCTCCAGGAGCCGAGATCGGGCACTCGCAAAAGCCGGACAAGCTGATGGTCTATCGCGCGGCACTACATCTCGCAAAACTCCTGGTCTGGGACAAGGTCCTCGGCTTTGGCATCCACGGATGCTCTGGCAGGAATCACGGCCAATCTCGTGGTCCCCTACTTCGTCAAACGCGGCTTCGAGAACGCTGCAAGGATCATCAAGCAGTGAAGATGGTGGACGAGGAAATCAAGGCCATTGTTGCCGAGACGCTGGCTGAGCAGCACAGCCTCCAGCAAGAAAGCATCGATGCGATCGTATCGAAGGCAGTGGCGTCGTCGCTGGCTTCTTTTGGAATCGAGGATGACGATCGGAAAGAGCTCAGGGCAGACTTCCAACACCTGCGGCGATGGCGGAAAAGCGTGGACCAGGCGCAGCGGTATACGTTGAAGGCTGTCATCACGGTCATCGCCACCGGCCTGATGGGGGCCGTCTTGTTAGGCGTCCAGGTCGTGCTGGGTAAGTGAGGATTCCTCGGCGGCGACGTCTCCGTACGACGGATCGAGGTTGAGCCCGAGATGCCTTGGGCCCGGTCGCATACGCTTTACTGGCAAAAGTGGCTGAGATGAGCGGTGAGCGGCGTTTCCCGTGATGCGGAACGCGGCCTGCAACATCGAATGGCCCGTAAGAGATGTGGCGCAGCCTACTACATGCGCGGAATGTTGAGAGGCCCAGCAGCCCGATGGCTGCTGGGCTTTGTTGCGTTTTCAGGCGATACAGGTGAAACACTTGCGAAGTCGGTGGCGCCGGGCTTTAAGTTCGATCTTGCAGGAAATTCGGCGGCTATAAGCCGATGTAAAGGAGCGCTATCAATGCCTACCAAGCCTCAGTTGCCGGAACGTGCGTCGCGGGCGAGGGGAGGGCCAACTGCACTCGATGGTCTGCTGGTCGTCGATTTTACGCGTGTCGTCGCTGGGCCGGCCTGCACACAGACGCTTGCTGATTTCGGCGCGCAAGTCATCAAGATTGAAAACCCCGACGGCGGCGACGACACACGAGCCTATGAGCACGCCGAAATCGGTGGAGAGAGTGCCGCCTATCTCAGCCTGAACCGCAACAAGCGCGGCATCGTGCTCGACCTTACCGTGCCGGAGGCTCGCGAGATCGCGCTCGACCTGATCCGCAAGGCAGACGTTGTCGTCGAAAATTTTTCCAGCGGGGTCATGAAGAAATTCGGCCTCGATTATGAATCTGTCGCTTCGCTAAATCCACGGCTGGTCTATTGCTCGATCTCCGCCTATGGGCGCACCGGACCGTTCGCTGCGCGTCCAGGCTTCGATCCCATCACGCAGGCGGAAAGTGGCTTCATGTCGCTCAACGGGTTTGCCGACGGCCCGGCGGTCCGTACCGGTCCGCCGATCGTAGATATGGCCACGGGAATGTCTGCCTGCAACGCCATCCTGCTGGCATTACTGGCGCGGGACCGGCTCGGTCGCGGGCAGCATGTCGAGGTCGCTCTGTTCGACATTGCGATGGGGATGACCGGTTTCTACGGCATGGCCTATCTGATCAACGGCGAGAACCCTGGCCGGTTTGGCAATTCGCCGAGCGGATCTCCCACCGTGGGCGTCTACGAAGCTTCCGATGGGCCGCTCTACATGGCTTGCGCCAACGACCGGCTCTATCGCCGGCTCGTGGTCGAGGTGCTCAACCGGCCCGATCTGATTATCGATCCGCAATTTGCGACGCGGAAAGCGCGCTCCGAGAACAAGGAGCTCCTGCGGGCAGCTATCGCCGAGGTCTTTGCAAGCGATACCCTCGAGAACTGGATGGCAAAGATGAAGCTGGCCAATATCCCGGTCGGCTATCTCCGGACGGTGGAGGAGGGGTTCAATGCGCCGGAAGCGCGCGAGCGCCATCGCTTGAGCCGGATTCCGCATCGTACAGCAGAATGGGTGCCCAACATCGAGCCGCCAATTGCGATGAGCCTGACTGGGGCCATTGATCCCGTGGCTGCTCCGCTGCTGGGTGAACATACGAAACAAGTCTTGCACGATACGCTCGGCTACGACGAACGTCGCATCGCGGAGTTCGCCGAAAAGGGTGCCTTTGGATCGGCCAAGCCTTCGACCGATTTGAGCTAGGCAGTTGGCCGCCTCCGGGCAGGTATGGCGATGCCCGCGGATCGCCGCTTTGCGATGCTCGCGCGAGCGATCCTGCTTTTTCGTCCGGCCGAGGTACCGCGCGAGCGCACTGCGAGTGCGGCCTCGACTTGATTTGGCGAAGGTCCCGCCGCATAACTGTGTGAAAGCGAGGGATACGAATGGCGCCTGGTCGAGAGCCGAGCATGAGCGAGCCCGCTGGACTGGAAGCCGGTGAACGCGCCTATGCGGCAATGATCGCGAAGGCCCGGGCGCTCCTCCCAAGGCTGCGAGAGCGGGCGGCGCGGACGGAGGAGCTACGGCATCTTCCGCCGGAGACTGAAAAGGATCTTCACGACGCCGGCCTGTTCCGGATGCTCCAACCGAGACGGATTGGCGGCGCGGAGCTTGACTATGTCGCCCTGATCGACTGCGCCGAGCTGCTCGGATCGGCGGATGCCTCGGTGGCTTGGAACCTTGCCAATTTGGCGAGCCATCATTGGATGCTCGGCATGTTCGAGCAGAAGGCGCAGGATCTGGTCTGGGACGGCGATCCAGACGTGTTAATTGCGTCCTCGTTCATTTTTCCGGCCGGACGCGCCACGAGGGTCGCGGGTGGATATCGGCTGCATGGTAGCTGGCCGTTCTCCTCGGGCGTCGCCTCCTGCGAATGGAATATGCTTGCAAGCGTTGTTTACTCCGACGACGAAGCCGACGGCATCGCGTATCGAATCTTTTTGCTGCCGAAAGGCGACTATAATGTCCTCGACACTTGGAATGTCGCGGGATTGCGTGGGACGGGATCTTGCGACGTGGAGGTCAGGGACGCCTTTGTGCCTGATTACATGACGGTCGCCGTCGGCGATCTCGCCGGGGGCCCAACGCCGGGAAGCAAGGTCAATCCGAATCCGCTGTATGCGCTCCCTGTGTTCTCACTGTTTCCTTACGTCCTCTCCGGCGTCGCGCTGGGAAACGCGCAGGCGTGCCTCGACGATTATGCCGAGGTCGCGCGTCATCGCATCTCGACCTACAACCGTGCCAAGCTGAGCGACTTTCAAAGCACGCAAATCAAGATCGCGGAGGCCTCGGCGAAGATCGACGCGGCACGCCTGATCATGCGCTCGGCCTGCCTGGATGCTATGGAGAACGCTCGGTGCGGTCGTATTCCTGATATGGCGACCAAAACCAGATATCGGCGTGATGGAGCCTTTTCGGTGAATCTGTGCACCGAGGCGGTTTCCATGCTGTTTGCCGCGAGTGGAGCGCGCGGCCTGTTCACGACCGGGGTGCTGCAGCGGCAGTTCCGCGATGCGCACGCGATCAACTCGCATCTCGCGTTCAATTTCGACGCGGCCGGGACCAATTATGGACGCGTGGCGCTGGGCCTGCCGTCCGAGAATCTCACGCTGTGAGGCCGGCCGATGAATGATCTGCCGAAGCAGCCGGCCGTTCCCGATCCAGCCAACGAATTCGCGAGCGACAGCTCGTCGATCGATCCTCGCGATTTCCGCAACGCGCTCGGGACCTACGCAACGGGCGTGACGATCATCACGGCCGCGGCTGCTGACGGGAAGCCCTATGGCCTAACCTGCAATTCGTTCGCCTCGGTCTCGCTGAATCCTCCGCTAGTTCTGTGGAGCCTCGTTGTCTATTCCTCCAGTCTGACCGTATTCCAGAACGCTAGTCATTTCACGGTCAACGTGCTTGGCGTTTCGCAACAGGCACTCGCGAACAAATTCGCAAAACCGTCCGACGACAAGTTCACCGGCGTCGATTGGGCGCCGGGGCTTGGCGGTGCGCCGGTGCTGGCAGACAGCGTCGCCAATTTCCAGTGCCGCTCCGTCAATCGCTACTATGGCGGCGACCACGTGATCTTTCTCGGCGCAGTCGAGGCTTATACCTACAATGTGAAGGAGCCGCTGCTCTTCGCGCACGGGACGTTTGGTCGCTTTCTGGCCGACGATGTGCGCAACAAGGCGCCGTAACGCACTGCCATCCTAGATAGCTTGACGCACTGACGCTGAAAGCTTGTAGATCTCCAGCGCGTCCGCTTCCGCGCCTCGCGCTAACTTGGCCAACCTGAAAAGTTGCCCCGCAAGCGAGGCCATCGGCACCGGCGTCGACGTCGCCTGTGCGACATCGGCGACCGTATCGAGGTCCTTGAGCATTGTGGCGATGTGCCCGAGCGGTGGGATGTGAATGCCCTGAACCATCCGCGGCACGAAGAGCTGGAGCGGGATGGAATCCGCGAAGCCGCCGGCGAGTGCTTCGGGCAATCGGTTGGCGTCAATTCCGGCGTTCACGGCAAGGCGCGTTGCCTCCGCGAGGACGGCCATCGCGCATCCGACGATCACCTGATTGCACAGTTTTGTGGTCTGGCCGGCGCCGATCGGGCCCATGTGAGTGAACCTGCGGGCCATGGCCAGCACATAGGGCCGCACCCTCTCGATGTCGGCTGCTTCTCCGCCAGCCATGATCGCAAGGGTGCCTTCCTCGGCGCCCTTCGTGCCGCCGGACACAGGCGCATCGATCCAGCCGGTACCGTTCGCGTCTTTCAGTCGCGCTGCAAGGTTTCGTGCGGCGTCAGGATGAATAGACGAGAAGTCGACGACAAGCTTGCCGGCGCCGGGAGCCGATGAAAGACCATCGCGCCCGAAGAGCACCTCTTCGACGGCGGCGGCGTCCGTCACGCACATGAAGACGATCTCCGAGCTCGCCATCACGTCGCGGGGTGTGGCTGCGCGGCTTGCGCCGGCCTCGACGAGCGGAGCCGTCTTGTCCTGCGATCGGTTCCAAATAGTGACCTGATGGTCAGCCTTGAGCAGACGCCGGGTCATGGGTGCCCCCATGAGTCCAAGGCCGATATAGCCGAGCCTCTCGACGCTTTGCGGGTTTGTCCTGCTTGCATCAGCCATAGGTTGCCTCCGTCTGTCGCAGCGCAACGTCGCGCGACCGCCAGCTTACCTTACATAGCGCTTCGCTCAGTGACACCGTGGCGCATGCATGGCTTGCCTGATTGTTTGAACCATGAAACATTTGGACCGGTCGGGTTGGGTGGCGCCCATCGGCGCCGGAGCAGCGGAGTGGGCACGATGCGAACCGTTTCGAGATGGATCCTGGCATTGAGCGCGGCTGCGGCCGTGATCGCGGGCTCAGGCCCGTTGCGGGCGCAGCAGACCATCCGCGTCGGCTGGACGATCCCGGCCGAAGAATCCAAGTACTGGATGATGCGCCGCCCGGCTGAGTTTCCCAACCTCGGCAAGGCCTACAACATCGAATGGACCCAGTTTCAGGGCACCGCGCCGATGACGCAGGCACTTGC